>Ga0307513_10000871_pt1 | contig 43736 bp, 47 predicted proteins | sample 15_EM_MG_FD_202174 | JGI IMG/M metagenome (GOLD analysis project Ga0307513, IMG submission 202174) | Populus trichocarpa ectomycorrhiza microbial communities from riparian zone in the Pacific Northwest, United States - 15_EM | ecosystem: Host-associated > Plants > Roots > Unclassified | place...
TCCACACACCGCAACCCACTCACGAGGATCAATAAGCTGACCAGGCTTCGATCTTTACCAGCCGAACGTGATTCACCCAACCAGGATACATCGCCCTAACCCACACGCTCAACCGATCCCCCTTCTTGGCCTGGTTCAATATCCGTTCGTCTTCGATGACAGCCCGATGCTCGTCGAATTCCCTCCCAGCATGGACGTTCCTCACAACCTCCACCCTCACAATCTCATCACCCGTTTTTCCATCATCCAGGGTGAGCTCGAACCACGTCCAGCTACCCTCGCGAGTTCCCTGGGTCTCGGGATAACTGCTCCACCCTTGGTCCCTCGAATCGGTCGTGATCACCAGACGACGAAGCGGGTGCAGGAATTCTCCCCGGATAGGTGGTGATTCGAGGTATCGCACGTTGGCGTGGGTGAAATCTGCCCAGTCTGGACGGGTTGCTTGTGAGTAGGCCCAGTATTCTGCAAGATCCAAGATCTTTGTGACCAGCTCCGGGGGGAGAGGAAACAAAGATCGGACAAGTGCGATATCATCTGGGGCCGGGTGGAACTCCAAATCTTCAGACCCGTTCTCTTGTTTGCGCTCAGAGACGTGGCGGTCGTAGTGGTTGTTGCGGTCGACACACGGGCGCAGCGGTAATCCCCAATATTCGCCATCGTCCTCACTGAGCATTTCGTCTTCATCGCCATCCGCTGGGTACGCTCCCCTGCCAGAAAGTAATCATCTTACAGTTGTAACCCGAGCGCAAGGAGGATATGCTTACGGTGGGTTGGGTCCAGCCATGCGTTTGCCTCAGGTAGTGAATGCTTAGAGTCAAGGTGAGTTAACCGCGTGGTCTTGATTACTCTGTTTCGGAAGTGCTCTCCTCAAACGGACCGCATGTCGTGGGTGTAGGAAGTTTTAAAAAATGATATCAAGCAACGAAACTCGGAAACGCCAAACGAAAGAACCCATCGTGCTGCGCTACCCCAATCTACCAGATGCATCACCCAACGAAAACCGTCGGATCAACTCCTGACTGATCATAGCATACACCAACAGAACCTAAATTCCTCTTCTGTACGTCTACGACGACCTCAGACTCCTCCAAAATCTCAGGTCAAATCTCCCGGACGAGTCCCCCCAGTCCCGACTACTCCACAAAGGATTTTCAATATCGAACATTGCCTTCGCTGGCGTTCCGCTCGTGTCAAAAACTCCATGCCAGTAGGCTTTGAATAAATGGGTAACACCGGGGTAGGATCGTGAAAAACGTGGTCATGTGTGGTCATGATAAAATCGCGAAAGTACCTTCGAGGTCAAGTAGTCAAGATAGGTCGGTGGGAACATGGAGGTTTTGGAGCAGATGTCCGTTTCCACTATTTTCAGCAAGAAGTGTTTTCTGAAACCGTAGGAGTCATGGTCAAGGTCTGATCCTAGAGCGATGTCAGCAGGGGCCCGAATGCCTTGCTCGCCACTATCGCATACCTGATCTCCAAGGATGACGAAATCATATTCCGAAGGTCTGCGAACAAGCGGGGATTAGTGGTTCCACTCCTTCATTGCACTTGAGCACGAAATTGTAGCCCTCTGGGAACCTTGAGAGGCCTCTACCCATGATCCCTCTCCCCGACACATCTATGTCTTAACGTAAGGATACCACGGGAGTTGGGCGAGGCTTCGTGGCGGGAGGTGGGCTTAGCACCTTTCTCGAGGTACTTGACCACCAAGGGTCGTCCAGGTTCGGGAACAAACGGAGAGTGTCGCTCGAACTGCCTTTTGGGTTGGTGAGTTCGTGGGTTACGAGGGAGAAGGTGGCTCGTGCGAGTCTTCCGGACTCGGGGAGGTGGAAGATGCGATATTCCGTGAGAGCGAGTGGGCGCAACGACACCGCTGGGCACGTGTCCTTGAGATACCGGAACGTGGGCGGTTCCATGGTGAACGAGGGCAGAAGATCCAACTTGATCCGACGTATGTAGTCCATAAGCCCGTACCGACGGAGGTGCGCTAAGGACTTGTACTGGTGTTCGTAGATTGACCGCCGTTTGTAGAAGGGGTGGTGTCGGGAGGGTCGGACTCACACCCTACAGGTCAAACAGTACGAGCGGAGGGAGTCGAGGTGGTACCAATTGTCGATGACGGGTTCTGTGAATTCTCGTGAACGTGTGTCGGCATGGGATTGTTTCCTCTGGAGGTGGTTCGTCAGGGCGTTCTTCTTGAGTGTCGATTTCAATCTGGAGAGAAGCGACTGTGCACGCTGTTTGTTATATGTACTCCAGGATGGAGAAGCTGGGGGTTTGCCGCCATGCTGCACGCGACGGGTGGGTGGTCGTCGTCAAGCACTGGCGTGGATATCCGGACGGCGTTCGAGAAAGCATTTGAGGGAGAGGGGAGGAGACAGAAACTTGGCGGCCGTTTCCGTCTTCCGACTCGGGTCCGTGACGTCCGCCCTCCCCATCATACGATCCAGCGGCCCACTTCTGGAATTTTGTCTACGAAGAGCGTCTTTGTTTATTTGGGGTTGGGCTCGAAATCTTTCTTCAGGCTTGTTCCGTGAAGCTGTAATGGCTCGACGGGGTCGATCTTGGCGAGCGAACCCCGCGATCGGTCGTCACATCCCGGAGGATAGTTTTGACGACAATCCTAAGGATACAGCTGCATACAAAGGAAACACAAAAGAGAAGGAGTAAACTACATAGGTATACATAGAAGTAAATAGTACAACAGTGAGGAAAACCAGACCTTCTGTCGATTCACGACACCTAGGCCTCACGCGCACCGAACTTGCCAGGGGTATTCTAGCTGGATGGATCAGAACCAGCGATGGTGAAGGTATCAGTCACGGTGGTAGGGTAAACTGGAGGGGGAACCCAAGCAAGCGAGTCGAGGGAAAGGCAATCAAGGAGCTGCCGGGCGGTCGGTCGATCCGAAATAGACCCCCCAACACAACTCCACTAACCCCCAAAGTGTATCAGAAAAGTCTAGAAATTTGGCGTCAACGGGTTCCTCTGGTCGTTTACCCCCCAGCACGGTGGTCATAGGTGCGAGTACATGGAGATGGTGGAACGGTAGGAGGCCGGTCAGAACCTTGGACGAGTAAATGAGCGACCAATGTGGAGAGTGCAGCTAGCTCACCTCGTATACCACCATTCCCAGCGCATAACAGTCCGATTCGCGAGTTAGACGGCCGTTGTGACCGAAGTGTGTCGGATTCAACAACTCCGGGCTCATCCAGCGGACTGTCCCCCCGGGAGAAACGATAGTTTCAGGCAAGAGCATCGTGTTCAGATCAATCATGGCCATGAAGCCGAAATCGGCAACACGAGCGGTGCCCGCGCCATCAACAAGAATGTTTGCCTGCTTCACCTGTCAGCGAGGTAAAATTTACACCAAGAGCATCGGACATACCCCTTTAGGATCTCCATGCACGATCCCGAGGTCATGAATGTATGCCACGCCGGACATGACCTCACACAGCTGGGTGTGACTGATGAGCGAGGGAGAATACACAGCAAACAGTAATTGAACTCACCAATCGCAACCCATTCTCCTCTGGGTTTGATTCCGCGTACCGCATTACATTTCCGTTGGACATCCACTCAGTGAGGATGCGTAAACAATGTAGGTCCGCAGACGCAGACGCCCCAAACAAAGGCAAGACGTTTGGACGAGACAAATGTTTCCAGCTGATGATTTCTCAACATAACCCCTGGGTGGAAGCTGAACAATGGTGATGGGTGAGGCGTATTGAGCGAAGGTATCTTGAATGTCCCGTCAGCATCCCCCTTGGTCATCTTGAGACGCTTTATGGCAACAGGCCGTCCCAAATATTCTCCGTTGTTCACCATTGCGAACCCGCTGTCGCAGTAGATCGGCCCAACATGTATGAGGTCTTGTTGAAGAATGTACGAAGGGGGTAGGGTTCTGTAAGCTCTGCAGTTCTTGGAGAGGAACCGCAAACCTCGCTGCCGGTGTTTGTCGTCGAGGGATAACCGCGCAAGAACCTGTGTTTAACGTTACGAGTTATCAAGGAACAGGGGCTCAATCTGCTTCCTCGGTCGAGGAAGTCGATAAACATTCGGGCTTCGTTCCCCCGGACGCTCCTGGCGTGGGTGATTCCGGATGGACAGCTTAATAGAGACAGAATTTCCGAGAGGCACTCATCAGAAGTAACCTCCACTGAGTAGATATTGGCCGAAAACTGCATGTCTAACGATTTGGTTAGTTGGCGATCTATTCACCGTGGACGGAACGGAGGAAGCATACTGGGAGGATGTGATTCGCAGAGGATATCCGATGCACCAGGCCAGGGTCGTCCCGGAGAATTGTAAACAAAGCCTGGCTAGGTCGCAGTTTGTATGTCAGCGTGCCGTCGGTGTGGTCAGCGACGGCAGGAGCTTCGACCATTGCCTTGGGAATTGGATCCTAAAAATGAAATTCTTTGGCTTACGACAGCACAGCCCGCCCCGCTTCGTGGACCACTTGTGACATCTTCAGGCAGTGCCCGAGGCTCAAGGGATCACAGTTTGTCAAAGGATCAAAGGATGAATCGATCACGCGTCTATCTTGTGTCGCCGCGAGCTGAGCTGAGCCAAGTTGAGTCAAATGCAGCCCACTGATTGGTGCTATAATTTTGAATTACGTCGTATGTTATATTCTCCCATAAATGGAAATGATTTATAAACTCAATTGAAAAAGTGAGCCGAGCCATCAACTGAACTGGTTCAGCTCGCGGCAACACTATGTCTATCCTATTTCCTGCCGAACCCCGTCCCGACATCACCGGATCCGATTTGGAAAGAGAGGCAAAGGTCAATTCTACAGCCGTTGGGCTTACTATATACAATTCAACCAGACCTAGACTAAACTGGATCTCCTCTTCCACCAAAACGTGTTGTCATCGCGTACGGCCTCCTGGCATCATGCTCAGTCCTCTACCGAACAGTGTTCGTGAATGACAAGCGCAGACAACACCGACGCACGAAGGCGGTGACCAACGCCTAGGGCTCTAACACTTGATCGCGTTCCAGTCGCCAACCCGGGGCCCCGCGGTGATCCCCAATATTCGCCATCCTCATCGATAAGATTTTGGTCTTCACCGTCATCCGCTGGATACGCTCCCCTGCCCGAAGAATGGCTCGACAGGGCCGATCTTGAGGCTTGAGTGTCCACCGGACTGTCCGTCCCGGTTCTGCCCCGCCTCGACAACACGTTCTCCGTCGTCCCCAGTCACATCTTAGTATACGCGCACCCATTTCTATCCCCTCTCCCCGCTTGAGTCCCGGCCCAAAGCGCTGACGCTCCCCCTCCCTTCCCGGTACTGGACATTCTCTTTCACCCCATTGGCACCTGAGGGATCGTTTTCAGAACATGCTTGGTACGCGATAGACCGATGTCAATGAATCGATGAAAATCAGGACTTGTTTGATTGTTCGGAAATCCGGACGCGACTAGGATTTGACGGTGGGTTGCTGGTCTCGTAAGTGCGCGGTCCACTCGAAGAAGCTTCCACTACTCCGCAGCGATCGCGATATTAGACAACAAGGGTTGGGGAGGACGGCAAGGAGGTAGTATGAACTGCGTAATCGGTTGCTACACCCCGGAGAACATTTTGACGATAATTTTAAGGACAGATAACGTTAAGGATACAACTGCGTACAGAAGGAATGAAAGGGGGAAAATTACTTAGATAGATGGGGGAATAAATAGTACAACAAAGGGAACAACCGGACCTCCTGTCGATCTACCGGTGCTACGCCTCGCACATTGAATTTTCCAAGGACATCCTCAAAAAACTGGATGAATCTGAATCGGTGATGCTGGTGGTATCAATCACGGCCATGGGGTAAACGCGAGGGGGAACCCAAGCAGGAGAGTCAAGTGAAAGGCGGTCGAGGAGCTGCTGGGCTGATGGTCGATCTGAAATCGACTCGCTCCAACACAACTGTACAACCCCCCAAAGTGTGTCGGAAAAGCCGAGAGATTCGGCGTCGGCAGGCCGTTCTGGTCGTTTGCCCCTCAGTGCGGCAGTTACAGGTGCGAAGGCGCGAAGGCGGTGGAACGGCAGGAGACCGGTCAAAACCTGGGGTGGGTGAGGGAGGGACCAGCGTGGAGAGAGTGACTCACTCACCTCGTATACCACCATTCCAAGGGCGTAACAGTCCGATTCACGAGTCGGGCGGCCGTTGGAACCGAAGTGCGTCGGATCCAGCAGCTCCGGGCTCATCCAGCGAATTGTCCCTCCAGGAGAAACGACAGTTTCGGATAAGAGCGTTGTACTTAGATCAGTCATGATCATGAAGCCGAAATCGGCAATCCGAGCGGTCCCCGTGTTGTCGACGAGGATGTTCGCCTGCCTCACCTGTCAGCGAGGTGAAAGGTGCATCAAGAACATTGGACATACGCCTTTGAGATCCCCATGAACGATCCCGAGGTCATGGATGTATGCCACGCCAGACACGACCTCAGAGAGCTGAGCGCAGTTGATGAGCAAGAGAGAACACGCAGGAAACAGCAAGTGAGCTCACCAGTCGCAAGCGGTTCTCCTCTGGGTTTGATTTTGTGTACTGCATAACATCCCCGTTGGGCATCCACTCGGTGAGGATGCGCAAACAATGCAGGTCTGCAGACACAGAGACCCCCAACAAAGGTAAGATATTCGGATGGGACAAATGTTTCCAGCTGATTATTTCTCGACATAACTCCTGGATGAAAGGTTAGCGATGGTGAAGGGGGAGGTTGATCAAGCAGAAGCACCTTGAATACCCCGTCAGTATCCCCCTTGGGTATCTTGAGACGCTTTATGGCGACAGGCCGCTCCAAGTATTCCCCGCGGTTCACGACTGCGAATCCACTGTCGCAGTAGATCGGTCCGACGTGTATGAAGACTTGTTGAAGAATATACGAGGTGGGTAGGATCCCGTGTGCTCTGCAGATCTTGGAGAGAAGTCGTAGACCCCGCTGCTGGTGTTTGTCATCGAGACATGACCACACAAGGACCTAAGTATGCTCGGCGTCATGAGATGTCCGGAAACAGGGGGCTCAATTTGCTTACTCTGTCGAGAAAATTGATAAACGTTTGGGCCTCGTTTTCCCGGAGGCTCCTGGCATGGGTGATTTTGGATGGACAGCTTAAGAGAGACCGAACTTCTGAGAGACATTCATCGGGGCTAGCATCCATCGAGTAGATGTTGGCCGAACACCGCATGTCTAACGATTCGGTTAACTGGTGATCTATTCACCGCGAACGAAATGGAGGAAGCGTACTGCAAGGGTGCGATTCTCGGAAGATGTTTGACACACCGGGGTGATGTCGTCTCGGGGAGTTATAGGCAGGGGCTGCTAGGTGCCAGTCGCAGTTTATGTATCGGCGTGCCGTTAACGGGGTCAACAGCGAAAGCTTCGACCGCTTTCAAAGTGCCTTTATACAAATTACGCGCGGATCCTTCGGAATGGGGTGCTTGAAAAATGAAATTCTTCGACTTACGACAGTAAGTATAGCCAACAGCGCCTGTGGTGGCAAGTTGTGACATCTTCCGGCAGTGCACAAGGCCCGAAAGGATCAATCGATCATGCGCTACTCGGCGCCTGTGACATCTTGCCCAAGGCCCAGAAGGATCAACCGATCATGCGCCTCTCCTATTCTCCACACGTTTTCCCACGCTTGACCCGTTGCCATCGGACCCGATTTGGAAAGACAGGCTGAGAGGCGAAGGTCTATTGCGAGAACACTGCAGGGTTAACATGCTACAAAGCTGAGTTCTAAGGCTAAATAAGTGTACGGAGGCAGTAGGTAAGCGATACATGATACAGATTTTGAAGATTACACCATTATCAATTTGGCTCTAAATCGAGAAGCAGCAGCGGGAAGTTCAGAATGGGCGGTTGTTGAGTGTCGCGGCGTGTGGGCGAGGGCCGGAGTGGGCCGGAGCTTTGGTTGGGGGGTCCTTTTCGCCTTCGCCGCCCACCGAGGGTCATTCGATGCGGAAGGAAATCCCCTGGGTGGGTCGCGTTCCAGTGTTTCGGACAACAACGTGGGGGTGCCCAAGGGAGATCGGACGTGGCTTCCTCCACCATATACCACGCTAAAACCCGGCATCCCCCCAAAAAGTCCAGGCTTGCGGTTGATTGGTTGTATACGCGAAGAGGCGTAATTCAAGTCGACGGCGCGTGATGAGGAAGCCATTTACTTCGGGCAATGCCGATGCCGCGAAGAATCTGTGGGGGTGGGTGGAGGGAGCGTTCTGACGATTAAATGGTGGCGCGTACACGACGGTTTTTTCTCCGCCATAAACCAGAAGGCCAGGTGTGACAGAGGTTGTTAGGGTTTCGGTCGAGTAGGAAGAACCGTTCCGAGATGGATTCCCCTAGTCGGTCATCAGATGCCACACACACGCTTTGGGGTGCAGCTTTGACTTATGTAGCCAGGGGTGTGCAGGTACAACTGTTAGCGTGTACACAGCCAGACTTCATAAGTTCGCCTCCTCAATCACCCAAATATCTGCGAGAGTACCGTCGGGACCCAGCGTCGGTCGCCAGGTAGCCCCGCGATGTGGACATTTGGACGTGCATGTTGCAGCCAGCGTGTTGCCCCCTTCCTCGCATGAGACGTAAGACGTAATCTTCTGACCCCGTACTTCAAGGCCTCACCGGCACCCCTTGTGCGTGTAAATGAATGAACGTCTGGTGCTGACGTTTTACCTTGATTCACCGGACGTTGCACAGGCTGTACAACTACTGCAAAGCGAGTTCACTTGGGTGAGAGTGTGGCGTCACCCGAGATTGGCGCCCAAAAAGGAAGGTCATGGCTTTCTCCGGAGCATTTGTGAGCACCTCTCAAATTCTCTCCTCGGTCCATCGCACCGTACTAATCCCACACCAAAAACCGGACATTAACCAACCTAAACGACTATATCACACCGTCTCAAGCACACATCAAACTCGTAGAGACCAAGAATCCACCCATCGGAGCAGGGGCCGCTTTGGTATTTTGACCCAAGTCAGTTTGGACGATTCCCTGGCATGCAGGTGAGCCGGTTGAAGTAAAGTTCCACTGTGAGCTTAATACTCGCGACTCGTAGCGGTAATTCCAGCGGAGTCCGTGCTAATCACAACGCAATCTCATCCAAGTACTCGACTTCCTCGCGGAGGACGCTCCTCATGAAAGAGGCCCCGGGGCAGATGTCTATTTCCACCCTCTTCAGTAAGAGGTGTTTGCTGAGGTCGCAAAGGTCAGGGTCGAGGTCTAGTTCTTGGGTGACGTTAGTAAGGGCCTATATGCCTGGCTCGCTACTGTCGCTCACCTGGTCTCCGAGGTTGACGGAATAATGTTCCAAGGCTTTGTGAACGACTGAGGATTAAAGATTCCGCTCCTTCATTGCGCTCAAGAACGAGTTCCTGAAACCGCAGCCCTCGAGAATCTTGAGAAGCCCCTGCACAAAACCACCCTCCCCGACGCAATCTATGTGCTCGGGCGCAAGCACATCACGGAAGTTGGGCAAAGTTTCGTAGCGAGGGGTAGACCTGGTACCCTTCTCGGAATACTCGACTACCGGGGGTTCATCTGGGTTTGTCGGAGGACGTCGCTCGAGCTGCCTTCTGGGTTGATGAATTCGAGGGTCGCGAGTGAGGCGGTGGCTTGTGCGAGTCTTCCCGGCTCGAGGATGCGGAAGACATTATATTCTTGAGGGAAGACGCGGAGTGGTACCACTGGTCCTATATCCTTGAGATGCTGGAACGTAGGCGACTTTTGGTGAACGGGGGCAGAAGGTCCAACTCGATTCGACAAACGTAGTCGATAAGCCCGCACCGACGGAGATGATTGGGGACTTGCACCAGTGTCCGTGGATTGACTGACGCCTGTAGAAGAGATGGTACCGGAAGGTCCGACCCACACCAGACAGGTCAAACAACACGAGCGGAGGGTGTCGAGGTGGTACCAAAGGTGGTCGATGACGATGACGTGTTCTGCAAGTTCCCGCGGGAGTCCGCCGGCGTGGGGTTACATGAGTTGTTTCTTCTGAAGACGTTTCGTCAAAGCGTCCTTCTCGAGCGTCGACTTCAGTCTGGAGAGAAGCGTCTGTGCGCGTTGTTCGTTGAACGATGTCCTCCGGGATGGAGAAGCCAAGGGTTTACCTCCATGATGCGCGGGGTAGGCGGGCGGTCGTCGTCAAGCACCGAGGTGGGCGTCCGGACGGCATTTGGGGAGGGGAGACGAAACGGAGGGGCGGCCGTTTCCGTGATGTCTACCACGAACCAACGGCACTCCTTCCACGAAATTGGTTTGTTCAAATACACCTGGCGTGGTCTTGTTCGCTTGGGGTTACTAAACTCGAAACCTGGGATATATGATAGCTCGACAGGGCCGACATTGGTGGAGAACCTGCGTCCATCCGGACCGTCCGCCTCGGTTCTACCTTGATAACACGCTCGGTTCTCCCCGTCGCATCATATCTTCCTTGGACACTGACACTTTCGCGTTTTTTTTTAGCCGTCCCTGGAAAACTCGCCTCTGGCGACCTTAGCTTCTCACCTGGTCACGACACTTAACTCTACAACCACAGGTGCACTCTGACTTCGACGACGTCATCTCTATCCTCGTTCTCATGCGGGAATACCCCACGCCCAACTCAACTCAAGTCGGAGACGCGGCGGGTTTGTTTGATTACCATCCGTTCTTGACGACCAACGAACGACCCGCTCCATGACGCACTGTATTGATGGACCCACTGCTTTGTATCTTGCTATCTGTACCCTCTGCACAAATGCACCTCATTGGTTCCCATCGCTCATAGATGAGCGGGGATCGCTGTAGTCCATCACACAGATATTGGAATTATTCACGGAAAAGAGCCAGGTTTGTGTGATGGCGCGGAACACCAGACATTACCGGCTGGAGGATACAGATGCACTCATAGATCGCAAGAGGCGCACCGGTCACCGGGCCCAACACCACCAACCGCCAAAACCTCTTACAACTTTTTCGATAAAAGCAAGTGCGGAAAGGAGTGTTATTTGACGCGCGGAACTGATCCCACGATGCTAAGAGTCAAAACGAGAAAAACGAGTGCCCCACCACTCGATCCCTCAGTCCTGCCACACGCAACGCACAACGGGGTTTTCATATACAAACACACGCGACGATCGCCACTAAGAAATATACACGATGGTATCGTCAATTCTCCACTGCGATGGACGGGGACGAGCCGGTACGTCCGTCCGATTAAAGGAACCCACTTATCCCCCTCCGACGCCGACGCCAGGCCTGGGTTTATTAATATTTTCACCCCTCATGATGCCGACCGCCTTCGCGTGGGCTGCAATATTAATGAGTCTAGGGAATCGGAACCTCAAGGAGATTCGAAAGCACTCACATGGAGCCGCCTGGGCAAAACCGATCGTCACGAGGACGAGAGCAAGGATGGATTTGATCAACGCAGTGAGGATGAGAGAGATGGATGTGGGGTTGTGCTAGTTTTGAGTGAGGAGATACCACGATTGTGCACAGTATAAATACTGTGCGCGGGGCTGAAGCCCAAGGCTAGGGTAAACGTTGTCAGCCGACACTCACGGGTAACCCATGATGGGACACCACCAGTTACTAAGTCGAAGCCCACAAGCAAAATCCCCCAAGCGCCTGGCTGTGCTTTGCCGCGCAGTAGTACCGGCGACCGCGGTCTTGGATATCAGATAGGATCTCAGCCTGGCACCGGACACCAAAGTTTTACATGAAGCTAAGTATTCCAGAGCTCAGTCCGGATGGTGGAGGGGAAGTGAGCACCCCGCCGTAGTAACCCCTTATTCTTGCCCATACCCCATAGTTGCCGCCAAGGATGGAGAGCTTTCCCGCCTCATTGTCCGGCTATGCAACCGCGGGTTCTCCTCGCTCTCTTTCCGTGAGGTCCAAGCGGTTGGTCAGCATCTATATCTCAGCGCCTTTTCTCACCAGTCCGAGTCCCATGCGATGCGTGACAAGCGATTCGCTGATGAAGGGGTGGCGGAGAAATACGGACCAACACATCTCAAGTTCGGCGCATACGTTTGTCCCGACCCTTCGTGCGACTCTCGCCCAGATGGGGGCACTGATCCAACAGGCCCTGACTCCACCTTATCCCGTGATTCACACCGTTGAATACCCGAGTCACGCTCGCGGAGAGGGTGAGAGACGATGGGCGGGTATCACGATCGATTTCCCGCAAGAGGCTCTGCATACGCGTGCCCGTTTCGATCCCTGCCCACTGGGGCTTCGGCTCGGGGAGCTCACGTGCCTCCCTCACATTCCCCTTCACCGCGCCGGCGCCTGGGGGATCGTTCCAAAAACGTGCGGGATACACTCAGATAGACCGGTGTCAACAGATGTATAGGGATCCGGACTGGTTCGATTTTTCGGAAGTTCGGGCGTGGTTAGGATCCGGCAGTGGGTTACTGGCCTCGTGGGTGTGTGGTATGCTTGAAGCGTTACTAGTGCCCTGCGATAGTTACTGTATTTGACGATAAGGGACAGGGAGCGCGCGCGGAGGACACCTTGACGATACAATAATTACAAAGACACTAGTGCGTACAGAAGAGACGAAAGGGAGTAAATTACTTAAATATACAGGGAAATAAATAGTGCAACAATGGTAACAACAAGACCTTTCGCCAGTTTACCGATCCTAGACTTCGCACGCCGAATCTGCCAGGGGCATTCACAAAGAGCCGGATGAATCCGAATCAGCGATACTGGAGGCGCCAACCACGGTGATGGGATAAACCGGAGGGGGGACCCAAGCAAGGGGGTCAAGGGAAAGGCAGTCAAGGAGCTGCCGGGCGGTCGGTCGATCCGAAATCGACTCCCCCCAACACGACTCCACCAGCCCCCAAAGTGTTTTGGAGAAGCCTAGAGATTTGGCATCATCAGGCTTTTCCGGTCGTTTGCCTCTCAGTACGGCAGTCACAGGCGCGAAGGCGTGAAGGTGATGGAACGGTAGGAGACCAGTCAAAACCTTGGATGGGTAAGCGAGGACCGATATGGAGAACGCAACCAGCTCACCTCGTACACCACCATCCCAAGGGCATAACAGTCCGATCCACGAGTTGGACGACCGTTGGAACCAAAGTGCGTCGGATCCAGCAACTCTGGGCTCATCCAACGAACCGTTCCCCCCGGAGAAACGATGGTTTCAGACAAGAGCATTGTGCTCAGATCGGTCATAGTTATGAAGCCGAAATCAGCAACACAAGCGGCGCCCGTGCTATCGACGAGAACGTTCGCCTGTTTCATCTGTCAGCGAGGTGAAAGGTGCATTAAGAACATTGGGCGTACGCCTTTGAGATCCCCATGAACGATCCCGAGGTCATGCATGTATGCCACACCAGACATGACCTCAGAGAGCTGAGCACAGTTGATGAGTAAGAGAGAACGTGCAACACACAGCAAGTGAGCTCACCAGTCGCAAACGGTTCTCCTTTGGGTTCGACTTTGTGAACTGCATCACATTCCCGTTGGGCATCCACTGAGTGAGGATGCGCAAACAACGTAGGTCTGCAGACACGGAAACCCCCAACAAAGGTAAGATGTTTGGATGGAATAGATGTTTCCAATTAATTATCTCTCGACATAACCCCTGGATGGAGGCTTAGCGATGGTGGTGGGCGAGGTATACCGAGTAAAGGTACCTTGAATGTCCCGTCGGCGTCCCCCTTGATCATCTTGAGACGCTTTATGGCGACAGGGCTCTCCGAGTATTCCCCAGTACTCACGACTGCGCACCCGCTGTCACAGTAGATCGGCCCAACTTGTATGAGGTCCTGTTGGAGTGTGTACGAGGAGGGTAGTATCTTGCGTGCTCTGCAGATCTTGGAGAGGAGCCGCAAACCCCGCTGCCGGTGTTTGTCATCGAGGTATGACCGCGTAAGAACCTATGTTCAACGTGATAAGTTTTCGAGGAACAGAAGAACACTCAGTTGCTTACTTGGTCGAGGAAATCGATAAACGTTTGGGCTTCGTTTCCCCGGAAGTTCCTGACGTTGGTGATTCCAGATGGACAACTTAACAGAGACCGAACTTCTGAGAGGCATTCATCAGAAGTAACCTCCATCGAGTAGACGTTGGTTGAAAACTGCATGCCTAACGATTCAATTAGATGGTAATCTATTCACCGTGGTGGGAACGGAGGAAACATACCAGAAGGATATAGTTTGTAAAGGATATCTAGTGAAACGGGCTGGCGTCGTCTCGGATAGTTTTAGATGGGGTCTGCAAGGTGCTAGCTGCGTGCAGTTTCGGTATCGGTGTGCCGTCAATGGGGTGAGCAATAGCAAAGACTTCGACCGCTTACAAAATGCATTTATACGGGGCGGATCCTTGGGCGGGGTCCTGAAGGTGGATTAGAAAATGAAAGTGCCAAAGCGTGGTCTGTAGCCGTGTACGACACAGAATTTCCGACGGACGAAGATCATGAAGGTGAAGCGAACAAGGATACGTACCGAGCCCATGCGGGGCTCTCCCGAAACCACCGAGAATTATTAATTAATATCAATCCACAGGCCTCAATCGTTACCAACTTTGAGTATTGAATAGAGAAGTGCCGCCAACGGTTGACGGCAACTGCGGTCCCGCCATGAGGTCTGGATCCAGATCAATCGCCAGGCTTACACAGGGCTTGATCTGGACATGATGGTGATTGGTCCGGTCCGGATTTGGGATCAGACCCTCCTGCAAATTATCGGGGGTCTTTGACTTTGGAGGTTACAGCGATATTAATTACTCTAAACCGGGTCAGGAAGCGACGACGGCGGGTTAATAATCAGTAGCGCCGGCATGTGGCATGGCCCACGACAAAAACTCAAGGCCGCGGGTCTGCCTTGCCCCCTACAACCTGCCCGAGGTGTGGCTGACACGAGGCAATTGTGAGGGATATTTGTAGAATCCTCCACGCAACGCTCCTTACACCTGCACCCCTTCTATGTCTTTAACAACTCGGGAAACCACCCCTCTACGAATCCCTAACCCAGCAATCGCGCGACGGAGAGGAGCCTGGTGTTCCTGTCTGTTTCACGATCCAGCTGTCGGCTGCTAGAGAGGAAGTCGGGAGACCGTTCCTCTACGAATCTCTGACCCGGCAATCGTGCGACGGAGAGGAGCACCGGTGTTCCTGTCTGTTTCACGATCCGACCGTCGCGTCAACCGCCAGAGATTTCGTATTTGTCGGATTCCAACTACTCGGATTCATTCGGGTTCCGGCGTTTCTCAACTCTCATAACCTTCGACTTCAGAGTCTCTACTGTCATGGATGTCGACTTCACTACGAGGGGACCGATGGTAACCCAATCTACCGTCCAGATCCAACAACTGAACTGATGTAGGTTCTTCCTTGTGCCACATGCGGCCTCTCTCTGATAGGAAAAACTTTCGCTCGCAGTGACCAATATCTTGGAGAATTCAAAGGTAAATATTACCCTAGCATTTGGCTTCGCTCGCCTCCTTTACCCGCGATCTCGCTTTTACTGATGCGGGGTCCCGTAGGAACGACCGTGAATCATGTCACCACTCAGAGCCCGGACCAAGGACGACTTCTGGAAGATGCGAAGCGCGATCTAGAAGTGTCCAAGAAGGCTTACTACAAAGCGGAACATGACATGCACGATCGCGAGGAAAGGTTTGGACTGGAGAAGCAAGCTTTGAGCGGTTAAATCAAGCAACTCAAGGTGAGACTCTGCTCCCCCACATTCAACATCAGGTCTTCAGCTTTCGGGTCGCCCCGCCACAATCCGATTCCGCGCATAATAACCCGATGATTCTGATTTTTCCGTCCTCCATTCAGGCGGGCGGGGTTCGTCCCCGTCTTTATCTCCACCTGGGACCCCTTTAATAATATGATACCACGATGGACGACATGGGGGGTGCGAGACCGGTCAATATTGACCCTCGGTGGTGCGTTTTTAGAGATCCGGGACCATTTAGAAGGTTAAAACTGACCCCAGATAGTATCCAAGAGGCCCTACGGATGTACTTCCAACCGATCAAGAATGAAGATCCCCAAGTCGATTTCTACACCATGTACAAACGAGAGGCGATGGAGTATGACACCGAATACATGAAAAAGTACAACGATGATCTCAACACCACCCTAATTTTCGTGGGTTTCTACGATCCTGTGTACCCCACGCAGCGCTGACCACGTTCTCAGGCCGGTCTATCCTCCGTAGTCAGTTCGGCGTCCAGCCAAAGCTCGAACTCGATTCCAGCGAACTTCGTTCAGAGGGCTACCTCCGCGCGATCCTTCTCAGCCTCAATAGATCCATTGCTGCAGACGAAGATCCCATGGCTCCTCCGGTGTGGGGTGGTGCCCCCACAAAGATCGTCGCTACTTCATGCCTCCTATATGCAAGCCTCCTAATCTCTCTATTGGCCGCATTCGTCGCTATGCTGGGTAAGCAGTGGCTCAACCGTACCTTCGACACACTGATGGATCGATACTCGAACGCTGCGGTGACCGACAGCGTAAATGTGACGGCCTAGAGGAGTGGCCATTACATTTACTCATCGAGAGCCTCCCCATAATGTTCCAGATCGCTCACGTTCTCCTCGCTTGTGGACTATCGCGGTACATATGGTCAATCAACACCCCCTCCGCCCCATCGTCACCTCCTTCACTCTCCTTGGCTTTATCTTCTACATCAGCACCGTAACCGCGGGGACATCGTCTTATGAGTGTCCGTTCCAAACCTCAGCATCGACAACCCTCCAAGGTCTCCGAGACATTGCAATTCTCAAGAAATTATCGGGGAGTCTTTCCTCGCTCGAGATCGGCCAATTTACTCGCGCCACTTGGCAAGGTACCAAACAAAGAGTCGTTTCCGTATCTCGCCGCATCCGCGACACCACGACGAACCCTCAGTCCTGGGGTATTTCACTCTCCAGCGTCAGGTCTAGCATTAATCGTATGTGCCGAGGTATCGCCCACCAAGCCATTGTCCTGTTTCTCCGCATCGATCGAACCCTCGGAAACGCAAGGCAGAGTCTGGTCCAAGGGATTCGAAGATACGAACGCGCATTACTCCCAATCTCCACTCGGGATGTGCAGAATGGACCGTGCGCGGATCGAGGCGGGCTACGGGTGGCTGTACGGAACCTGGAAACTCTTCGGAAACAAACATAGACGACGCAAACTGTGTTCGCTGGGTCCTCCGAAATATTGCCGGCCCCGAAGCCATCGACTCCGCAATACACTTTGCAGGCAATATTCGATGGTTTCATTGCGGCTCCGACCTCAACCCACCTTTCGATCTGATCGTTTCCGCCTTCGAGGGATGCTTTGATTCTACCGGAGTCGTACTTCTCAGGGCGTGCTATCCTCGGGGTCATCGTGGGTGCAAGACTGCAATGTCGTGAACATGCTTCCAAGTACACCATCCCGGATGGAGAAGAAGCCAGGGATCTACCTCCGTGCTGGACACGATCCGTGGGTGGTGGTGGTAGCGGGGCGTTGATGCGAACGGAATAACGTTTTCGAAAGCATTGTCGGGAGGAGAGATGGAGCTGTTTCTGTCTTCGGGCCCGTGATCCACCCATCATGACACGGAACTGTCGGATAACCTCAAGATGGATTCACGGACGGTCGAGTCGCAAATCCAGCTCTCGCTTTTTGGGAAACTGTAGCCTACGTGTCCGACTTTGCAGCCAAGTCGTGGGCGGATTTCGACTTGGACCTCGATACGCTCTGTGGATGATTCGTAGACCTTCTCCGGAAATTTCCTCGAAGTGATCCACGCTTCAGCCCACTTCTTGATTCACCAGGCGTTCTACTTGAAAGTTCAGGTCTTCCGAGGTGTCTTGAGGTATGTAGGACGATAAGGGACGAGGAAGGTGGCAAGGATGAACCCGGAAATCGGCTGTCGCATCCAGGAGAACATATTGATGATAATCCTACTAAGGGCGCAACCACGTGAAGAGAAATGAGAAGGATAAAATTACTTAGGTAGATTGGGAGATAATCATGGGTGGTTATTCATATGACTGTTAATAAGACTTTGTTATAATGTATGAACCAATATTTGAGGACTTTTAAGGAAGGCAGAAAACTCTAATCGCTCTGTTGGGTCGCCAACAGCGTGAACCTCAGCTGTTGGTGCCCTTCTACGACCGATGCAATATCATCTAATGTTACGGATGGTCTCCCAATAATCCACAATGCGGACAATTGGACCTTCTGTCAATTTACCAGTCGTATAAGTCGTATACCTTGCACATCAAATTCGCTAGGGGCCTTGTCAATGAGCCAGATGAATTAGAATCCACGACATTGGTGGGGATCGGACCTTCCTGCCAATTATCGGGGGTCCTTTACACGACACATTGACTTTTGAGATTACGCCGATATTGATTTGGCTCTAAGTCGGGTTGAGAGGCAACAGCGGCAAGTTGAGAATATGTGACTGTCGGGGGTGGCTCCTGGGGACAGTGTGGTATGCGACCGCCAGGAATGGCCGTTGAGAGCATATGGTTTGAATGTTGAGCGTTAAAACTATGACGTTTAGCGCTAGCACTATGACACGCGATTAAGGGCCGGAGCTTTGGGTGAAGAGTCTTTTCCGCCTTCGCGGAAAGTTACCGCCCGCTGAGGGTCGTTCGACGCAGAAGAATGTGGCTGCCTTGGCGAATTACGGTCTAGGGTTCCAGACAACAATGTGGGAGGTACCCAAGGAAAATCGAAACATAGTTTCCTCCATCATGGGATGCCACACCAGAACTTGGCCTCCTCCCAAAGGCTATGCCCGCGGCTGAAGCGTTGATTGGTTGTATACAAGGGTACTACTCGCGGCTGTAGGTTCGAGATCGAGAGCCGATTTCTTCTCAACCCGATTGACCGGCTCCGCGAAGGGGCGTAGTTCACGTTGATGGCGCGTGTTGAGGGCAATGTCGCGGATGATCTGTGAGGATAGATGAAAGGAGCATTGCGGCAACTAAATCGTGGCAGGTACCTTCGATGATAGCTTTCTGGTGGTGACGGGTCGTGAGGGCGGAGAGTGGCTCCGAGCTCCCCCGTCATCAACGCGATCACTGACACTACCTGAGACTGACTCTCCAGCAACTGAGGCGAAAACGACCCCCCAAAGCACTCCCGAGGCGTGGGTCCTACCCAAGTCGCACAAAATCCGATCAACGGAAGGACTTCTGATTGTTCTGGGAGGGGCAGTGGGCCAGATGGAGGGCGACAGGGGGTGATAGAGGTGCCCCTGATGTCGGCAGGCCAGATACGGTCGACCGTTCCGAGATGGATTCCCACCAAATTCCCACGCTTGGTTGCCGTAAAATCGCCACGCGTGCGCTTCGCGGTGCAACTTTGACTTGCGTGTCCAAAGATGTAAAGATACTAGGCTCCTTAAGTTCGCCAAGACTCAGCGCCGCTCGCCGGGTCCCCGCGATGCTAATCTCGAACTTATTACATATTATCACTGAGAATCACCGTGGACATTCAGATGTGCGTGTGTTACCAGTGGGTTACGCCCTTTCCACATAAGACGTAATCCTCTAACCCCGAACCTCGCCTTCCGTGCGCCTAGACAAATGGGTGTCCAGTACTGAGCGCTGACGTTCTACGATGGTTCGCGTCCCAGCCGAAAGTTATCTACCGCAAAGTTCGACGGCAGAGGTTGCAAAGTTTGGTTGGGTGGCTGGGGGCACATTACCCGAAATCGTGGTCCGAAAAAGGAAGGCCACGGTTTTCTCCGGAGCATTAGTGAACACCTCAAACCCTCTGTTCGGCCTATTGCATGAGGTGTCTGCCTCCGGTTCCGCAGGTGACAAGCCCAAGGAAGTGGGAAAAGGTTGGAAGTGGTCCAAGCTAGTCTGAACGATTACCTAGCATCCAGGTGAGCCGTTGGAGGTCTAGTTACTCTATGTGCTTAATACTCGCGACTCGTAGCGGATGCATAACCTCAGCGGAGTTCGCGCTCATCACAGTGCAATCTCATACCCATCGCTCCCCAATCTCTCGCATCGCATCCCTTTCCAGATTCATCTCCTCTTCAACCACTTCCGTAAATCTCCAACAAATCCTTCAACGCGCCGGGGTCGATGTATTCGCTCAACTTTTGCGATTTTATCATTACCACACATGACCACGCTCTTCACGGTATTCCCTCGGCATTGCGGGTCGGTGTGCGTTATCATCAGTCGGGAGTGGACCCGATGGTTTCCTAAACTTCCTATGCTCACGATCACTGGTAGCCTTTGTCAGAGGCTGGAGTTGAAGATTTGCCTAGAACCCACGCGACGAGAGCGGCGGAGTGGTGACCCTGGGACAGACACGACGGAGATGCCATGCGAGCTTGAATGTCGGACTCCTGCTGAGCATAGTTCGGTCTCCGCCAGTCTTCATCCTGTCGGTCCGCCAGCGTCTCTGTGGTGTCCAAGTATGCCTGTCGGGACCCTCGCTCCCGCCTCGACATCGCGTTGTCTGTCCTCCCCACAGTCACATCTGAGCGTACACGCATCCATTTTGGTCTGCTCTCTTCACTCGAGCTTCGGCTTAAAAAGCTGACGCGCCCTCCCTCCTTCGCCGCGTCGCCACCCGAGAGATCGTTTTTAGAACGTGTGTGGTACACGGTAGACCAGTGTCAATAGATTTATGAGACGGACTGGCCCGATTGTTTGGAAATCCGAGCGTGACTAAGACCTGACGGCGGGTTGCCGGTCTCGCAAGTACGTGGTCTGCTCGAAGAAGCTCCACCTGCCCCGTGACGATTGCAATATCAGATGATAAATGACGGGTGAGATCGGTCGTTACATCCCGGAGAAATTTTTTGATGATAATCCTAAGGACATAACTACGTACAGAAGAAACAAAAGAGAGAAAACTACTTAGGTAGACGGAAATAAATAGTACAACAATGGGGATAACCGGGCCTTCCTTCGATTTGCGACACCTAGGCCCCACGCGCACAGAACTTTCCAGGGACATTCTAGCTGGATGAATCAGAATCAGTGATGCTGGAGGTATCAGTCACGATGATGGGGTAAACTCGAGGGGGGACCCAATCAAGAGAGTCAAGGGAAAGGCAATCAAGGAGCTGCCGGGCGGTTGGTCGATCCGAAATCGACTCGCTCCAACACGACCGCACTAACCCCCAAAGCGCGTCGGAAAAACCTAGAGACTTGGCGTCAACAGGCTTATCTGGTCGTCTGCCCTTCAGTACGGCGGTCGCAGGCGCGAAGGCGCGAAGACGATGGAACGGCAGGAGACCGGTCAAAACCTGGGGTTGGTGAGTGAGGGACCAGCGTAGGAGCGTAACCAGCTTACCTCGTATACAACCATCCCAAGGGCATAACAGTCCGATTCGCGAGTTGGACGGCCGTTGGAACCGAAGTGCGTTGGATCCAGCAACTCCGGGCTCATCCAACGAATTGTCCCCCCGGGAGAAACAGTCGTTTCGGACAAGAGCATTGTGCTCAGATCAATCATGGTCATGAAACCGAAATCGGCAACGCGAGCGGCGCCCGTGCCATCAATGAGAATGTTCGCCTACCCCACCTGTCAGCGAGGTGAAAGATGCACCAAGAACATTAGACGCACGCCTTTGAGATCCCCATGAACGATCCCGAGGTCATGAATGTATGCGGCACCAGACATAATCTCAGAGAGCTAAGGACGGTTGATGAGCAAGAGGGAACCCGCGACATACAGCAAGCGAGCCCACCAGTCGCAAACGGTTCTCCTTTGGGTTGGATTCCGAGTACTGCATCACATTCCCATTGGACATCCACTCGGTGAGAATGCGCAAACAACGCAGGTCTGCTGACATAGAAACCCCCAACAAAGGTAAGATGTTCGGATGAGACAGATGTTTCCAGCTGATTATCTCTCGGCATAATCCCTGGGTAGAAGCTTAGCGATAGTAACGGGTGAGTGCTATCAAGTGGAGGTACCTTGAACGTCCCGTCAGAATCCTCTTCAGTCATCTTGAGACGCTTGATGGCGACAGGGCACTCCGAGTATTCCCCGTTGTTCACGACTGCGCACCCGCTGTCGCAATAAAATGGCCCAACTTGTATGAGGTCTTGTTGAAGAATATACGAGGAGGGTAAGATCCTGCGTGCTCTGCAGATCTTGGAGAGGAGCCGTAAACTGCGTTGCCGGTGTTTGTCATCGAGGCATGATCGTGCAAGAACCTACGTTTAACGCGATAAGTTACTGAGAAACAGGGGCCCAATTTGCTCACTCGGTCGAGAGAATCAATGAACATTTGGGCTTCGTCCCCCCGGAGGTTCCTAACACGGGTGATTTTTGATGGACAGTTTAAGAGTGACCGAACTTCTGAGAGATATTCGTCCGAGGTGACCTCCATCGAGTAGATATTGGCAGAAGACTCCGTGTCTAACGATTATTCGGAGATTACTCAAGATAGAACCAACGAGGGGCAACTGAACGACACGGGCTCACATTTCTTGAGCGCACATGTGACGAAAGATAACAACTGCGGAATGAAGAAACCACAGTTAGCGGAAAGCGGGGGGGCATGGAGCCGGCTGTATGCACACCTTGGCGAGGGGTATGATGGCCAGGAATAAGGCTGTGGGGAGGAGGGCTAAGTACCGCTGACACAGTATTGTAGACGATCACTCACAGATGAATACGAGAACGTATTCGTGACATTCGGTGAAGTGTAGCGCCCACTGTTGACCGACAAAGGGAGATACATCGATCAGCTGACGGTATGTTCAAAATCCGAGGAAGCGCGCACAGAGATGGGTATGGGTAACAAGAGAATGGTGAACCCTAATAGATGGGGTCAGGACACCGGATACGGCCACAAACAAACTGGGCAGTTGGACGTACAAGAGCTGAACGGGATGGTCTTCAACTCGAGTGCAAAGTCAACTTTGTGTCTCCTAGGAGAGGCCTGGGCCGAGGTGTGACAATCACATCTCGGGTATGTACCCGTCAAAGTCTGGTGACGGGACGGAGGGTGGTCTCCTCCATCTGGATCATCATCCGTGGTGAGGCGTGGTGGACATTGTTGAAATGCCTCTGTATTTAGGTCCGGACTCGTCGTAATGTTGATAGGGTACCCGGTAGGCGGTTTCGCTGCGGATCCCGACCGAGAGAGGATCAGAGTCAGCCAAGGAACGAGAGAGAGAGGAGGGAAAGCGGAAGGGAAGCAATAAGGATTGGTGGAAGACCGTTGATCGGAGGATTTGCAAGAAAAGTGAAAGTGAACGCACACATCGAGGAGTCTTGAGGTTCGCTTGGGTTAGAAGAGACAAAATGAAAGAACTCGGCAGAACCTGGTGCAGTTTTATCCTGGTGCGGGATCCATTTCGTGGCACAAGAACGCTGGCTCCAAGTTACCTGGTCCTTCTGCCGCACGGCACAGCCTTGAATGCGCCTAGCGCCGACTGGACGGAGAATAACGATCAACCATCGACCAATTAGATTTTAAATCCTATTGATTCTTGGCGGTCCGAACAGACGAATTCCCGAGTGAATTTCCCACCCAGGAGCTCAGCTCGATTCTGCCGCCCGTATCATGACAGTCGTAGAACGCCAGTGCCTCATTCGGCATACAAATGGAATGACAGGAGGGAATGACTTAGATAGACGAGAAGAATCTTTATCTGCGCAAGAGAAGCGAATGTGAAGTAATCCATGAGATTGCTTCAAGATGAGGTCGGGTCAGTTGAGCTCAGAGTTGCCTTGATCACTGACGGAGGGCGTGACCTGATTATGTAATCGACCCGCTCGATGCCTAACCTCAAGTCGCTGTGATGGACGGAATACCCGCGGATCGCCCGACACGACGACCAGGCAAAAGCGTCCGCGGCGTGGACTGTGATCAACCAAGGAAGATGGTCAATGCGATCGGTACGCGTTTGTGGACTGGACTGGTCTGGCATGCATTGTCTTCCGCTCCTGTGACCCGATGGGCCAACTTCTGGGGGCCTCGTCTTTTTGTTTCACGCATCATGTGTGCAACCTCGGTGGTTTCACGGGTACGAACAGTCATGTATTAGTCTCGAAACTGTGTGGGATGATCCTCGCTCCACTATGGCGCCCGTCTTGGGTTCGATTGGGTACAGCGTTCGAGCATACATTCCAACACTCCGGCGACACGCTCCGGAGGCACTAAATGGATGAGTTAACTGTGCGACGTCACCACCATCGTGGTCAACGTGGGCCACGGGTCAAGTACCTCCGCTATTTATGACTGTTTGGCTCCCCATTTTTCACCGATCACATTTGGTTAGGCGTTGTCGACTGAACGCTTCCATCGCTTCGCAAGGGACTCAGGAGATCGTTGATCGCCACCAAAAAACACAGCAGCTCGAGCACCGGACGATTGCAGATGACCATGTCGATGGGTCAAGATAGAGTCCAGGCTGGTTGGGGGTGCTGAACAGAATGCAGGCTTGTATCCTGCAGCAAGCGCGACCAGGGCGGTTCGGCCAAAAACGTAAAGATCCGATAGGATGCAAGTCGGTGACCTTAATTGTCACGACGCACTGTAGATGCACTATGTACAATGGCTACAACATGCTTATATACAAATGGTAAAACAGAATTAAACAGCGAACGTATCCACAGGGTGAAGCCTCATGCCATGGTGATCTTCATCATCACTCCCCCGGAACCGGTTTGGGTTTAGGACCCGGGTTTCCGGGTAACAGCGGGAACCGACCCAGCGATCAAGGGGCGGCAACGATGAGAGCGCAGCGGGAAGAACCCCTGGGTCGTGATGGCTTTGCATCATGGTATAAATACACAAAAAGTATGTACATCAGTGGCTCATGACTGCGTCATAGCCGCTGGTAACTCCAACACAGAAGAGCGGGGTGGAGACATTTCCGCCGTAGGTGACTGCTGGAGAGCATGGGACCCACTACCCAAAAGGTGGGAAAACGGAATGGGAGCCCCGATCCCGATCAAACAAACATGTACAAAGCTGATGGGGGCATCTGCTTAATTCTTTCCAGGACAGGGAGATAAATAGTACAACAATGGGAATAACCAAACTTTCTGTCGATTTACCAGTCCTAGGCCTCGCACATCGAATTTGCCGGGGACACCCCCAAAGAGCCGGATAGGTTTGTATCGGTAGAGGTATCGATCGCGGTGACAGGGTAAACTCGAGGGGGGACCCAAGCAAGAGAGTCAAGGGAAAGGCAATCAAGGAGCTGAAGGGCGGTCGGTCGATCCGAAATCGGCTCCCTCCAACACAACTGCACCAACCCCCAAAGTGTGTCGGAAAAGCCTAGGGGTTTGGCATCATCAGGCTTTTCCGGTCGTTTGCCTCTCAGTACGGCGGTCACAGGCGCGAAGGCGCGAAGGCGATGGAACGGTAGGAGGCCGGTCAAAACCTTGGATGGGTAAATGAGGGACCGATGTAGAGAGTGCAACTGGCTCACCTCGTATACAACCATCCCAAGGGCATGACAGTCCGATCCGCGAGTTGGACGGCCGTTGGATCCAAAGTGCGTCGGATCCAGCAGTTCCGGGCTCATCCAACGAACCGTCCCCCCGGGAGAAACGATAGTTTCAGAGAAGAGCATTGTGCTCAGGTCGGTCATGGTCATGAAACCGAAATCAGCAACACGAGCGGCGCCTGTGCCATCAACGAGAATGTTCGCCTGCTTCACCCATCAGCGAGGTGAAAGATGCACCAAGAACATTGGACGCACCCCTTGGAGATCCCCGTGAACGATCCCGAGGTCATGAATGTATGTCATACCAGACATGACCTCAGAGAGCTGAGCACGGTTGATGAGAAAGAGAGAACGTACAACACACGGCAAGCGAGCTCACCAGTCGCAAACGGTTCTCCTCTGGGTCAGATTTTGCGAGCTGCATCACGCTCCCGTTGGGCATCCACTCGGTGAGGATGCGCAAACAACGCAGGTCTGCAGACACGGAAACCCCCAACAAAGGTAAGATGTTTGGATGGGACAGATGTTTCCAACTGATTATCTCTCGGCATAATCCCTGGGTAGAAGCTTAGCGATAGTAACGGGTGAGTGTTATCGAGCGAAGGTACCTTGAACGTCCCGTCAGAACCCCCCTCGGTCGTCTTGAGACGCTTTATGGCGACAGGGCACTCCGAGTACCCCCCCTTGTTCACGACTGCGCACCCGCTATCGCAATAAAATGGCCCAACGTGTATGAGGTCGTGTTGAAGAATATACGAGGAGGGTAGGATCCTGCGTGCTCTGCAGATCTTGGAGAGGAGCCGTAAACCGCGTTGTCGGTGTTTGTCATCGAGGCATGATCGTGCAAGAACCTACGTTCAACGCGATAAGTTGTAGCGAAACGGGGGCCCAATTTGCTTACTCGGTCGAGAGAATCAATGAACATTTGGGCTTCGTCCCCCCGGAGGTTCCTAGCATGGGTGATCTTGGACGGACAGTTTAAGAGAGACCGAACTTCTGAGAGACATTCGTCCAAGATAACCTCCATCGAGCAGATATTGGCAGAAGACTCCGTGTCTAAGGATTATTCGGAGATCACTCAGGATAGAATCAACGAGGGGCAACTGAACGACACGGGCTCGCATTTCTCGAGCGCACATGTGGCGAAAGCTAACAACTGCGGAATGAGGAAACCACAGTTAGCGGAAAGCGGGGGAGCATGGAGCCGGCTGTATGCACACCTTCGCGAGGGTTATGATGGCCAGGAACAAGGCTGTGGGGGAGGGCTGAGTACCGCCAACACAGTATTGGAGACGACCGCTCACAGATGACTATGAGAATGCATTCGTGAGGTTTGGCGAAGCGTAGCGCCCACTGTGAACCACAGAGCACGACGCATTGATCAGTTCGTATTGGCGGTACATTTGGGTCCGAGGAAGCACACACAGAGACTAGAATGGCCAACAAGAGAACATTGAACCCTGGTATGCGGGGTCAAACGCCGAATGCCGGACATGGATGGGGCAGCTGAACGTACGAGAACTAAACAAGATGGTTTTCAATTCCTGTATAACGTCAACCTTATACCTCCTGGGAGAGTCCTGGGTTGAGGTGGGACGATCACGTCCCGAGTACGGATCCGTCGGGGGTTGGTGCGGAACCGGATAGGATGGAGAGTGACGACCCCCTCCACAGTTGGGGCCGTTGCCTACGGTGGAGTGCAGTGGGCATTGTTGTTGAGGCGCCTCTGCGTTTGGGTCCGGACTCGTCGCGATGTTGATAGCACACTTGGTTGGCGGTTTCGCTGCGCATCCCGACCGAGAGAGGAGGGAAGCGGAAAGGAATAAGATGAGCAATAAGGATTAGCAGGATGCTGTTGATCGGAGGGTCTGCAAGCCAAGAGAAAGTGAACGCACACATTGAGTGGACTTAAATTGGCGTGGGTCAGAAGAGGCAAGAGGAGGGACAAAGAACTTGGTAGAAAACGCTCACCTTTTAGCTTTTTCTCCCTCGTGCGACCCTCGAAGCTTTTGTCCAGGCGCTTGTTCCCCACTAGATCTGTTACATGCCTGACACCGTATTCGGACCTTATCGGGCGATTGGATCGAACTGACGTTTCTATCTGGTGCCTACCCCCAGATAGATTCTATCTCGACGTCAACACACCGTAAAACCACCGGACTTATACAGTGCTGTCTACCACCAGAGGCCTCACCCGATCCACAATGCAGACATGATGGAAGCGGAATGAGATAAGGGAATGCGGAACGAGGCAAAGGAAAGCAAGGTGATCGATGTCGATGAGCGCTTGGCGGTCACATGTCACAGACTCGACACGTCGGGGAATCTGTGCCATGACTCGGCCATGACCAATAGCTGTGGGGCACACGACTTCGCCGGGATCCTGGTACACATTCCGGGAAGACTGGGGGAGCGTATGGACCAACCCACTCGGTCCTGCGCACATAGGGCCACTGAGGACAATGGGTAACCTTGAGTGGAACTAGCTGGCCACTCGCATGCTCCATCCCAGCTCGCCGGATTCAACCAGACCTGGATCGAACCGGGTTTATTTTTGTGCCAACGTGTCGTCCTCGCGTGCGCGGCCTCCTGGCATCACATTCAGTCCTCATTGAGTTGACTGAACAGTGGTCATGAAACTTCCGGTACTGACGCACGATGTCTGCCATAGGCTAATTACCAACCCCTAGGGCCATAAGGCCTAAGGCCTAAAGCCAAGGGTTTATCGCTAATTTTAACACTTGATCACGTTATGGTAACCAGCCTAGGACGCAGCGGAGATTCCCAGTATTCGCCATCGTCCTCACTGAGGATTTCGTCTTCATCGTCACCCGCCGGACCCGCTCCCCCAGAATGCAACCATCTCCCAGCCGTAACCAGAGTACAAGGGAGATAGGCTTATGGTGGGTTGGAGCCGTCCGTGCGTTTTCTTCAGGTAGTGGATGCTTGGGGTCAAGGCCGATGAATGTCAAGGCCGATTAACCGCGTGGTCATAAATGCTCGATTTTGGCGGTAGTCTCCTCAAATAGACCACATATCGTGAGTATAGGGAGTTTAAGATATAACATCGAACAACAGATACGGAAATGCCAAACGAGATAACCCATCCAGGATTTTCAATATCGAACGTCGCCGTCGTTCGCGCCTGAAACTCCGTTCCTCCGTGCCAGTGGGGTTTGAATAACTTTCTCGGCCGTTGTGGACAATATCGAGGTAAGATCGTGAACGTTTCATGTATGGCGATGATAAGATTGTGGGAATTGAGCGAGGATACCTTCGAGGTCAAGTGATCAAGATAGGTCGGTGGGACGATGCAGGTTTTGAAGTGGATGCCCGTTCCCACCTTCTCCAGGTGATCACTGAGATCGTAAAGGCCAAGGCCTGGTCCTAGTTCTAGAGCGATGTCAGCGGGGGGCCAAATACCCTGCTCGCCACAGTCGCACACCTGATCTCCGAGGTTAATAGCACGGCGTTCCGAGGGTCCCCGAACAAGCGGAGTTCAATAGTTCCGCTCCTTCATTGCATTTAAGGACGCGTTTCTGAAACCGTAGTCCCCAGGAGCCTTAACAAGTCGCTACACAAAACCCCCTCCCCGGCATGATCTATGCGTCTGAGTGCAAATGCACCACGGAAGCTGGACAAATTTCTGTATCGCGGGGCGGGCTTAGTACCCTCCTCAGATTAATTGGCCACCGAGAGGTTGTCTGGGTTCAAGAACAGACGGATGGATCGGAGAATGTCGTTCGAATTGCTTTCTGGAATGATGAGTTCGGGGGTTACGAGTGAACCGATGGCTTGTGTGAGACCTCTGTGCTCAGGGAGGTGAAAAACATCGCATTCCGTGAGAGCGAGGACGCGTAAAGACACCGCTGGACTCGTATCCTTGAGATGCCGGAACGTAAGTGATTTATTGGTGAATGGGAGAAGAAGGTCCGACTCGACTCGACGAACGAGGTCGATAAGCCCGCACCGACGGGGTTGCATCAAGGACTTACACTGGTGTTTGTATATAACCCCCGCCTGTAGAAGAGCTGGTACCGGCCTACACCACACAGGTTAAACACAATGAGCGGAGGGTGTCGAGGTGGCACCCAAAGTGGTCGATTATGTCTGCCAGCGCGGGATTGTATGGGTTATTTCTTCTAAAGATGTTTCGTCATTGTTCTTCTCGAGCGTCGAGTTCAACCTGGAGAGAAGCGACTGTGCGCGTTGTTTGTTAACCGACGACCTCCATGATGAAGAAGAAGTCGAGGATCCACCTCCATGCTGCACGCGATGCGCCGGTGGTGACCATCGGGCGCTGACGCGGGCGGGACGACGTTTGAGAAGTCATTTGAGGGAGGGGAGAGGAAAGATAAATGCGGCTGTTTCCGTCTTCGGACTCGTTATCTCTCCATCACGTGGCATGGTTCGGAACTGTCGGACCGCCTCAAGGCGGATCCCCGAACCGTCGAGTCGCAAATCCAGCTCTCGCTTTCCGGGACACTGCAGCCGACGTGCCTGACTTTTGGGCTGAATCGTAGGCAGATGTCGACTCCGTGGAGGATTCGTAGACCTTCTCCGGAAACTGCCTCGAAGTGATCCACGCTTCAGCCCACTTCTTGATTCACCGGGTGTTCTACTTGACGGATCAGGACTTCCGGGGCGTCTTGATGTATATCGGAAGGGACGAGGGAGGGTGGCAAGGAGGTAAGATGAACTCGATGATCATCGATCAGTTGTCACATCCAGGAGAACATATCGACGATAACCCTAAGGACGCAACCGCGTGAAGAGGGAATGAAATGGATAAAATTAATTAGGTAGATAGGGAGATAACTATGAGTGACTATTCGTAAGATTATGTTATAATGTATGAACCAACATCTGAGGGCTTTTAAGGAAGGTAGAGGGCTCCAATCGCTCCGTTGGGTCACTGACAGTGCGAACCTCGGCTGCTGGCATCCCCCTGCGACCGATATAATATCATCTAGTGTTACGCATGTGCATGATCACTCAACTGTACAACAATACCGACAATCGGGCCTTTTGTCGATTTATCGATCTTAAACCTTCCACATCAGATTCGCCGGGGGCATCATCAGAGAGTCGGATGAGACGGAACCCACGATACCGGAGGTGTCAACCACGGCGATAGGGTAAACCGAAGGGGGAATCCAATAAGGAGAGTCGAGGGAAAGGCAGTCAAAGAGCTGCCGGGCGGTTGGTCGATCCGAAATTGATTCGCTCCAACACAGCTGCACGAACCCCCAAAGCGCGTCGGAAAAACCCAGAGATTTGACGTCAACAGGCTTTTCCGGTCGTCTACCCCTCAGTACGGCGGTCACAGGCGCGAAGGCGCGAAGACGATGAAACGGTAGGAGACCGGTCAAAACCTGGGGCAGGTGAGTGAGGGACCAACGTGGAGAGTGCAACTAGCTTACCTCATATACAACCATCCCAAGGGCATAACAGTCCGATTCACGAGTTGGACGACCATTAGAACCGAAGTGTGTCGGATCCAGCAACTCCGGGCTCATCCAACGAACAGTCCCTCCAGGAGAAACCATCGTTTCGGACAAGAGGGTCGTGCTCAAATCAGTCATGGTCATGAAGCCAGAATCGGCAACACGAGCAGCGCCCGTTTCGTCAACAAGGACGTTTGCCTGTCTCGCCTATCAGTGGGACAAAATGTACCTCGGGAAATTCGGACATACCCCTTTGAGGTCTCCGTGGACGATCTCGAGGTCATGGATATATGTCACACCAGACATGATCCCAGAGAGCTGATGACGGCTGATGAACAAGAGGGAACACGCAGCAGGCAGCAAGCAAACTCACTAATCGCAGGCGATTCTCCTCTGGGTTGGATTCTGCATACTGCATCACATTCCCATTGGGCATCCACTGAGTGAGGATGCGCAAACAGCGCAGTTCCGCAGACACAAAAACCCCCAACAAAGGCAAGATGTTCTGATGGGACAGGTATTTCCAGTTGATTATCTCTCGACATAACCCCTGGATGGGAGCTTAGCGATGGTGATGGGCGAGGTACATCGAGTCAAGGTACCTTGAATGTCCCATCGGCATCCCCCTTGGTTATCTTTAGACGCTTTATGGCGACAGGTCGTTCCGAGTATTGTCCACGACTCACGACTGCGAACCCGCTATCACAGCAAATTGGCCCGGCGTGTATGAGGTCTTGTTGAAGAATATACGAGGAGGGTAGGATCCTGTGTTCTCTGCAGATCTTGGAGAGGAGCCGCAAACCGCGCCGCCGGTGTTTGTCATCGAGGCATGACCGTGCGAGAACCTGTGTTCAACGCGATGAGTTGTCTGGAATAGGATGGTCAATTTGCTTACTCGGTCAAGGAAATCGATAAACATTTGGGCCTCGTTTCCCCGGAGGCTCCTAGCGTGGGTGATTTCGGATGAACAGTTGAGGAGAGACCGAACTTCCGAGAGACATTCATCCGAAGTGACCTCCATCGAGTAGGTGTTGACTGAAAAGCGCATGTCTAACGATTCGGTTGGCTGGTGATCCATTCGCTGGGGACGGGAGGGAGGAAGTGTACTAGGAGGGAAGTCTGCCGCCCCGGGCTGCTGTGGTCTCGGAGAGTTGTAGACAGAGCCTGCCAAGTGGCCGCGGTTTATATTGCAGCCTACCGTCCGTGAGGTCAACCTGCAGTCAGCCGCCGCATCTGCATCAATCGCCACCATAGTTCCGCTCCGAAGGATAATAGTCGCCGTTCGATTGCATTGGGGTCCGAAACGTTGGCACCGCGGCGTCGGTTGGTTCGCTTGGTAGCTTGGAAACCTGGGGTTCCTACTCAATTCTCGACCTATAGGGTCGCCAGTAACCCATGGTTTGGGGATGATATACGATATTCGGACGGGTTGATTTTTCAGGGTGTCACGTTCGTGGGAACGAGTTATTGCCCGGGTCTCGGTGGGTATATGCTTGACCGCCGAGACCGCCGGACCGAATCGGGGGATCCGCAAGGAACCGCCTGGTGTGTACGTACATTTTGGTTTTCGTACTTCGGTAAGGTCAACGCATAATGCATAATGGATAGTTATGTAGCCGAGTGGTTTCGAGCGATACACAAAACATATGTCTCCCAGTGTTTTTAGCACTGGCATCCGGTTGGGGACAATATTGGACGCTGGAGTCGTACCGATAAATTTACATTTTAAACCTCCTAGACGTTGGGGCATCCAGCCGAATGGTCGATCGAACAGGAGAAACGTCAGGAAAAGGTTCCAGGAGCATAGGTGGGAGAATTTTTTCTCCCGGGGGCGGCCGCTGCAAATTCTACATGACATTTCTACCAGCAGACGAGTACTGTACCCGACGTTCAACATCGTATCTTACACCTGTCCAGGACCTGCCGGCACCTTCAAGTTCTCACCGGTCACCACTTGACCAACAGCCCGTCTACCTCGCTCTCCACTGCCCTATACTCTGTCCTAAATAGTGTCCTCCGCTGAGCCTCGGCCTTCTCGTCCATGGACTCGGACCACGAGAGGCCAGGCACAACTCCCGATTGGCAAATCTCGTGAAGTACTTTGACCGCGAAAGCGTCGATCCCGCCATGCGTCGAAGGATCTGAATCCTGTTCTGTCCAATACATCCTCTCGACCTCCTTCGTCCACTCCTTGTCTCCCCACCTCGCTCCCAAACCGGCTCCGAGGTCTACCCCGGCTTCACCCCAGTCCCTCTGGTACCCCTCTGAGTCCTCTCCCGGGCTAACCTTCGCCGGTTCTCTTCGTTTGAGTTGACCACCACCGTTGATACAACCCCCTGGACATGCCATGACCTCGACATAATCCAAAGTCACATCCTCGCCACCGGCTGTGGTCTTCTTCACTGCCCTAGCCCGACCTCCGACCAACCTCCCAGCAGCGCCTTTCCCGGTCTGCACACCGGCTTCTTTACCCACCCGTCGAACGATGTTCTGGAGATTTCTAAACCCATAACACTTTGCTCCCTTGAACACAACCTTTCCAGTCTCCTTATCCGTAAGAGTGTACTCTTCGTAGTCAGCGGAACGCAACGCCTTGATGGACAACTCTAGATCGGGTGGATTCCGTCCGGGAGCGTCAAGTCGGTGTCTAACTCGCACGGCCTCCATGATCGTGTGCAAGTACGACCCAGAACTCGACCCGGGATGCGAGACCAATTGAGGGAGGGCGGTGTCCAAATCCGTTCCAGATTTTCCTGGTGGTGGTGTGCGCGGGGGAGTCGGAACCAGTTCATTTACGACAGGAACGGAAACATCCCATGATTTCTCCTTCATGAGGAGTTCGAGTTCCCCTGTGGTGATGACACAGTCCACGTCTCGAGTCGAAAATACATCATCGTAAAAGTCTTGTCGGGAGCCTTCTAGTTTTTTGTCGTAGCATGGCATCACGGTGACGTGATAGATCTGGTCAGGGCTGCTGACCGGTTCAACCCGGGCTCGGCAGGCGCAAGAAAGACAAGACTCACCCTTTACCCCACTTCGATGCCAACCAAGATTTGACGATAGTTCCCATCACTTGTTGAGGGCTCTTGGTCCGACTGATGAAAGGCAACATCTCCGAGTGGGTCTTCTCCGCATAGCAGATCCATCCCGGGCAAGCGCTAGCAAGCATAGGTAAAGCGCCCTTCGCGCCGCTCACCGACAGGGCTTTGCGTTCCCGAAACTCTCTAGCGTGTTCCAAGAGAGAGATATGACGGGCGAACGTAGTATCGTAGACGTGTTCAATGTCAAGGGTTTGTAAACAAAACGCCTCGATGCGGTGAAGCATTTGACGGGGAGTTACGGAAGTGGTTGAAGAGGAGGAGACGGACGCGGCAAGGGATGCGAGAGATTGTGGAGCGATGGATATGACGGGGATCTTCCGTTCTCGAGACGTGAGTTCGTGAGTAGCGTTCTCCGTGAGGAAGTCGAGTACTTGGATATGGGATTGCATTGTGATTAGTACGGACTCCGCTGAAGTTATACATCCGCTACGAGTCGCGAGAATTAAGCACATAGTGGAACTTTATTCACCCGACTCACCTGCATGCTAGGCAATCGTTCAGACTGACTTGAGCCGCTTCTAACTTTTTCACACTTCCTTTGGGCTTGTCACCTGTGGAATCGGGGGAAGACACCTCATAGTACGACCCATCCTGGTCTACATGAATCTGCGTCTGGAAATTCGAAGGGTTTCAGTTGTCAAACCCGACCAGATGTAGATCGGAGTCACAATACCGAGGCGGCCCCTGCGTCCCCTGCTCCGGTTGGTGGATTTTTGGTCTCCACAGGTTTAATGCACGCTTGAGACGGTGTGATATAGTCGTTTAGGTCGGTTAGTGTCTGATTTTTGACGTGGGATTAGCAGAGTGTGATGAGCCGAGGAGAGAATTTGAGGGGTGCTCACCAATGCTCCGGAGAAAGCCATGACCTTCCTTTTTTGGATGCCAATCTCGCATGACCCCCACCCGCTGGCAAGCGGGTTCGCTTTACGCTGACAGCCTGTGCTGTTTGTAACGGATAACGCTTGGCGAATGAATGCAGAACGTCAGTACGTCAGCACTAGGCGCTTATTCCAGTTTGCACGCACAAAAGGCGGGGTTCGGGTCGGGGATTACATTTTATGTAGGGTTTGGGGCGACCCGCTGGCCGCCATACGCACGTCCGAACGTCCACACTACAGGGCTACTTAGTGAATGGCGCTGAGTCCTGGCGGTATCCTTGCAGATATCTGGGTGGCTCAGGGGGCGAACTTATGAAACCTGGCTGTGTACACGCTAACAACTGTATCTGCACGTCTTTGGACATGCAAGTCAAAATTGCACCGCAAAGCACGCGCGTGGTATTTTATGACGACCGACTGTGGGAACCCATCTCGGAATGGTCCTTCCCGCTTGACCACGTCCCCGCTGCTTAGGCCTTTCCACAGCCTTGTTGCAGACACGTCCCCGGAATCATAGTAACCTCTGTCGTGCGCGTATATATCTGGTCTTCTCTGGCCCTTCTGACACCGGGAACACTTCTATCACCTTCTGCCACCCTCCATTAGTATGGCCCACCGCCCCTCCCAGAGCAATTGGAAGCCCCCTTCCGTTGATCGAATCTTGTGCAACTTGGACAGGATTTATGCCTCGGGAGTGTTTTGGAGGGTTGTTTCGCCTCAGTTACTGGAGAGTCAGTCTCGGGTAATGTCAGCGATTGCGTTGATGGCGGAGAAGCTCAAAGCCACTCTCCGCCCTCACGACCCGTCATCGCCAGAAAGCCATCATCGAAGGTACCTGCCACGATTTAATTGCGGGCAATACCCCTTTCATCTATCCTCACAGATTCTTCACGGCGTCGCCATCGCCCGAACCGAAGCACGACACCCTCATCATGCGCCACCAACGTGAACTACGCCTTTTCGCAGAGGCGGTTAAACGGGTTGAGAAGAAATCGCCTCTCGACCTTGAACCCACGGCCGCGAACATTACCCTTGTATACAACCAATTAGCTGCGAGCATAGACTTTTGGGAGGATGCCAAGTTCTGGTGTGGCATGCCATGGTGGAGAAATCCGCGTTTCGATTTCCCTTGGGCACCCCCCACACTGTTGTCTGAAACCCTAGACCGCGGTTCACCCGGGCAACCACTTTCTTTTGCATCGAACGACCCCCAGCGGGCGGTAACTTTTGGTGAAGGCGAAAAAGACCCTTCACCCAAAGCTCCGGCCCTCAATCGCGTGCCGCGATGCTCAACAGTCGCCCATTCTGAATTTTCCGCCGTTGCTTTTCGACTTAGAGCCAAATTGACATTGGTGTAATCTTCAAAATCAATGTATCATGTATCGCTTTACCTACTGCCTCTGTACACCTCTTTAGCCTTAGAACTCAGCTTTGTACCAGGTTAACCCTGCAGTGTTCTCGCAATAGACCTTCGCCTCTCAGCCTGTCGTTCCTTATCGGGTCCGATGGCAACGGGCCGAGCGTGGGAAAAAGTGTGGAGAATAGGAGAGGCGCATGATCGGTTGATCCCTTTGGGCCTTGGGCACTGCCGGAAGATGTCAGAAGTGGCCACCACAGGCGCTGTTGGCTATACCTACGTCGTAAGTCAAAGAATTTCATTTTTCAAGGACCTTATTCCGAAGGATCCAAGCGTAATAAGTATAAAGGGCTGGTTGGGAAGGGTAACCGCCCCATCCCTCATTAGTACCCCCAACGACAACCGAACCCACCGCGACAATGGGACCCAGCCGTTCTGGAGCTCTCAGTAAATTCCGTTCCGTTCGCTCAGGTACGACCATTGTTTGCTGGCCGCTCACTCACACCTTCATTAACGTGCCAATCGCGCCTTTCCACGCCCGCTGCAGATGCCAAGCAGGCGTCTTACACGTTATGGTTTACGTGCAAATGTCTCAACCGGAAGATGAAGAGGGTTCTTGGGGTAAGCAAGGCAGGCAACGTGCAACTTCCCCAAGAAATTGTCGATTACATAGTCGACCACATTTCGGAAGACCGAGCCACCCTCTTTGCCTGCACGCACCTCTCTCGCACATGGTGTATCGCCGCTCGAACCCACCTCCATCGAACCCTCACGGTTTCTAACTCCGCAGGGTTCGACGCTGCTGATGACCTCCAGAGGATGGGAACGATTCATCTTGTCCGCAGGATCATTGTCGCCCGACAGATCCACCAGGCGGACTTCTTGTCACACGAAACGATGATACGCTTGCACGCGTTCACGCACCTTCAAGAGCTCGATATTAGGTACCTCGACGTCGGGAAGCCACTTCGCTGGCTACACGGGCGTCGCGATACGATAAAGTCCACCATTCGGACCCTCACGCTGCGATACCCCAAGGGTAGCATCAAACAACTTGTCTGCTTTATCAGCTTGTTCTCGGGCTTGGAAAACCTCACCGTGGACAGTATTAATAAAGAAATCGCTCCTGGACCTTTTGCCCTAGTCCCGGAGTCTTCGCCGCCTCTCACGGGGCGATTGACGCTGACGGGAATTTTCGACCAGGAGTTCATGTCTGGTTTGGTTTCCCTGCAGGACGGACTTAAGTTCCGCACGGTCGATCTGCAGTTCTGTGGAGAAACGCAAGAGGTTATTGACGGTTGTGCGGGAACCATGGAGCGATTTATCTACCATCCTTCCGACTTTCACAGTAAGTCTGACTCTACGGATTTCGCGGTGGTGGATGCTGACATTGATCGATAGACATCAAGAACCTGGATTTATCACGATGCGAATCCCTCCGACACGTTGAAGTCAACTTCCACTCCATCATCCATGCCCTGCCAGATGATCCGTTCCGCAACTTCATTTCCATGATCCCTTCACCTCGACTCGAGACATTCCTCGTTGTGAGTTACGACAACGACCTCGACGAGTTGAAACAAACTCTCTCAGTGGACTCGAGACCCAATGGCAACTCTACCTCGAAGGAGAAGGAGAAGCCGAAGAGGGACGTGAGGATAAAATTTGGTTTGGATATCGAGGAGGAAGGCGCGGAAGAACACCGCGAAACCGTCGAGGTGGCTTTGGGTTGTGCCGTCAGAGATGGCATGTTTGAATTTTTGGCGAGCACTCCCGAGTTAGAGGTATACCCCCGTGTGTGGAACCTAACCGCGTAGTGGTTGAGGTATTCCAAAATGTTTCCTTTCTCAGTTACCTGGTTATTTAATTTGGGTAGTTGCACATGTACAAGCAGGACCTGTATGATGTAAAATACGTTGTAGGCTGTATGCGCGGTTTTGGTTTTAGTATGGATAGTACATGTAGGTCTGGTTGGAGGGTTACGCCAAAGCCTTGGAACGGTTCCGGCCCTGCGGACCGTGACGCGTGAACCCTAGCAAGGATTCCACACACGGGGGGAACATCCCTTGAGTCACCCATCGCAAAATAATGCAGTTCACAGCCCTAAAAAAGTATCTGGAGTGTATGGACTCGGACGCCCGGATGATTCGGACACTGGCCGCCGCCTCTTTCTCGCGCGGTTACGCCTCGGATAAACTTAACGGGGCCGGTAGACGCCCTTAGCTCTCAGGCTCGATTGGTTGGTTCTGGCTCTTGACGATCCCGATCCCAGATGAGCGCCATGAGCGTCTGCATTGGTAAGCGCCCTGATATGCATCCTCGGTGCCATCCTGTGGTGTGCGGATCCCGTTGGTCACACTACCATTCTTTGGACACAGCCACGCCACACGGCCAAACCCATAGGATTGGGTGCTCAGCCCGTCCTATGACCGGGGCTTATTATTTAACGAAATCGCTCTTAGCGGACCTCGTGACTACCTTCGTAAAAGCATCCCAGTACTACCCGGTTCGGTTGAACAGCCACACACATGCCACCTATGCTGTTCGCGCTGTTGGGAACTATGCTTTGGCACATCCTTCGATCCGATGTAGAGGGTGAGCCGAAGGCGAAGGAGCCTCTTCGCTTCCCAGTTCTCGGTGGGTCTCGTTTTCTCAAAGGAATAATGGCGGTGAACTCACCTTCAATTGCATCGGCCTTCGTCTTCAATTCCTTTGATCTTCCGATTTGCGATGCATATTCTTACCCCAAAATTCATGGTTCACCAGGGTGACCGGGTGTGCGGAAAGCGAGGTCGGAGTCATCCGCAGAACCCTCCTCACCCCAAAACCCCCGACCAGCAATACCATCGACATCCTTGTCAGACACCAAAAGCACTCCAGCCCTAGTCCATTTCCACCCGCCTACATTCACCCCCCCTCTGCTACACGAGGTATATCCGAGTAGCTGGTAAGGGGAGGGTTTGACCGCGGATGAAGAACGGGGGTACCGAGGGAATAGGAGATTGTGGAGTTCTTGAAGAGGGATTTGGGGGAATGGGGCTGCGGGCGACGACCCACGTTGAGTGATGTCAGTCTCTGAACCACCCACCCCCAGGGTTCGCGTAATGCATCGTTCTAGGGGAGCAAAAGGCAAGAGGGTCCAAACGACTAGAGTTCGCAATAACCGGACAAGGATATTGTCAATGTCGTCATGAACTGGACGCCGTCACTGTGTTCTTGCCGAGTGTTCTGGCCCAGCCAGTGTGGGGTTTACACCCTGAAGCACGGTGATGAAAGTGGATGGTGATTGGTACGATTAAACCCCCCCAGACGGCGCGTCCTTGTGGGGGCCGCCCGAAACCTTGGTGTGGTTGACGCATGATGTGACGTTTGACGGAAAAAGGAAGCCCTCGTGGGAGGGAAACGCTGATCCGGCGTGCTCCAACAACCCCAAATGGAGATGCTATTTTGCGTGGCAAACTTTGAGGCGGTAGTAGTCTCCTCAAGCAGACTACGTGTTAACGATTAGGGATATGGTGTTATAGTGGACAGACTAAGGCGATAGGTGTCCAACGACTGCCGCATGCTACACGTCCAGGGATCGCCCCGAAGATCCCTTGGGATGACGATAATTGAACCTCTCGTTGAGTGGACCACCGGGGTTTGTCTACCAAAATTTAATTCATTTCCGGGGTCGAGGTGGCGATCCTGTGACGATTGTTGTACCAGGCGGTCAAGAACTCTGGCAAGCTGGAAGCGATCGCGGTAGGCCGGATGGAGCCGAGACTACACAGGTCCCTACGACCATGATGTCAACACCAACGCGCGACACGAGGTTTCCAGGGAGTCCCACATCCCCGCTATCAGGTATCCAACGAGTCTCTCTACACAGTCATCACGTTTCATTGTCCACCTTCAATCGTAGGAATCGAGCGTCTTGTCAACGTCATTTGGCACCGTTCAAAAGCCAAACCCGAGGGCGCGTCCGCGCGCAAGAATTCAGATACCCCCAGAGACTCTCGCAAATCACATGGATTCCCCCCGGAGATTGTGGAAATGATCATAGCCCATCTCACATACGACATTCCGACTCTCAAGGCCTGTGCCACAACCTGTCTCTGCTGGTACAACGTTGCGATTCCACATCTCCACCACACTCTGATACTCCGGCCGTGAGGTAAGGGTACCTCGCATAGGCATCCTACTCCACTCGTGTCATTGGACAAACTCGGGTTACTCCCGTTCGTCAAGCAAGTGCGATTCGAGCGACAACCCCCGGATCCTTGGGTCTGTTCTGCCATTTTCGATTCCCAAACCATCCGGCACTTTCGCGCCATGGTGAACTTACAGGAACTTGCCATCGGGGACATCAATTTCTATCAGTTTCGAGGAGGGCCTGGAAAATATTTTGGACATTTCTCTCCTACGTTGCGATCGATTACATTGAGTTGGCCGAGGGGCACTCGCCGACAACTACTTGACTTCCTCACGTTATTCCCGAAGCTGGAAAACATCAAGGTATCGCACTACCATGGTCGGCCCCCGGCGCACGAGGAGCCTAGTACCCGGCGCAACGCCATCAGAGGAGGGTTACGAGGTCAATTGGTCCTCACAAACTTTGGTGCTAGCGTGGGGCTATTTGAGGATATAATCGTTGCATTCGGAGGGATGCGCTTCTCCTCTGTGGAATTGGAATATGTGCCAGGAATGCAACTCCTATTGGAGGCTTGCGCAAACACTTTACAGACCCTCCGTTGGTACCCAGATGGTGCGTTTCAAAATTATAAGATTGATCCAGTTCTCTAAGGGGCCTCCCCATGCCTGGACAGAGCGAGTTTTACCAGTGATTCCCAAACACATCAACTTATCAGGTAACATCGCCCTTCGATCTCTGGAGGTCCCAGGTTTATACCTATTCCACAACGCTGAAATAATTGAAGACCTCCTTGCCACCATCACATCTCTAGTATTTTCCGAGATGGTTCTTATTTTTTCCGAGGGTGTACATCTACCACCACGTTTGGGTGAAGTGCTACGCGGGTTGCACGGGATCAAGGACTTTGGGGTGGCGTTTTGTTTAGAGACGTTGGAGGAGTTGAGGGTGCTGCACTTACATCGCTTGACGCTGGAGACGAGGGAAGCGGCGGCAGGGGGTGCTTTTGATTTTCTCCCTCATCCACCTTTGGTGTTTTCTCGTACGGTGACGAGGTATGATCGCGCTCATCGGTAGGGGTGTATCGAATCACGAGCCGTGTAATGGATAGAGACTCGTAAATATTGTTGTAGTACTGTGTACTTGTGAATTCCTGACAGGATCCGATACGGCAACGCCACCTGGACGCAAACGCCCATCACCATTCCACCCAGTGGGCGCAGTCACCAAATATGACGACCACCGTACCACCCGAGCTCATGTTCCACATCATCAACTTCCTACGAGATGACAAGGCCGCGTTGTCCGCCTGTTCATTGTCCTGCTCCGCATTGAGCATCGTTAGCAAGTCACTCCTCTTTCACACCCTTCGCACCGGCCTGGACTCCGGAGCAGCGGATCGATTCGAATCCCTTTTGGAATCGGGCTCTGGGGTTTTGCCATTTATCAAGAAGATTAACGTAGCCGTTCCCGCCTACGAATCCGCGGTGGATGAGCGCACGATTCTTGCCATATCCCAGATCATGGTTCGACGTTGGCCGCAAGGCACCCCTCCGAAACTCAGTTTAACGATGCGACCCAGACATCTAATGCCTTTTCGGTTCGGGCGACTAATCCAGCCGCGTCTGGGCAGTCTGGCGACAGATTGGGTGACCTCGCTTGAGCTTGATCAGTTGGATCTCAGTGGAGACATTCATTTTTGGAATCTCATCCTGGCGTTCCCCGAGCTCACGTCCCTAATCCTGGGATGTGTGAACGTGGGGGACACAAGCGATCCCGTCCCCTCCGATCGCGTGTCAGAGATCTCCCACCTTTCTTTGAAGGGGTCTGCGTTGTGCGACGGTTGCGATATTCGTTGGTTCCTCGCTGAGAATCTCATGCCTCTCCCCTCGTTAACATCCCTCGACGTGCGATTCCCTACGGCGTTGGATCAGGCCCCTATACTATTCGGAGAGCGGTACGGCGCGACGGTGAAGACCCTTCGGTTCGGGGTTGTCATTATTGGCGGTCCTACGCTGGATTGGGACAAACTTGCCCGTAAGTTCTAAGTAACCTCACTCGTATATCGCGCGACCTTAATCCTTCTTACCAAAGCCACCGCAGAGTTTGTATCCCGATTCCGCAATCTCGAGACACTGACGTTCCAGGGTCTCTTCGTGCCCAATTTTTCAGTTCAGCGACTCCCCGTCACCTTCGAATGGATCCCTGTTGCATTGGGAGGCGTAACTCCCACAGTACAGAAGTTAACTATGGAAGTCATCGCCGCTCACCTATCACACCTGGACAACATCCCGTGGTCAACTATAGACGAAAGGCTTGCTCACGTACTCCGATCGATCACTGTCGTGGAAATTCTCCTCGCGACACCTGTCGGTACGACCCATTTGTTGGAAAATGTCCATCAAGAGATGAGAAAGAGGTTGCCGTTGGCTGCTCAGAGAGATGTCTTGCGGTGTTCCGCTGTTTCGGAACACCCTATATGACAGGTGGGTTCGCTTCCGACCCTTCGCTCTTAGCACATCTCACAGTTACCTCAGCCGCACGTGGTTGGGACGTTCAAGCGCGTTCGTCCCCGCCGAGATGTATCTCTGCGTGCTCTCACGCCCCTATATTCAAGCAACACTGTGACAAATTATATGATTCCACACGAAATGTAGTCTCGCTCCTTCTTCGGACCTCCAAAGCCGTGTATAGAATTGGTCTGTGATCTATACCACGAACGTCCATAACACGGTGAACCGACCGTGCCTGCTCCATCCCCTACCCTGGCCTCGGATACACCCAATGGGCTCTGATTCGATTTGAATGTTCAAGACTTTCAAACCATGTCTGAAGAGATACCAGCGGATTTCGCAATAGTCAAGGGGATTTGGGGAAGTTGTCGGGGTGGATGTCATGGTTCGATGAGCGAGGGAGAGAACGATATGGTGTTCCAGCGGTGTCCGCGCGCGAACAAAACCTACCGCCCGGATATCTTGGATATCTTGACGTACTCGAGTGAGCATTTCTTCGCCTACCCAAGAGCTTCTGTGCCTTTTGGTGGACTCCGGCGCCATAACAATAGTATCAGTGGGGATCACTGGTTCATCTCAAATGACGTCCCGGAGATCCGGAGACCTCCGAGACGAGGGAAATACCAGACGAGTGTGACAAACGCGCTCCACGCGATCGAAGATTGTTACAACTTACGGTTGCAATTCCAACGGAAACCGCCTTCCTGTTTCCAGCGACGAGCAAGCAAAGTTGAACCACACGAGAATCATACAAAAGACACGCAAGCGCACTACATTTAGATGATTTCCTCTTTTTCGAATCCCGCGACGCCGCCCCGTCTGTCCTCCAGTGTCGCTCCCTCGCAGCGGCTTCCAAGATCCCACTTTCGTTCTGCATTCTAGTTCAAAGTTCCCGGTCATATCACCCACCTTACACTTTGCTC
>Ga0307513_10000872_pt1 | contig 43652 bp, 37 predicted proteins | sample 15_EM_MG_FD_202174 | JGI IMG/M metagenome (GOLD analysis project Ga0307513, IMG submission 202174) | Populus trichocarpa ectomycorrhiza microbial communities from riparian zone in the Pacific Northwest, United States - 15_EM | ecosystem: Host-associated > Plants > Roots > Unclassified | place...
ATTATGTTAAATGTTTGTTTATTTGAAGATAAATGCATTGTCTAATCTATTAATGCTAATTAATTATGCTAGTACATATGTTAATGTGATATTTTATGTTAAAAAAATCATATTAATGTGTGTTTTTTTTGTTGACCCGGGTCAACCCACAAGACCCGTGACCCAGTCATTTTACCGGGTCAACTACCGGATCGGGTCTGATAACTATGGTCTGGAGGCGAGACTGAAGAAGAGAGAAGTAAATGCCAGGATGGTGAGGGAGGTATCGTGGTCAATTTGTGAATATATAATTAGTGGAAGCGCAGTTTAGTGTTTGGGGGGCGTATGTATAAGTATCATCGATTCATCTCCCAAGATTTATAGGTAAAGAACCCTGATTCTCTCCGTTTTCAAAATCTAAACAAACCTGTCAGTCAGATATTTAAAATCTTGATCAGGCCGCTGATTCGAAGCTAAAATCTAAAAATCTTGCCGAACCTGAAGCTTCGTTGTATCTTTTGAGCCACGCCTGATATTTCAACTTCTCAATCACCAATCCTATACAAATGGAATCCATTTTCTAGGATGGTTAAGCCAACCGATTCAGGTACAGTTACGCTAGGTTTAGCTTCACATGCGCGCACACACATATATCCCCTGGTCCCTCCCCCCATGAGTGGGAGGATGCTAGGAAAATAACTAGAAAGAACGCACAGCAGTTATAGGTCACAGGCTACTACTGCTCTTCTGGTTCATTCCAGCTAACAGCCTCCAGGATGAACTGTGTACGCTTTTAAGTTCTTAATCACTCAACTCATCACGTCCAGATCCAGTGACCAAACATATAGATTTGAAAGACACCCCTTGCAATCAGTATCCGTGGAAAGATCATCTGAGAATGAAATGGCGGAACCAGTGGATGGTTCCATCATATATTTCCATTTCCTTCATGGCACATCAAATGTAAACGACTGCCAGTGTTTCTAAAGTTAAATTCATTGCGGATGGACATCAGGGGTGCATTATGAATCACCAGGAGTTGTTGAATATCTATGTGCACCAAGTGCTAATATCAGCAATCAGCGGCTCATAAACAGCATTAAAGCCCAGTTAGTCTGGTGGATGGGCAGTGCAAGCTTCATTGCAATATTGACCAGCTTGCATCTAGATCATATTGCATACTGTTTATTGAAACTATAAACCACAAACCCACATGATGATTCAAACCTCAGAAAAAAGACTACAAAATGCGACAATCTCCCTCAATTTCAAAACACTATTCATTCCTGGGAAGAAAGCCTTCTGAGTAGTCCTAATACATAAAATAGTTCATGGAGCGTGTTTACAAGCAGTAATTTCATTCTCATAATGTCTTCATGGAAAATGAAAAGATCGAGGCGTAAAGCATACATATGCCATCAGCGAAATAAAAATCTAGTTAGTTGTCCAATCAACCAGTTTTTCATCCTATTGAAACCCTAAGAGTCCCGGTTATAAAACAACCAATTCACAGACAATTGAAACACGTGTACCAAACAGAACACACTGCAAGTTAACATATTATAACCAAATCTAGTCATGGCAGTCATTACATATTTCATAAAAGTATATGTGCATCAATTACAAAGCATCAGGCTAGTTGCAAAGAGTAGGTAATTACTAGCAAAGAAGAGGCAGCTTCATCTTCCACGATGCCTTGCAATACTGCACTGGAATTCCTGGATCAGTGAGGAAAAGCCAGAAAAAAGTGGCAGTAAATTTCCTTGTCAGTTTTCTCTCAACTAGTAAGCAACAAATTTATCAAAAGAAATGATAACAAATGCATCTTAACCATATTGGCTATATTCCTCTAATGCAGTCATCGTCTATCAAATAGCACCATGAATTATGACACAAAAAACAAGTCATCGTCTATCAAATAGCACCATGAATTATGACACAAAAAACATAATAAAACAAGTGAAATAAAATTTATCTTGTGGGATGAAAACCAAAATCAGCCAACTATCCCAGTATATATATATATATATCGATTTCAGAAAAGAATGGCAAGTGATATTGCCACCAAACAAATTCACCACAAAGCTATCAACTTCAATTAGCCTAAAAGGAAAGCAAGATAAAGACTAAAGCCTCATTAGCACAAGACAATAGCATACAGTAATTCAAATGAATGTGAACTAAGTAGTTTTAAACATTTTATTCACCGAGACATATTTTAGTTTACCATTTATATATAAAACCAAGTGCTTCATCGCCTAGTTTTCTTCTCTAGAACGAAATCACCAAAACCTTCCTGGTGAACAATATCCACTATATTTACTATAGCATATCAACAGCTAGCCAACGAAGTAATTCGTCAACTAATTTCGCTTCTGGATTAACATAAGACAATTAACCTATGATCAACTCCAGCAATTAGACTAATTAAAATTCACCCGGAAAAAAAATATACAAAACAGAGTCAATTTCATTATAATTCAGCCCCAGCACATAATCATGAAAAAAAAAATCCCGCAAAATAAATTCAAAATCAAATCCCTAGAAACAGCATAAAAAATCGATTATGAGAGAGGAGGAGATTACATGTTTGTTCTAGTTGTAGTAGAGCTCGAGGCCCATGCCATCATGAATCTCGTAATCCTTGAGGGTAATATGGTCTTTATAGATGTTGTACCACTTCTGGATCCGGATCTTCTCAGCTCGGGTACCGGTCTGGGCCGCCACGAGCTTCTTGAGGTCGCCGATCGTGTCGTCGTCGTTGCACTTCACTCTCACTTTCTTTCCCAAACGATCGTTCAACACCACCTCCAACATCTTCAAAGAAATTATTGTCAAGCCCAAACCCTAGATAGAAAGGACTTTTCTTCAATTGGAGCGATAACAAAGCTAAACTGAATGGAAGGGGATGTTACTGGCGTGTTTGATTTTGTATTTGTTGGGAATTTCAATAGCCGGCTTGGGGCCTGGACTGATTTCCGCGTTGACTCGAAAGCGATGTCGTTTATTGCGATATTTTTACAGTCTTTAATTATAGGGTGTCTGGTCAGATTGGTGGGTGCCAGGGGTGTTCAAGCTTTATACGTAATGTTTACATTACCTAACTACATCCAACGAGTAAAAATCGGATAATATAAATATTATATATGATAGTAAGTTAAAAAAATTAATAAAATAGATATTATAAGTAAGTGTGAGTTTAGATTTTTAAAATTCACTCAACCTAACCTAACCTAACACATATAGCTAAATAAAATAATTTGAGTTCTTTATATAAATAATATTTTTTTCTTTTCTTTTTCTTTTTTCTTTTGCTTTCACATTCACAGCTACTTCTTGTTTTTTAAAACTTTTTTTATTTCTCGCTACTCATTTGAAGTTTGATTCGATGAAGTAATAGTATATCTTACAATTCTAATGTTTTCTGTTTGATGAGATTACTTGATAATCAATAAATAATGAGAAAATAAATGAAATTTTCAATAATTCATAATAAACTTTTATTTTCATAGTCAAATTACAAATCTAGAAAACACTTTATAATTTTTTATTTATCTTTGTATCATATTATGTTTTGATTGTCTGATAAAAAGCTTGATTGTAATTTTTATATTGTTTTGTTTTTATATGAAAATTATGATATTTTTTATGATGTTTCTAGTAGGATTAATATATCTAATTCATGAATCTTTATAATATCTATAAAAAAAATTAGTCAAACCCAATATATCCAACTCGCTATGGTTAAAAAAAAAGTGACTAAATCAAATTTATATTTTATAAAATATCAAAAATTAGATTGGATGCAATTACAAATCAAAACCCAACCCACTATATTCATAAACACAAATAATTAGTGTAATTGTTAGTTGGATCTTTTAGTAACTATGCGCTTGAATGTATAGTTATGATCCGAGCTTCCAAACATTTTTTTTAGTGTATTTTAAACAGTTTATTGTTCTAGTTTTAAATTTTATATTCAAAATATTTTTTATATCAGTTTTTTTATTTTATTAAAATCATTTAGAAACATGAATTTATTATTTTTATTAAATAATTAATCATATAAACATAACATGTGCCAGAGAACTATATAAATCATATCCTGGAGTCTCACATAATAACTCAAGTTATGAAGTTGAGATATTTATTTGACAAGGTACCAAAATTTTGTTAACTAAACGATCACGAGTTCGAATCATATTTTTTTTATTTAATTTAATAAAAATTAAATATAAGATAGTATAAACCTATACAAATTTTAAATTAAAAATATTTTGATTTTAAAAAATATATTTTATTTAATAAAAATTAAATACAAGATAATATAAACCTCCATTTTCCTTTTCATCAAATAACCACCTTTTCTTCTCACCCCTTCCTTTGCCGGTTTACCCTTCTCCATCTATACATGGTTCTTCTCCCTGAGGTGATTTTTCAAAAACATTGCCGAGGAATCCTCGGTGGCTCAAAAATCAACGAAAAAATTGAAAGGACGAGGAATGTTAATATGCCGATAATTATATGTATCCCTGACGTCGTCTTTACACTATACAGGACGAAAGCACATGATGCCATACAGGCAATCTTCCCTTCTACTGTTTTAGCCCATTTTCTTTTGCTGATCCAATGGATATTTTGTCCAGAAAATAATAAAATGACATGTGAAAAAATATTATATATAAATATAAAAGTGTATGAAAGTAAAAAATTATTAAAAATGTAAATGAAAGAATACGTGGTGTCTAAATTAAGTAATACTTTTTTATTCAATAACCCTTTTATGATATAAAAAAAAAAAAAACTTTTCTTATATCTGTCATTCTGTTGTGTAGGATGATCAGTTCTTAAGGCTCAAATAAAAGATTTTAACTCAAGTTGTAAATTTCATAGTTTTACCCACGCAAATAACATGAGGATTATAAAACCGAAATATATTAAGATATTGTGGGAGAGTAATGTAGTTTTTGTTTTTGGATGTATTTTATTTTAAAAAAAATATATTGAAATATTTTTTATTTATTTTTTATACAATTATATTAAAATTATTAAAAAATACTAAAAATATATAAATTTTTTTTTAAGAAAAATATACTTTCAAAATTTATTTAAATACAATTTCAATAGCAATATCAAACCACACAAAAAAATAATAATTTGATATTGTGTTACATTTTATTTTTAATTGCATTGAAATAAATTATTTATTTAGTTAAATCATGTATGTTGTTTTTTACATAACCATACATATAATTATATTTTTAATTTTAATTTGATAAAAACTAAAATAATATATTTTTTTATTTATAAAAACATAATTTTTATTTATTTTATATATAAAAATTCATCTCATAATATTTTTAATCATATACATATTTTTTATATTAAAAAGAACAATTAATTTTTTTTTTTTAAATCTACTTTTTAATCACAACCCAACGTAAAAGTATAAGCACGCGACATCATTCACTGGAAACATTAACCATAGCATCCTTCGCGGTGTTAAAAAAAAAAAAGGAATAAATCCATAGCATCTAACTTGGGTTTTTTTTTTTATATATATTTTAATTATTATTATTATTAACGTTCCATTTTCATCAATTTCTCCGTCACCCATCCTCTCTTTCTCTCTCTGTCTTTAGACTCCTAAGTCCTAACAACCAAAATCGGCATCACCGCCAGTAACCGTCAAAGAAAATGGCAGGTAAGAAGAATTGAATCCCACTTCTCATTTCCCTCGCAGTAATCAAATTCAAGCAATCATAGAAACTGAATCGAATTCTACAACCTGATTTCACTCTATAAGCACAGTGACCACCAACCTATCTAACTTTGCTGAATCGATTTTTATTTTTTTGAATTGTGGTTGTGAGTGCAGCAGTGTGCGAGAAGATTGTTGAAAATGTAATTGTAGCAAAGAATAGGGTGTTGACGACAAATCAATACAACCAAAGGGACTGTTGTTCTGCGGCGGCCCCTTATAACCACCGCAACTTCCTTTCCTTCCACGGAGGGAAAAAGTTATTACCAAAATACCACTGTGGTTTCGTTAGCCGTCGAAATATTTACTGCAATGGTCTGTACTGCTCTGTTGTAGACTATCATTTTCCCAGGTTGATCATTGCATGAAAATTCTTGTGTCTTTTGATCGTGTTCTGTGCATGTAAACAACATGCTTTTGTTTTTCTGTGATGGAAACAGATGTTGTTGCACTATATCTCTGATTTGTTACTGTGAGTTTGCAATATTTTTTACACATTCTCTGCTTTTGGTCTTTCTTGCAGCTGCTCCGTCGACGACTGCGGTGCCATATCTGGAGAAGGTGGATTTTATGAAGCTTCAGAATGGAAGGTGAGGATTTTCTGTGGTTAAAGGCATAATTTTAGAATTATTTGGTGGAAATTGTTTATTCACTGTCCGGGTTTTAAAAGTACTACTTATGCTTCATGCTTGGAAGTTGGAACCAAGCTAAAGTTACTGTTAATTGGAAGTGGTTGAACTTGGAGCTTGTGCTTCTATTATCTCATAATGTGAACATAGTGATATTCGAGGTGTGGCTGTTGCTGGCGTTGAGGGAGAACCTGTTACCCTCACTGAACCAGTTACAGAAGCAATAGCAGCAGCCTTTTCCGCGTGGTTACTGGAAATGAAGAGGGCTGATGCATCCAAACCTTTGAGAGTGTCTGTTGGCCATGATTCCCGCATATCTGCACAGGTGTTGCAGGTAGTTATTGTTTTTCCTCTTGTGCATTAATCTACTGGCTATTTGGAAACATCTGCAAACAATTTTTAGGTCTTTTCTTCTCTTCCAGTCTGATTGGTCAACTGTTCTATGGTTCTTTTTTAAGCTCATATGATGCTTGTGTTATTGGCATTCATGAAACATGCTTGTAGCAGTTCTGCTCTGAACCATCAACTCCCTCTTATGAAGAAATTAGGTCCAACAAAGAGGAAGATGCTCTCTTCTGACTGGATTCATCAAGTTACTTTGTTTAGGCTATGCAATTGATGTTTAGTTGTTTATACTTTTCACTGTTAATTCTCTCCTCTCTTTTCCATCTGTGAATAATAGTAGTTGCTAATTTTACGTATGCTAAAAATGCCATTCAAACAGCAAAAAATGTAATCTTTTTGAAAGAGTGTTACTCTGAATACATCTACCATGCAGTGTTAGAGCTATTATTTCATGGAATATCCACATCTACTAATATAAATTACTGAAATTTAATGGTTTAACTTGCAGGATGCAGTTTCTCAAGGTATTGCTGGTGCAGGCCTGGATGTTGTTCAATATGGGTGGGTTTATGATTTCCCATCTTGATTTGATTTTCTAGCAATTGTTTTCTTCTTACTGTGCATGGCCTTCTCTTTGATATTCCAAGCTCAATGATATTGGGCCAAAAATCTCTTTGGCTGGATCTTGTGATGGCCTTTTCAAGGAAGACAACTTATACGACTTTTTCCTCCTCTGGGAAGATTGTGATGGATCTTAGCCGTGGCTAAGACATGGTTTAACCATTGTTCCTTCATGATTTATTCTCAACTTTTGTAGCATCTTACGTTTTGCAGACTGGCATCTACCCCTGGAATGTTTAATAGCACATTAACTGAAGACTTCATGATTTATTCTCAACTTTTGTAGCATCTTACCTCTTGCAGACTGGCATCTACCCCTGCAATGTTTAATAGCACACTAACTGAAGATGAAGCTTTTTTATGTCCTGTTGATGGGGCTATAATGATAACAGGTAACTGGTTGATTTTCTGTTAGATTAAGTTGACCTATTATAATTGTGGGATTTGGAAATGGCCCTTGTAATGTTGCCACTTTTGTTGCTTGAACTTTTGTGCAAACCTTGCTTTACTTTGGATCATGTTAATAGACTTTCTGACTATCTTTCACCTGATCAAATTTTTGGTTGATGTTATTTTGCAAATAGCTAGTCATCTTCCTTACAACAGAAATGGGTTCAAATTCTTCACAAATGCTGGTGGGCTTGGGAAGGCTGATATCAAAATCATTCTAGAGCGTGCTGCAGACATTTATAAGAGCTTCACAGATCAAGGTTTAATGAAGTCAAAACGGAAAGCTTCTGAATCCATAAAAAGAGTTGATTACATGACTGTGTATACATCTGATCTTGTGAAGGCAGTCCGCAAAGCTGCAGAAAATATAGGTAAATGTTCTGAAACAGTTGTCATACATGAATTGGTAAATTTGGGAATGCTTCAGTTAGTACATCAAATATTTCTGTTTTGCTTCGTTAGGAGACTCTCTGGACCTTGGTCCACATGATAGGCAGTGATCCTCTTGCTTTCTCTAAACCCCCACTCATTTCAGGATTTGAACACAAGACTAAAAATCCTAAGTTTAACCACTGGGTTTTTCCCTTATAGTCTTTTTTTAAAAAAATATTTTGCATTTTCTTGGAGATGTTTTGCATGAGATTTCTACTTCATTGTTACTGTTACTTGTTTAATTTATTTTTTTCCAATTGCCTGTTAAGGTGGTGTGATCCCATTTGCTAATTCTTGATTGAAAATTGTTAAACTTTTAGAGAAGCCATTGGAGGGATTCCATATTGTTGTTGATGCTGGAAATGGAGCAGGAGGATTTTTTGCTGTAAGTCATGTTGTGATTTATTTAGCTTTCTTCTGTTGGTATAAAACTTTAGTGTTCTCGTTTGTTACAAAATCTATACTTGATGTACATTTAGTGCTTCCCAGTAATTAACTTTCTGAACACTACTGCCTCTGTTATCATCGGCATTTAACCAAGTGTCTTGAATCTTCATAGTCCAGACTGTGGCGACACAATCCACAACATATATGCAGTTATTTTGTTAAAGAACTTCCTTCCATTTCCATTATTCAACCTTTTCATCGCCCTGTCTTCAAATATGCTAATATTTCAGATGGTTTTCCAGGAAAAAGTTCTTCAGCCTCTAGGAGCTATCACCTCTGGCAGCCAGTTTTTGGAACCAGATGGTAATGTTGATGTCAGAAATTTTTTATGGCTATTGATATGCAAATTCTTTATGTAGTAATACTAAAATGACTTTTCAAAACAGGTATGTTTCCAAATCATATTCCCAATCCAGAGGACAAGACAGCAATGAAGGCTATCACCCAGGCAGTCCTTGAGAACAAGGCCGATTTGGGGATCATATTTGATACTGATGTTGACAGGTATTTTAATCATCCCAATCTGTCCAATCATATAGCACATTCATGTATCAGCTCTTTTTTCAATGTAAAATCATTTCCTGTAGATCTGCTGCTGTTGATTCCATTGGTCGTGAGTTCAACCGGAATCGTTTGATTGCCTTGATGTCTGCCATTGTTCTAGAGGAAGTAAGAGCTTCATACTTGAGTTGTCTCAAGTGCTACTGTTTTAATATACAACTTGTGTCCATTTCTCTTTTCCCCACCAAATTCATTATCAATTTGGCCCGTTGTGTTTTCCATTTAGCATCCGGGAACAACCATTGTTACAGACAGTGTGACTTCAGATGGCCTGACAACGTTTATTGAAAAGAAACTCGGTATGCAGAAAACCAAAATGACACATTGTTTATTCCCTGTACATGAATATGCTTATAGCTGCAGTCCTTTTTAGGGGGAAAGCACCATCGGTTCAAAAGAGGCTATAAAAATGTCATTGATGAGGCTGTTCGTCTGGTAAGTTGAGATGCCAAATTTTTTACTTGGTAATTTTTGGGACAGTTTAATGAAGAAATAAACCATATAGGGAAATTTTGGGTATGCAATCTTGATTGTTGGACTAGTAATGATGATAATGTTATAGTACTGGCTGGATGGAGTTTCAAACCACACGGAATATGATGTTGGTTTTTCTGAAGGTTGTATGCAAATCATTATGAAAGTAGTTTCCTTGAGGAAATTGTTATTGAATGATAACCTTACTAATGGTGACTGAATTTGTTCAGGGTGTTTCTGATTTGCTTTTTGTTTGAAATGCTAAAATCTTTGTTAGCTCTTCATCATCTATTGTATATGGTCCATATCATATCGTTTTGAACAGGTTTATAGGATCTTGTCTTCAGTGAGCTAGAGTTTAATAAATTTCTTCATGTCGATTTTAGTATAACAACTTTCAACAGCATGTCTTGTTCTGTCTTTGGTATTTAGATAGTCTCAGTGCCATTATATAACAATTTGGATGATCTTGCTTTATAAATTCTCAAACAAATGTGTTCACATTGCTCGCAGAACTCTGTTGGTGAGGAATCACATCTGGCCATTGAAACCAGTGGCCATGGAGCTCTGAGAGAAAACCACTGGCTTGATGATGGAGCATACCTCATGGTAGGCTTTATATGAAACAGAGCAAGGTTAAGCTTTGTTTGCCCTACTGCAGTGTCAATTTATTGCTTAACTTTCATCTTTGCCGTTTTCTGTTTATCCATGCAGGTTAAAGTTTTAAATAAACTGGCTTCAGCTAGAGCTTCTGGAATTGCTGGCGGCAGCAAAGTTTTGACTGATCTGGTAGAGGGTCTGCAGGAACCAGGAGTAGCTGTGGAATTGAGATTGAAAATCGATCAGAACCATCCAGATCTTAAAGGAGGGTACGGTTTTCTGCATGGCTTGTCACATTTCTATATTATTTTGCTGTGGTGTAACTGATCACTTGGAACTTCCAGATCTTTCCGAGAATATGGAGAGGCAGTGCTGCAACTTTTGGAGAATCATATAGAGTCAGATCCAAAGCTTCAGAAAGCTCCTGTTAACTATGAAGGGGTGAGTTTGACACAGATCAAAATCATGGAGGATGTATTGAAGTGCCTGTGACTAGTGATTTGACATCAAGTGTCATGCTCTCAAGGCATCACGATAAATTCTCTCCTGTCCTTATTCCCCTTTCCCTTTCTTAAACAGGTTCGAGCTTCTGGTTTTGGTGGGTGGTTCCTTCTTAGACTCTCACTTCATGATCCCGTTCTTCCCCTTAACATCGAGGTAGAAAACATTCCTTCATTTTCTGCATCAACTGCTACTGTTATCTCTCTATATATAGCAACTAAAAGTAATTGCGCTTCAGGCAACTAACCATGAAGATGCTGTGAAACTTGGACTCGCTGTCTCTTCTGCTGTCAAGGAATTCCATGCATTGGATACGTCTGCCTTGGATAAGTTTATCCAAACATAATTAGTTGAGTTTCGAGTTGCAGCCTTTCAGTTTCCATGTGCAAGACTTTTTGTTTAAGTCGGCATCCCTTCAGAGTGGGTTATCTGCGGAGAAGCAAAACACCGGGTGCTTCGGAGTCTTTCTCGTTAGATCTGATTTTGATGAGATATTAATAAATATTGAGTGACGAGGACCTTTTGTCCATAATAATAAATTGCAGTCTTTGGTTAAACATGCTATTTGAATTCCTATCCTGTTCCTCAATTGCGTTAATATTGGCTTCTGTATAGTTTCGAGGGCCCCAAAAAAGAGTTAATATAGTAAATTGTTAATCGGGCAAGCAAAAATTATGATTGAATTGAGGAAGCGACAGCAGCTAGAAAAACAAGCAGCAGATTTGAGTGACGAGGCGACAAAGTGCCAGGCAAAGTGAATCATGTTTTCTGAAATAGTTCCAAAAGCTTTACAAAAAGGTCATCTATCACACAAACGGGCACACGGTAGACATTGCAGGCATCATAAATACAGCACTATGAGATCCGTGGAAATCCCCTTAATATCCAGCACATATACAAGATTATACGAGGCAGTTCAATTATCCTACTTCCAATTTTTCCTGCAACGTTTTACCTTATCAATTCTTCGTGTGCTCCTAAAAATTCTATGTGGTGATTGGGGTGTTTAGAAGCTTCATCATGAAGTTGAATTTGATATCTGGAGAGGTCTTAGGCTGGGGCCAGCTTGCACCTTCTGGTACCTTAATGCATTTGAAACCCTGCCCTTTATACAGTTTTGTAGCTCCAGGATTATTCAAATCACAGTGCAAAGCAATGGAACGGCAGCCCCAGCTCCTAGCTTGAGCCTCTGCCTTCGCTATGAGTCTTTTAGCTATCCCCTTCCGACGAAATCTCTCCCGAACAGCAACATTGGATATATATGCAATCCCAGTCCTGTGGCAGAAGCATGCATATCACATTTGTAGGCATGAAATTTAAGAAACTATTTGAATAATGCAACTGAAGTAATCTATAGGCAAGAGAAGCAAGTAAAAGAAACTAAGTGGATATAAACAATGCTCTCATCAGATCATTTGTATTAGGGTTGTCTTTGCTTATGATTCCTTGTTTCAGCATGAACAAGGAACGATCAGCAAAGATTGTCCGAAAAGTATTTCTCAAAAAACTCTCGGTCCACCAAACATGACCAAACATAGAGACAGTGGACAGCAAGTTTTCAGTAGTTAATTCTCTTTGAATAGCTAGGACAACAAAACTGCTGTGCTAGTTTAGTGATCCACTAAAAGAGTTTAAATCAAATCTACTCAAAACCAATTGCATGCAAGATTGCACTTTGCAACACAAGGTTTACACAATCAAAAAGTCCTAATTGTCATAAGAGCAAAAAACTCACCTTCTCTGCCTGAGTGGGCCTTTCCTTGGAAGAAAATCGGCAACAGTGTCCACAGTCAATATCCCAGTAACATAGCCTCGATTGAGACTGAACTTCCCATCAAAACCTCCAATTTTGAAATTTTCAATTCCAATATAGAAAGTTTGATCAACCGAGCTACCTACGACGGCAACCAGACAGGTTCTTCTGCAGCCATTTGGTATACTGAATCCTGATAGCATGGCTGCCAGCCTGTCAACCCTCAGCACAAAATCTAGAGGGAAGGAATATTCAGGAAAGAAGGAACTGCAGTGAGTCTCAGCCACTTCCCAACAATCCTCCAACCGCGCTTCCCTTACAACTATCTCCGGAGATACAGTAGGATAAAATTCAGCCACTTGACTTGCTCTGCATAGTCCTACACTCAATGACCAGAATCATCCAAATGAACTTTGGGGAACAGATTCTACGCAAGCTTGCGTAGATGATAAAAGATACCATATTCTGACGATTTATTTTGACAAGCAGTCTTGCTAGCACAAAAGAAGGGGTCTTGTTTTCATAACGTTGTTAAATAATTTTTTATTCACAGGGAAGCCCAGCAAGCCATTGGCTACGCTACCCAAGGGAGGATAGCCTTCCCTTGCTTTGCCCCTCCCATCTCCAATTAGAGCAGGATTCAATCCTAGATCGTTTGTTATCATGTGATTTTACTGTCTAGATTAGCTAACACCATCAGTTGTAATAATATATTGGAAGTCTCACAATTAACTACAGTTTTTATCAATTCTGATAGCTAGATTATATCAAGTCAAAATATATCAAGAATTGAAATCAAATCAGAATTACGAATAGATCAGGGATCATAACAACCAGTTAGTCAACAAAATATTGATTACAGGCCAACTGTTGAAACAACAACACGGTAAAGCATAAATATAAAACACAAAAAAGAATGATAACCAACAAAAGATAATCCACAGTAACTTCAAATCCAGCAAGATATGAATGAAAAGCTTAAAAGGGTAAGAGATTTTACCTGATTTGGGGAGAGAAGAGAGAGTGAGTTCATGACGAGAAACCCTTGTTGAAGAAGAAGTAAAAAAATACTGATTTTGTTGTTGTCGTTGTTGTTTTTGTTTCTTGAGATTGAAATTAAGGTGGTTGTTTATGGATGTTGGAGATACTGAGAATCCCAACGGTATTGACCGCATTTCTATTGGAAGAAACTGGAGAGATTGTCTCTCTGTCTCCCCCTCTCCCTCTATCTCTCTATATGGAAATGGAGATTCTTTCTGGTTTTTGTTTTGGTTCAGTAAAGCCTGAACGCAACGAACAAAATGCATCACACGTGTGTTGTTTGTCACTATACTTTGTGGCTTCTTCCCCTCCATGTAGACTTCATTGGCACGTGTTACCGAGTGTTTCAGAAATTATCCATGTTTAATTTAAATTAAATTAATAAGTAAATTGTGATGTATTTGAAAAATATAGATTTTTTTTATATTACTCTTATCTTCATTTTATTTCTTTTAAAAAATAGATGGATAAATACTTATTTTGAAAAAACTAATTTTAATATTAAATTTTTTATTTTTTAAATTATAAATCAGTAGGTTGACATTTAATTTATTTTGTACTATTATTAGAAATTGAGTTTCATTTGTAATTCAATTCTTAAAATCTAAAATAATTCTAAATATAAAATTTCATTAAAACATTTTAATTGAATTTAATTAAAGAATTCTAAACAAATATCATCTTTATAAAAAAATAATTAACTCATGTTTATCTAATGAATTATAGATTATAGATTAATCCAATAACCTAATTACTATGAAAAAAAAAACATGGACTCCTACAACCTTTTTTTTTTTTGTCTCCTAGGTCTGCCTGGTTTTCTCTAAAAACAATTGAATTATTCTTTAGTCAAATCATCCATACAAAATGCATCCACGGAAAATTTAATTTTTCATTATCCAATGAAATCAGAAGTGAAACAATACCAAGCGAAATAAACCATTTTAATGGCTTGGTTATCGCTTAGTTAGTTTTAAAAACCCTCAACTTCCTATTACTTATTAGTCTTAAGTTTTGAGCATTTGCCCGTCTCTCGAGAATTATTTCTTACCATAATTCTTGAATTAGTTGGAATCTAGTTATGTTCCGTGTTCATGGCCTATCAAGGGTTGAGATTCTCAGGCATGAAAACTATTTAGGCGTCGTTTTAGTAATGTTGTTGTAATTCGTTTGAATCTGATTTCCAAACCATGTTTGGATTATAAAAGCACCCACATTTTAGATGGTTTTAAAGTAAATATGTCAGAGCTTTTCTTTTCTCTCATCTACTCATAAATCATTCGTTCATTCAAAACACACAAGCTCTCTCTTCTTTTTCTCTCTGTCAAGATGCAGATCTTGAATGCCATCACTTTTTTTTTCCACCTTTTCTCTCTCTCTTGAGACTATCGGGTACAGGTCTTTGATGATGGGTTGATGGTTTACATTACACAACATTTTTAATATTTCCACGAAATAGCTGAGGAGCAAAAAAATCACGAAAAACATTTTAAATCTTTCAAACGCCGACGTAATTTATTCACATTACACAGCATTTTTTTTAATCTTCTTTCTAAAAGGCAAAAAAAAAAAAAAAAAAAAAAACCTCTAGAATTTATGTGTAAAAGATTCAAGAAGCAGGTAAAAATCTGACAGAGTTTAATAAATAAACGTCCCCAGTTCTCGGAAGAGAAATTCAATTACCTAGAAATTAACAGGAAGACTGCTCAAGAAAGCTAAGGTGAGGGGAGATGTCGATTTTCCAAACAGGGAGCACCATGTAGGGAGTTTTGCAAGAACTCTCTCAGCTTTTGGTGTTAATCGGTTAACATCTGTTCTTAACTTCAACAAGGGACGCTGGTCCTGTATAACCGTTCTATCCACATTGTCAGCAGAGGGCATAGTTTTTACTGACCAGAAAAGAGTTAGCTCAAACTTCCTTGGTGACTCTTTCCCTCCTGAAAACTGAATGTGATGCCATCCATCGACACTAGTCTTGTTGCCATAAGGAATTAATTCTTCTGAGTTTCCTGTATCCCATGTTATAAAAATTTCAGGAATTAGGTGAGAGGAGTCAGGAAGATGTTCAAAGGAATGCATTCCAATGAAGGTACTCAAACACGGAAAAGAGGGGATGCACACCAGAGAAACCTCAACATACCTTTCAAAATGAAATCTTCTATCTCCTTGGTATTGATTGCAAGAGACCAGCGCATGGAGGATTTTGTATCAATTAAAACTCGTGTGATTCTTTCTCCCCCCTTGGTATCGCTATCAACATGCAAAGTGGGAATATCTGACTCGCTCCATCCACTTTCAGTATCATCATGGGTCCAACAACCATAGTTGACTGAAAAGGTGACAAAATCAACAACCTTGTCTTTACCACATGTGAATCCTTCTTTAATCTGTTCAACCTCCTTCTCAAGCTTTCCAGGGGTGTTTGAAAATAGAGATATATAAGAGAGAGGATCTTGCTTTTCACCATATCTTCCTGAAGCATCGACAACATGCACGACCTGTGCACCATAGCGTACAAATTACAGAAATTAAGTGATACAGCAGGGCACATCACAAAACAAAGAGATTGTGCTTTTTAAGATTTATCGCAAAACCAAGGGCACCCAAGAGAAAGAATGAAAAGCTGTGGCAAAGCCAGGACTCCACTGATAATGGAATGGACCTAAAATATTTTACTTAATGGATAGCGTATTACAGTATTATGTACCGTTTGAAGAACAGCAATAAGTTGACTATTTGTTCAAACAACATAACTTATATGGTGTTAGTGTCTAGTATCATGTGATTCAAACATCATAGCATTTCTAAGCTCGTCCATATTTGATGTTTTCCTAAATTTGGCGTGGCAATGTAATATGAGGACACAATATTTCATGGTAGTTTCTGTTTGATTACTTAAGACAGTATATGGAAATCGATGAGAAAATGTTAGGGTTACTAGCTAATCATAGTCCACTACCCAATAATCACATTCAAGGAATTTTTAAGGATACAGACCAACAAAAAACAACTATAGTCAATTTAGAAATAGATACTTACATTTACAGCTCTGGCAGTGTCTTCTGTAAAAGGTTGAATGAAACCAGATAATACTAAAATAAGTGAGAGGCCAAACAGGATGCTGGTTGCAAGAATGATTGACCTTTTTGCACCTACACACCAACGGCACGAGTAAGAGGAGTAACGATAATAAATTACCAGTAATATAATTTTTTTTTAAAAAAAACTCTTGTATATATTTTCAGTAACTGCACTGAAATTGGTAATTAAATACTCATTAAAGCCTTAATTACTAACAGTATGAGTGGCTAACATTTCATAGAGAATGCATATGCAGGTCGATTAATAACATAAACAGGTCGGTCATTTTAGCTATAAAGCCACACTGATAATTAATTTCTGTTGTATTGCATCTACATAGACAAACTGGCCATTTGAAACAGTTAATCAAACAGAAACTATTACTGATTTACACAATAAGATCTCAACATCAAACAGAAACCAATACAAAAGTATCATTAAACACAAATATCAATATCAGATGCAACCAAATAAGGAAATCACATAGAGTCCAAACCTGAAAGATGAACATATGAAAGTACATAAATAAAAGTCAGGCATATGCAAACAGCAATGAAAATGGAAATTATTATATTCCACAGCCATTCTGGTGTGCCGCCAGGATTCCTGCACAAAATTAAAAAGCAATATCAATTTCTAAATGTCTGGTAAATCACAAAATTAAAAAGCAATATCAATTTCTAAATGTCTGGTAAATCAAAGTAGCTTTGTAATTATGTAGATATATGAAGAGCTCTAGCTGCTAAATAAGACTATTCAGTATGTTCCATGTTGAAACTTAGTGTGCTACACAACCAATATGGCCATAATAAGTTTAGAAGAAAAGGACAAATTGAATAGCTTTCTAGAAAGTAGCATGATTAAAACATAACTTTACCTGTCGAATCGAACTGCCATTCCGATAATTGTTCCAGCGAAGCGAATGAAAGTTCCAGAAGAAATCAGGATTGGTACTGCCAAGCCCATCATGAGGGTTGCAAGTTTGAGTGGCTTAGGTAGCCGAGCTGGTGTCAGAGTTGCTTCAAGCAAACCATCTGAATGTTCCAATGCCACAAATAGTTTGGAGAAAACACCATGAGAACAGCAATTTATGAGAATTTGTTATCATGCTAATGGTAAAACACGCTTCCATTGGACTGTAACTTGTTCTTTACACAAAAATATTTTCCTTATCTAAGGTAGAAAAGGGTGTTTCTTTCTTATCAAGGGTGGAAAGATGTCAAACATAAACTTACATGCAAATGCTGGTGGAACAAGCCAAAAGACTGCTAGGTACGATGATCCGATTTTATAATAGTTTCCTATGATAAGAAGAACAAGCCACTGAACAAAACCAGCTTTATATAGCCACCTTTCAGCCTCTAACTTTACCAAATCAGCTATGATAACAGATGAAAGCTGTTTTTTCTTGGAGTAGACATTCAATAAATACTTCTTCAGAATAAGATAACCCAAATGTTGACCCGTCAAAGCCCCAAGGAGTGCAGGTGCAGCAAATAGCCCAAGCACCAGCAATGGGTTTGCAACATAGGGCACTGGTGATGGAGATATTTGCGGTACAATGAAGGCCGCAAAAACAGAGAAACTTATTGAAAATAACAACATCAGGATAGCACTCAAGCATGACAAGCCCAACGAAATGGTCGCTGAAGAACCACCCATAAACAATGACGCCGCCCATATTAGAAGTGATTGCAGTATCACTGAGTTATGAAGCATGCTTGCAAAACGTTGACTGTACACAATCATATATGTCCCCTGAGATTTACTCAAATGTCAGATAAAACAGTGGCAGACTTCAAACTTAGGTTGCCAAATGCGCTCAATAACCATCTCAAAGCAAAGCCAAGATAAGTGTTAAAGAATCCCAGTAGTTATAACGTACCAAAATATCAAAAAATATAGCAGTGTCATGGCCAGTTTTTAGCTCTTTGTCCATGTCCTTGCTTTTTGGAAGATGAGGGGATGAAGCAATCCGAAGCAGAAAAGCAAGCATATTTTCTCCAAGATGCTGGAGAGATCCAGACTTCAAGAGATCTAATTTGTCATTCTGCATGGGGCAATTTTCAAAATTTAAATGACTACATAGAAATACTATAATTTTGTTCAATGCCAAGTGACATTGTTATGGCAATGCTACTCTTTTTTTTTTTTTTTTTTTCTGGATGCCTGTCAATGAGGTCCAATTAAAGTGATATTCTGACTGCAGCAAACCTATGCTAACATGCAGCTAAACATAAGCAACCCATCTACCTAACTAAAGGCCACAGCCATTAAATATCACAGGTCCTATCACTATGTGGAATCATTTCTTTTCTTCAACATTTATCGAGCCACCCAAAATATCACAGGTCATGGATGACCATAGCCAAAGTGTGAGATAGTCAAAGAATTATGTCATGACTCAAACCTCTATCTTTGTTGATTTCGAATAAGATAAATAAACACAACAGAAATATGATGCCCATCATATACAGCTAAGCTTAAATTGTTGAAGACAGTATTTCTGTGAACTTCCATCATTTATTATTACAAGCAGAAGGGTTCTGTCAAGCAAATGAACATGACACGTCCTTCCAAGAAGATAAATAAAAAATGGACAAGACAAGAAAGTACCTTAGTGTGATAAACTGCACCATTATCCGTGAAAGCAAAGTCAAGCCCTGAAAGACCAGCAACCTCTTTGTATACTTGGAAATCTGTCGCAGATTTGATGACTCCAGCAGAAAACAGATCCTGCAAAACTAAAGCCACTCAAATACATCAACTACCCAAAAGTAATATATAGGAAAACAACTTTGATAATAAAAGCTACAAACCTGTGCTATGATATTCCCAGATGGGTATTTCGCTGCCGACGCAAAGTTTTCAATGGCCCATGGATGAGGTCCGGCCTGTTAGGAGAAGAACCATAAATAAGGGAGGGGGGGGGGTAAAAAAAGAAGGAAGAAACGGGTTCAGAGGCTGAGAAGCAAAAAAGAAAGTTGAGAATAAGGAGGTGTTGACTAAATGAATGATAATGCAATAATAAGTAAATTTATACAGAAAACAACACCTGAAATATGCCAGACTTTCCTCCTACACCCATAGCCTCCAAATCAACAGCCAAACGAATAGTCTTACTCCATGGATGCTGCATCAGAAAACACAATTCAGAATATGTAAGGCACCATGGCACACTTGAAAATTTTGTAATTTGAAATAGCCAAAAAAGTACTCACATCAAAAGGCAAGACACACTTTTAGCAAAAATTAAAATAAAAACAAAACATCAAGAACATCACAAACATTTTCAAAATCTGTAAAAGACTAAAGCTACAACAAGTCGATAAAACAAAGGAGGGTAAATTAGCAAACGCATCGATAAAGCTTCAAACCTGAGTGATAAAGCTATGAGCCCCGCTCAAACCCTCCTCTTCCCCAGTATTAAACAAAAATATCACACCATTTTTAAACCCATGCGCCCACTGCGAAATCCCTCGAGCAAGTTCCAACATCACAGCTACACATGAACTGCAATCTCCAGCCCCTCCCCTGATACACCAATAACAATCTTGTCACTACAAGAACCCAATAAATAATAACATATTCATCAAAACAAACTTAAAGCACGCGTAACTAAACAACCAGCTCGACGAGCAAGCAGTACGAGACAGGATTAGATAGGACATTGCAAACATAGAATGAACCAAAAGTTACTATCTGTCCCGTTCCATGAGAATTGTCAAGTCCAGTCCAGTCCTATCCGGTCTCGTACCCGATATTATGTAATCAGTTATCATAAAAATGTAAAAACCAACTGATTTTTTAAATGATCAATAAGAAAAAGTAATGCCAGCCAGGACAAAAATCATACGTGGAGAAAACGGTATCAATGTGAGAAGACACAAGAATAGTATTATCAGCAGCTTGATTTGGAGTAAATTTGGGCAAAATTCTTAAAACAACATGTTTAAGATCGGCATAAACAAGAGTTTTGCCCCTAAATAATCCACTAGTTAACCGATTCGCTCCGGTTTTCGCGTGAAAAAAATCCACCTCAACATCCACTTCATAGTACGCGTTTTTCTTTATATTCTCCACTTCCGCCAAAACATACTGCAAAAAAAAAAAAGATAAAATAAAATAAAATAAAATAAAATAAATGAATAAGTAAATAAGTATACCTGCAAAGCGAGGTCGAGAGAATCAGAGCCGACGGGATGAGGACCGAAATCTGTCAATGCTTTGACGTGTTTGATGGCTTGGATTTCAGAGAAACCTCTTTTACCGGCTTGTTCAGCGGTTAAAGGTGAAGGCAGATTTTCGAACTGGTAATAGTGAACGGAATAACACGAGTAAATTATGACTGCGGATAAGATTATCCATACAGATCCTGACCGTATTGATTTCATTGATGAACTCAGATTGGTTGTGCTATTCGCATATGGTGGTTGTTTGGGCGGTCGTTGCTGTGAGTTCGAAGAGCGAGAAGTTTCCGGTCGTTTTCGCATTTTTTTTTATAATTTAAGAGACGAGTTTTCCTGGCTTGGTTTGTTTGCGTCTCTGCTGTTGTGAGTGAATAAGGGCTTCGTTTCTGTTTTTTACTGTTGCGGGGCTCGCTGATGAATGGTTGACTTTAGGTTTTTTCTTTTTATTTTTATTTTTATTTTTTTCTCTCTCTCTATTATTCGGTTGCAGGCTTGTTTGGGAGCTGATTGAAGCGATTGTTGGAGGTAAAAGGGGACTGAATGGGTTGGGCTTTTGTTTTGACTGGGGCCGGTCAGTGCTTCTACTCACAGTTGTCGTGTCCGATCCACAAAATGACTTGTACATGGATTCATTAAATTATTAGATAATTTGTGAGTTATTTTTGTCGATTTGAATTAAACTTTTTTTTATTAAAATAATATTTTTTTTAATATTAACTTGATTGAGCTAGGCAGATTAACGCATCATTAAAAATCTAATTTAATTAATTAGACTTCAGTATAAATATTTTTTTATTTAATTTAAAACTCAGCTTAAATAGATTCTAAATTAATCTATTAAATTATGTTTAATAATTATATTTATATTAACTTGGGCATGTATATACATGTGTACCTGAACAAATTTTATAGATTGGCTGGTGACTAATGTCACAAGCTGTTTATAAGAGGTGGCAACTGACAACTGGCAATTAAATATTTTCTTAATTTAATTCAAATGTATGCTTTTTTTTATCAAAATCATTGTTAACAGTAGAATTTAAAAACATTTATCTTCAAATAAAAACAATATTCTCACATTTGCTCTAATTTATTTATTCCTGATATGCTTATATGAAATAGTAAATTTAAACATCAGTCAAGTATTTGTCTACACAATGCAAATATTTAGTTACTTAAAATTGTGTAAATCATTTAGAAAAAAAGCAAATTATTGTTATTATTATGACTATTATTGGGAAAAATAATAGCAGGCTCTCTTTCCTTCTTAAATAATAAAAGGTCCGTTTAACCCTATATCTGACACTGTTAGTGACTTATCACTCTCGCTAACAAAAGGGCATGACAAGGAAAAAAAACAAAACATATAGGGTAATTAAGACCAAAAAAAAAGAAAAGAAAAAGGAAAGGGACAAATTAAAACACGTAAAATTTGCCTTCTTGCCCGTATAATTGCTCCAAATGTTGGACCGATGGGCTTGCTTATCCAGTTCATTCCGGCCCATAAAAGTTCACCTGCGGCCCACTATAAAATCCAGATACTCGGAAGCAACACCCTCTCCTCTCTTCTAGAGCAATACAATAATATTCGCTGTAGAAGTTCCCCACTTGATCCCAAATTCCATAAAATAGGAGCTCTTTCCCTCTCTCTATCTCTAAAAAACACCAACTGAAAGAGCTCCTTCTCAACTCAACTTTAAAAAAAATTAGGGTTTAGGGCTCGAGAAAATCGATGTCCGGTCTGAATCGATCTAGCAGCGCTGCGTTTAAGAACGGCGGCCTTCCTCCTCAAGAACTCCTTGACGATCTCTGCAGTCGGTTTGTCTTAAATGTGCCTAAAGAAGACCAACAATCCTTCGAGAGAATTCTATTTCTCGTCGAGTACGCTCATTGGTTCTATGAAGACAACTCTGTCGAGAAAAATCCCTCCTTAAAGTCTTTCACTTTGAAGGAATTCACTTCTTTAAGTATCCTTTTTTATTTATTTTTTTGTGTTTTTTCTTTGATCTCTTGATAATGCTGTCTATTTTATTATACAAGTTTTAAGTTTTTTTCTTCCTTAATACGTTGCAGTGTTTAACAGTTGTGATGTTTTAAGACCGTATGTTGCTCATATTGATGATATTTTTAAGGATTTTACTTCTTACAAAGTTAAAGTTCCTGTGACCGGTGCGATTATTTTGGATGAAACTTTCGAACGGGTGAGGCCTTTTATAAGTGAAACATGATGATAAGTAGTATTTGCTATATGTTTTGTGTGGAATTTTGTGTTGATTTGATATGAATTATGATTATTGCCTGTATTTTATTTGTACTATTCGGTGCTTGATTGTTAATATTTTGAAGTTACGAAAGAAAAAGGGAAAGAAAGTCTTTTGTGTTGTAATTTAAACAGAATGAGAGGAAATCAATGTACTTGGTTTTTCATCAAGATTTTGGATTTTTGAACTAATTGAAATGGAAATGAGAGTGTTGATATGATGCTGAATTTAATCTAAGGACATAATAGTCAGAAACTTGGAGGATTAGTGATGTGGGGTGAAATACTTTTTTAGCTGGAGAAACTTTAGTTTAGGTTCATAAGATCAATGATGCAAATTGTTTGGTGAATGGGTGCTACTGTTGCATTTATCATCCACAGATACGTGATCTGGCCTTTGCCTGAGAAGGAAGTAAACACTTGAAATGTAAAAGGAAAGAGGGAAGATGCTCTTTGGATGACAGGGTAGTTCTGAAAACTCATATACCTCAAGTGCTTTGAATTGTAGACATAGCTGAGATGATGTCTATTCTTTTTAAGAGCTATTGTTTTGTGTGCATGGCAATGGCTATGTGAGCTTAGTAAATCATGATGCTGGCTTTTAAAGCATGCTTACCTGATTCCCTGTTTTAACCTGTAATTCTTGGGCTTCAACCAAAGCTTTTCTGTGTGATTTAAGGAATAGTTTTAAACTATTTACTTTGTCCGAGTTATTCAATACTTCAGTAAATGATTGTGGATTTGTGAAGTCCTCTTATCAACTTTCTTAACTTGGTTGATGTATTGACAGTGCTTGCTAGTGAAGGGATGGAAAGGGACGAGCTGGAGTTTCCCTAGGGGAAAAAAGAACAAAGACGAGGAAGACCATGCTTGTGCTGTCCGAGAAGTAAGCTTTTTTCCCTTGTGGGTTTGTCTGTGTACTCGCATATTTATCTATGAAAGCATTTTAATTTGGTGTAAATGTAATAATCTATTTTCCTGAACCAGTGATTAGTGAGAGAGACAATTTATCAAGGTTTCAGACATTAGTAATTATAGTTACTTTTATGATGAATGCTGCTATTAGTTGTTATAGTTACTTTTATGCTGAAAGTCGCTGTTAGTTGTTGTAGTTAATTTTATGCTGAATGTTGCTATTGATTCAGTTAAACACAGTGGGCTATACATGTTTCAATGATAGACAGCTTGATAAATGCATGCAACAGTGGGCTTGGGATCTTGAAATTCTGTCCCAAGGAAACTCTCTTTCCAGTTTTGATTTATTTAAAAGAAGAAAAACACATAATTGCTAATGGTTTTTCACCTTTCTACTTTCATTGACCATAAATCTAGCACGCATTGACCCAACCTTCAATTCCTTCTAGCACACAAATTTTCTCTTTTATGAATTTTAAATCGTCGAACTTCATTCTGTGAGCAGATGATACCGGGCTAGGTTAGGGATTGTAGGTATTTTGGGAAGGTATCAGGATTTATATTCGATCTATAATAACAAAAATTATGACACTAACTAAATATGAAAATGTAAAAAAGAAAAATTAATGTTATACATTGCTACAAAATGCTTGTATATAAAAGAAAAATATCATATTATTCATCATTTTAGTTAGTTTTTTATTTATTTATTTGGAAAACAATGAAAAGTGTTTGATGGGAAACCATGGAGAACCTCTAAAATATTCTTTCCAAATTTATGACAAATTTGTAAAACTGTAAAATTAGTTTTTCAGTTCTTTGGATGGAGAAATATTACATTTTAATAGAAAATTTCAATTTTCCTTTTTCCCACATCAATATTTTAGAAAATGGAAATATTACTTTGTTTTTTAACAGCCTCTTAGATTCCCAAATATTATTAATAATCATAAGTATATGAATTCCTACATAGACTAGTTCAACAAGAAATCTAAAAAAAACCAATAGTCAATTAAAATATAGATTTTTCTTTTGTGGCTACATCATGAAAATTTTTGGTTTTTCCAATCTGAAAGCTGGCTTGCTCCTATTCAAACTTCTTTTTTGGCCCACAGTGGAAAAGAGTCTAGTACGGTAGAAAGTTATTTTTAATCCATTTGTTGCATGGGCATTGGTGCAAGTCATTTTTGTAGATCCTCAGGTGGTTGGGGGGAAAGGTTCTAATATGATATAAAGGGGCTTTAATTGACTGCTGCATACTTTTGAATGGTAGGTTATAAGAGTGATTAAAGATAGGAGGATGCAAATGATTGCCCTGCACCCAACACACATTAGTCATTAACCTGCCTTCTCTTGTGGAATATAGGTGCTGGAGGAAACTGGTTTTGATGTTTCAAATCTTCTTAACAAAGATGACTACATTGAAGAGATGTTTGGACAGCAGAGGGTGCGGCTCTACATAATTGCTGGTGTGAAGGATGATACTGCCTTTGCACCCCTTACAAAAAAGGAGATCAGTGTATGTGGACTGTCTGTCATGCTTTTGGTCTTTGCACCTATTAGCCTACAATATCCATGGATTCTATGGCCTAGCCTCTGCATTTGTTGTCTGTTTTCACTAACAAGGAACGGCCTGCTTAACTTTTTATTATAGGGCTATCTTCTAATTGATAGAATGAATATTAAATCTTGGTTGCTTTTAGAATTTAGCAATGATGTGGTCATTTATGTTGTCTGCTTGCAGGAAATTGCATGGCAGCGGCTTGATGATCTTCAGCCAGCAAGTTACGAAGTAATATCTCGCAGCATCACTGGCCTCAAGCTTTACATGGTTGCTCCATTTTTAGCGTGAGTACTTTGATACACCATCAGTACAGGTTTCTCATGCCTCTGGATATTTTTTGCAATTTTTTATAGATATAATGTCTATACACAGGTCTTTGAAATCATGGATTTCGTCACACCAGCTCCCGGTAGCCCCTAGACTCGATATGCCTCTCAAAGGTTTGGCCTTTTTCTTTCCAATCCCAGAATGTTAAGATATCTGATACATTTAGAGAAGAGAATTATGCCTTTGATAACGGGAGGCCAATGATTACACTTTCATAAATCTTTGCATTCACCATCTTATGAGGCTTTGAAGCCACATTTAGTATGGTCTCTATGTGATCCTCTGCTCTTAAGATGTTAATAGAATTCCTTTTATAAAAAATTTTAAAAAATCAATGAAGTAGCAACCCAATTTTTCACTGATGAGTTCTTTTTTATTTCTGTCAAGCTATGTGCGTGTGGAAAGCAAGGAACAATTCTATAGGGAGCAGCACAGTGATAATGGAGAGCCATTTAAATAAGCCTGGATCTGATGCTCATCCTCCTGACATGGGCCCTGGCAAGAGCTTCAGAAATTTTAGATTTGATACTGCTTCCATCTTGCGAGCGATGGAATCTGGGTTTTCTGCTTAACTTTCAGAGCTCTTTCCTTTCCCTTTCTTTTTTTCTTTTTGTTTTTGTAAATGCTTTATGCTCACATAGCTGGTTAGCATTTCTCTTGTCACCTTGATGCCAACTTGTTGGCTGTACCTGATGTATATTGTTCGTGTCAGAATTCCAGGTTTGGGTTTTATGTATATCCTGTACAGAAGCCCGTTTGTGATTAAGAGCGCACTTTCATGGTTTTTCATTTGAAAAAAAAAATGTTGTTCCTTGGCACAGTAAAAATCAAGTGGATTTTAACCTATTTTGAGAAAGGATTCGAAGGTTACTAATTAAAGAAAGATAGATTTGAGAGTTAGAAATTCTGATAGGATTGTATACGAGTCTTGCGAAGTCATTGTGGTACCTTTGATTGCTGTCAGGATATGTGGTTGCATTTTGGTCTAGGCATTTCTTTTGACTGCTTCACAATGAGAGCTCTGAGTTGTCAGCCTGGTATTTTTGCAATCTTAACTACCCATTATGTTTGGTAAGTATTTATGGATGATTGACTGGGAAATGGAGCTTTCCATGTGATGTTCATGCACTCGTGCTGTAGTGGCCAAAATTGAACGAAAGTGAACAGCTGAATTAATGGCATTTGCACTTGCATAGTTGCATGTCTTCCAAAAAAACGTTATGTTTAGCTTATTAATTTCCCTTTCGCAGATAACCATGAAAACAACGCTGATCTTGGTGCAGCTGTTGTTCATTCCAAATTTTTTTTGTCTTTACCGTGTTGGGTTTTATAGTTAGCCATGAAGTAGAGAAATGTAGAAATTTCTTTACAACTTCTTTATTCTTGTGGTGTTCAATTCTTGTCCAAACTGTATGTTGGATGGAAAGATTCTGTCCATTATTGGATCCTAACTTTGTTCATGTGGTATTTGTTTCTTTAATGAGCAACTTTTTGTAGCATTGTTTCTTTTTGGTGTTTACAGGATCTCTTTGTCATGGTCCTTTGCGATTTGATATGACGTAAAAAGATGAGCAGGTTTGTTTTGTTGAAGAATAATTGAGATGCTATTATTCTTTAAACAAACCTTCGAAAGAAATCGCCCCCATTACTTTATATTGGATTTTCTACCTTATCATTGTCCTTTGTATTTGGGTGCTCTTTCTTCGAAATCTAGGCTGTGATTGACTTAGGGTCATAAAACTGTTCAGTAGTAACAAAAACATGCAAAGTTGTAGATTGACTTGTGATCAAACCCTTGGATTTTTATCTCCCTCGAGCCTTAGCCAGATTTATGTGAAGGGAAGGGAATGTACCGATCTCTGCATTGGAGGCATGGACCACATTGGAAGCCATGTCTATTTATTTTAGCTGAATGTAAGGAAGAAGGTGGTCTCCAATTGATAACGGCTAGCTTAAATTTCCAAGTGGTCCTGGCAAGGATTCTCATTTATTGACAATAGAGTCACGATCTGTCCTGCCTCTATGCCCTTTAATTCAGCATCTTAATTTCATGACCAATTACAAAATAGACAGGTTTATAGGGACCTTAGAGGGTGGATTAGAGGTGGCGGGGCCTTGTAGTGACCTTGATTGAAAACCACCCTTCTGGCTTTGCTTTTTTGTTCTCCAGTTCAGATTCCTGTTCCAAAATATTTGGTGTGGAAGGAATGTAATTTTCCAGAGGATATGGCCGGATTGCTTCGCAGGAGATCCCGGTTTGATCTCAAAACTGAAGGAATTACGGTATACTGTTTCCAGTCCATAGATTCACCGAGTGTCGGTGGTCAAGTAGCCGGATCTTCAATTTTTTTATTTTTTCTAGAGTAGTCATTGCTGAGAAGAAATTCTAGAGAGGTCTAGCAAATTGTATTCTTGAAATTATGTAGGGAATGGTCACTTTCTAGAGATGTTAATCCTGGCAAATTATTATTATTATTATTAAATATACTAAAACGCCTCGGTCTTTCGTTGTAGCTCCACTGCCCTTTTTTTTCCCTCAGTTTTTTTTTCTTTTCAATTGTAACCTGTAATGATCAAATTAATGAATAATTTGTTTTTTTTTAAAAAAAGATGATTGATGAATAGTTTATTGAAGATGAAATTTTTTTAAAAAAAGTATCAAAGTGTAAAACAAAAGGAAAAAATGGCCAATCTAAAATTCTTGGAAAAAGTTCTTTGTAGTCCTTATAATCTATGTAATTTTTATTTGGATCCAAGTGCTTGGGTTTTTTTTTTGTCATCTAGTTTTTTTTCTTTGATATTATTTCTCGTGATGAAAAAAAGAAGATATAATCTATAACGCGAGACAATATCCTAATTAGGTTATTGAACTCTATTACTACATAGTACATACTCCCCGGCTCCATTATTTTCTGATTCTCGTGGTTGTCCAGAGACGGCAATGTTGGGACCTCGTGTTGTCTCGACTCCATTATTTTCTGGTTCCCGTGAATGAACCTTATACCATCATAACTCCTTGATTTTCTGGTTGTCTTGGTGGGTGGAATCTGGGAATTTTATTTTGTTGCCCGAAATCTTTATGTTGACCATCTTTGTCATCGATGGAAGAAAAATATAATAAAACTCCAAAAGTCGGTTCGAGAAGATGATGTGTATGGTGGAGGTAGTCGCATCCCGCAAGTTCGAGCTCTTAATCAATAATTTCTTACAACTGGATTGTATGGCGGCGTAGTTTTTTACAGATAATTTAGTTATTGCAGATTTTCACGACTCCTTTAATTATTTATTGAGCAGCTTTTTGTTTACCATGCTCGGGTTCTTAGTCGTGGAAACTCTTGATTGGTTTTGCAGAGATGCAGTGAATTTAGGACATGACATCGATGAGTGGATTTTCCTCCTTTTATGTTTGTCAGTGCTTTTAGCGTCATGTACCTTGTGATTGAGAAATAATTTGCTAATTCCCCTGTTAAATTTTCTTAAAATGAACTTAGTATCTTGATCTATTTAAAAATAAAAATAGATTATGGAGTGGTAACAGCAAATTATGAGATAAAAATAACACTATCCTAAACCAAAAGCAAAGCGGTTTCCGATAGGCTCCACTATTTTCTAAATAAAATCATGATTTTTTTAAAAAATACATAGTTTAATTATCAAACATTATTTTATTTTTACAAGTACTGCTCTCGGTTTACATTTCACAACACATTAATAAATCGCTACAAAACATAACAATCCCAAATTTATTCAAGTAAAAACTACGTGCAACACATCAGCTTGATAGTGAATGGATTAGATTTTAAACCAAAGTAATAATAGACAACTCCTGCTTGGGAGTCATGTGATTGTGATCCCTATGAATCTTTTTCCGTTTCATGCATGAAGACATACAAGGCTTGCTCTATATTCTTTGCTTCGATCTTCATCTTTCCATGGATGGCATGAACTAGAAAACAAAATTACGATCATTTGGGATTGAAGATCCTTACCTGCTTTTTTTGTTTTTCCCATGTATAGGAGTTGGGTGCAAGCATTTATCTAATAATAGTAAAAGTTAGATCACAATCCTTAAATTCTCCTAGTTACAGTTCAATCCTCTTGTCATCAAGATCAAATATTACTGATAGTTCTTACTTGAAAATACATAAAACAATATTTTTATTTATTTTTTAAAATTATTTGTCATATCAGTTATCAAAACAATTTAAAAATATAAATTTTTAATAAACAATTTCAACCAAATTCCTGAAAACAATTTAAGTAGGATATGAGTTTTCTTCGAGTAACAACGAAAATGAACTCATATGCGGCCGACCAAGCATTTTACCGAGAAGATATGTACGGAGTATGGAAGCCTATTGAGATTTAAATCCAAAATTCATCTCTTCTTTCAAGACCCAATTTCGGCTCTCCGTGTCAAGTCGGTAGTGACAACAATCATTTAAGAGCAAAATAAAATAAAATGGAGAACTCAACACGTGGCATGCAACAATTTTTCGGGAGTCGAACTTAGGCTGTGTTGGTCGGCTGATTGTCAAATTCGACCGACATTAATATTATTATTTCCATGATGTCCAAGAAAAGGAAAGCGATGAAATTGCAAAATGTTACTGTATCAATGAAGGATCTTTTTTTTTTAAAAAAAAAAAAAAGATTTTAGATGCTGGTATTGTTAATTATCATTATTACTGTTTTTCACATATTTGACATCTTTATTTTTTAATTAATCCATAAACCCTCCATTTCATGCATTGATTAAATAGCACAACCTCGGCACCAGGTCATGAAACCCTGTACAAATCTTGAACCAGGCGAAGAAGAGAACATGTCAGAATTTTCTTAAAGTTTTTTGTCTTTGAATTAATTATGGCAATGTCTAGTTACGAGCTGTCTCGAACAATCATACTACAGACAAGTATATCATCTGATGCCATGCTCTGGAATATTGACTTGCATTTCTTTCGGAAAAATTGAAAATGATTGATTTGTAATAAAAATTAGCACAAACATCATCTCATCGGGCGGCCGGCTCTTGTTTACTCTTCCCCACGCTCTTCGGCACGGATACAATCGTAAAAGTAATGACATCCGGCACAGCTATTTTGGAAGAGGAAAATCTAAAAACTGTCTAATGAAAATAAATAATTCGATGACTAATTAAGCCACGTTTATGACATTCCATCTCCTCTCCTAATCCTCTCGACCCTGCAAGCTCCAGAGACGACGAGCGATGCACAGAGAGATACTGGGTTCTGTTTTCCCCTTTTAGGTTCAGCTTACTGGAACACGAGCATAATTAAATTAAATTAAATTAAATGATTACTAGCAATAATTAACTAACAAGGACGGTGGACAAAACACTGCGAGGTTAGGTCTTGTCCGGTGGGCCCTCGTGCGCTTGATTTGTGTATAGGTGGGTGTGCTTTGCTGGCTGACCGACCAATTAGATATGTTTGCCTGTGATCATGGGACCCATAGAAGGTCCTCTCAGGACAAGAAGAAACAAAATTTTATTCCATGGTGATAACCTAATGAAAAAGAAAAGAAAAGAAAAGAATATCACCTTGGTCTTATTTTAATAATTCGAAAAATGTCATTAACATCTTAGTAAGTTTACATTTCTAAAAAAAAATAAAAAATATTTTCTATACGTACTCGGTGAGCTGTGCAAGAGCCATGTCGACCAACAACCACAGTAACTCAACAAGAGGCAGTGAAATAAATGGTTCATTAATCAATTTATTTATAGTACGAAGAAATAAATGAATTTTGTTCTTTTATTTGTACCGGAGGGCCGAGTTAATCCCAGATGATTTGGAGCATGTGCCAAGAATTTTGGTTGTTGTCTAGTTAATCATCAAATTCCAACGGTCACATGAATAATACTTTTAAGACTTTATGTTAACTTTTGTATGATGATTTGGAAGTGATTGCAAAGGGCAAATTCAAAAGCAAACTGATGGAACACTCTCGAATATTGGAGTTTTTTTCCTCCTCCTCGAAACCTATCATTCCAAAAAAAAAAAAATGCACGCAGTTAGTATAATTCATAATTAAAAAAAATCATATTTTTTTTGTATTTTTATATCATTTTGATATATTATTATTAAAAATAATTTTTTTTTAAAAAATAACTATTATTACAGGAACAAACTTATTTTAAAGTATACAAGCAGTCAAAAACCTTACAAAGAAAACACTCCTCCTCAGTTAAGCACCTCCTGCAAAAGTCTGGTGTTCGTAAAACGAGTGAAAGGACTCGGAAGCTGCGTGGGTGTTTTCAACAATTTAGACTTCTTAACATCAATTATCATTTACTTAAGTATATTTATTTGTTCTTCAGAATTTCGATAAATTAACGAACCCTGATGCTGTCTTTGTCACCACGTCAAGGGTATCTGCTACCTGCTTAGTTTTTAAAAAAGGGTGGAAAATACGAAGCATGGTGACCTGTACACATGTCATACAGTTGTCTTTCTTATCCAATAGGAAACCCCGGACCCCGTCGCTCTACACCGCCAAGCCATCTCAGGCCACAATTCCTGCCACGTGTGGAAAGTCTAATATCTCTTAGAACCACAATTCCATGATACGACCTCTTCGAAGAACTGGTTTAGAGAAACCCACGTGTCCCTTTCTCAAAATTCCCACTCTATCAAATTCGAAGCCCCTTCTTTTACTTTCCCTACCACAGTAATGCGAAACGTTAGCAAATTTGACTAGAGATTATCATTTATGACTATCTGATTGCTCGTGGGTCTGCGCCACTGCTGTCATCTCTGGATCGCTTGGGTATAGACCACTGACTAACTCTCTCACGTGTTTTTGGCTCCCATACAATCGGCAGTCTCTAGTCGGCCGGAACACGAAAATAAGCCCTGCCCTGATGCCCTCTTTTTTTACGCGTGTTCAGGGAAGGGGCACACCAGATGCCGATGCAGTGAAAAGCCATGTTGGTAAAATAATGCCTGAAATATATTGAATGGCAGATCCGCCTTTTGAACCGAAGAGAGTTCCTTGTAAAAGACAAAAGAAGAAGAAACCAAAGGGAGTGAATTAACTTTGAAGGGTAATTGAGTGACATGGACAGATCAAACAAGTTGTTATTAAGAAAAGGAAAAGACCCTGTAGGAGCAAGTGGCAAGGACACCGATAGGCCAGCACACAGAACAGGGGAGGTCGAGTGTGGAGGGAGTGGCGTGGTAAAAAGCTAAGCATCTGTGAAAGGGAACCCACACAAAAACCAAATCATCACCAAAAACAAAACAAAATACAACAATGCATGCTCAGTTGGTGTCATGTACGTACGTAGACAAAACTAAATCAATTATTTATTCTCTGATTGATGTAAATGAGTATTATCTTCGTATTATAGTATAGGGTTAATTTGTATTTAATAATAAGTTATAGGAATAGCATTTTCTTCTACATCATTCTAATGATGCGTGGCTTGCTTACAATTTAAACGAGATATATAATCATATGCTTAAGATTCGGTCGAGAAAAGGTTATCTCGGTATGTGAGGTTTTTCCCTCGAATATCTTTAAATAAAAAACGAAAATTAAACCCCGGTTTAAAAAACAACGAAAAAATATAGAAAAGAAATTAAAAAAGAAAAAAAGAAAACGGAAAGCAGTAGCTAGGCTATACTTACTCTCATCCCCATATATAGCCCTGCTCTCTCCCTCACACACTCACTCAACTTCTATAATCAAGAGGCCAAAACCTCTCTTCTTCTGTCAACCCTTCTTTGAAGAACTTGTCTTTCTATCTTTCGGAGAAGTTTAATAAGCAAGCAAGTCTAGTGTTTTGGCATGGCAAAGGATACTGAAGTGGCAGAGGCAGGATCATTCTCTGCAAAAGATTACCAAGACCCACCCCCAGCACCATTGATTGATGCCGAAGAGCTAACAAAGTGGTCATTTTACAGGGCCTTGATTGCTGAGTTTATAGCAACTATGCTCTTTCTTTACATCACTGTTTTGACTGTTATTGGGTACAAAAGCCAGATTGATGGAAATGCTGATCCTTGTGGTGGGGTTGGTATTCTTGGTATTGCTTGGGCCTTTGGTGGCATGATCTTTGTTCTTGTTTACTGCACTGCTGGTATTTCAGGTGGGTTTTTGATATTCTCAATTTCTTGTTTCTCCTGTCCATAAAGTTTGTGTCTTTGTAACTCTTGAGTTCTTTGTTACCTTTTTTTTTTGTTTGTTATTACAGCTATATTATCTTCCTTTTAGTTTCAGCTATAAGGATAAGCATAGTTATTTTTCTTTCTTGTGTTTGTTTTTGTGTTTAGAAAACGCATTTGAGTTTTTTTTTTATAATTTTGTATCATTTTGATTTGTTTATATAAAAATAAAATTTTAAAAATAATCATAACCTAGTTCTAAACACACCGTTAAGAGTGATTTAAACATGCCACCCTTTTACAGTCTCTCTGCCTCTTACTTTTCTTCTCTCTCTTTAATTTCTTCCGTCAAGATGTAAGTTGTAGCAGATGATATCAATTCTTAGACAAGTCCCTTTACCAAATATTGTTAGCAAAAGAAGTTGTCTTCTGTTTAATTTAACTCTTCATTTTATTCATAAAAAAAAACCCTTTCACATGAAAATTTCACCTGGACTGGCTATGTATTGAGAGGAGTATTTTCCTCTCTTCCTTTCCTTTTCTTTTCTCAGAAGGATTTAAGACAAATAAATTTATTCTGGGAGTAGATTTTTTTCTACCTAATGCAGATTATCAAGTCATGGTAATTGAAATCTAGTCACAATTAACTCTACTATTTGACAAGGAGTTAGCTAAAACTGAAAATTATATACTCATAGTCTCTGATATACATTACAATTTTTAAATATGTTCTATGTTTGCTACCATATTGAGTAAAAATTGGAAGGCCCAGCTTGAGTTTTTTAGTCTTTCCTTCCCTGTTATGGTATGGTGAGCCGGCGTATGTTAGTCAAGACTAACACAAAACTTTCTTTGTTACGCAGGGGGTCACATTAACCCAGCAGTGACATTTGGGCTGTTCTTGGCCAGGAAGGTGTCTTTGATCAGGGCTGTGATGTACATGGTGGCCCAATGCGCGGGAGCCATATGTGGTGTTGGGTTGGTCAAGGCCTTCCAAAAGTCTTACTACACAAAATATAATGGCGGAGCCAACGTTTTGGCTGATGGGTACAGCACAGGCACTGGATTGGGCGCTGAGATTATTGGGACTTTTGTCCTGGTCTACACTGTGTTCTCTGCTACTGATCCCAAGAGGAGTGCTAGGGACTCCCATGTGCCTGTAAGTGCCTTAACACTCTCACGTCTCTTTATTTTGTTTCTACCATTTGGTTCTCTTGATGGGCTGCGCTAGCATAGAGTATGAGCAATGAGGGCTATAAATTGTTGACTATATCTAACCCATTCACTGGAACTAGTGTGATTATCACCCTATAAACAAGTGGTTAATAACTTAATCCATGCTTCTAGTAACTTAATTAGGTTTATCCCCATCATATTTATTTATTGATTTGTTGATGGACCTTTTTTGTTTAGATTACTGAGTTAGTATATATTGACTATTGAATTCCAGAATCCTTTTCTTGACAAGTAGCTCAGAATGTTTCAGGACATGTTCATAATTCAATGTCTATGCACAGGAAGAAAGCAAATAAAGTCACTGTTCAAATGCATTTCCATGGCATGCAAATAGCCATTTATTTTTTCTATTAAAGATAGCGGCACTAATTTATTTCCATTGGCTTGAACTTGGCAAAATGATTGCGGTATTAAACTATTATCGAGGCTCTTAATTTCTAACTCAAATGAGAAGTTCAGTACTCAAGTAATGAAGTAAATGGAACTAGCATGCGCAACGACTTCTCATGTAACTAGATTGCCATCATGATCCTTGCACTTGTGGGGTGCCATCAAAGTTATCTCAATGCATTTGTCACCATTTCTTGTCTTCTTTTCTTTTTTTCTTGTCAAAAAGAAGATTCTACCTTTTTCATTGTTGGATACATGTGTTCTGTGTCCATGACTAGGAACAGTTTCTATCCTACTTTACAGAGTTTTTTTTTTACTTTAGCTTTTAAAAAAAACAAATAAAATAAAACAATATAGAAAATATTTAGAAAAATAATATAATTTAGATGATATCTACTACTAGTCTTTAAAAATACTAAAATTCTAATGACTATATCATTAATATTATTAAAAAGATATCGAAAATACTAGTCGAATAACACTGGAAAATTAACACAAATTAATTTTTGGGATGCATGTATTCTGTGTCCATGGCTAGGAACAATTTCTATCGTACTTTACCTCACAACAACCGTCCTCCTTTATTTTACAAATTTGGTCTTTTGTTAGTTTTACGTGAACAATCCGTTTTTGCATTATCGTATACGGCTGGAGCAAAACGACTTTTGTAGATGTGCTTGATGTTATTTTCCTTGATGATCTGTATGCTACACATGTTCATGCATTGTAGTTTTTGTTTTCATTGAAGTTTGAACCTCTTTGTTTTTTTAATTTCCGTTGAGAAGGTTTGTATGTATATTATTCACAATTATTAATTATCTGATTTGTGTTTTATTCTTAATTAATAGGTGTTGGCTCCTCTCCCAATTGGATTTGCTGTGTTCATGGTTCACTTGGCCACCATCCCAATCACAGGAACTGGCATCAACCCTGCTAGGAGTTTTGGAGCTGCTGTTATCTACAACAATAAGAAGGCCTGGGATGACCAGGTAAGCATCCACTAGATGCTACTATTGATTAATTAGTTGGCAGTATTTGTTTACTTTGAAGAGGGTACTTAATTTTTTTTATTATCTTCTCTTGTAGTGGATCTTTTGGGCTGGACCCTTCATTGGTGCAGCCATAGCAGCCTTCTACCACCAATTCATCTTGAGAGCAGGAGCTATTAAGGCTCTCGGGTCATTCAGGAGCAACCCGAATGTCTAAACCTGGAGTCATTTCAACATGAATAATGAGGAGTGCTTGTGCGTGCATGATGGTTTCTTCAGCCCTTAGATTTCTCTCGTGGGGTGGGTGAAAAATGAGGGTTTGGGAATCATGGAATCTGTAGATAAAGTCTCTTCGAAAAGGGAGGCTTTTATTATCCCTTTTGTCATTTTCAGGCACTTGCCTTAGAATTCACTTCAATGTTATGTTTTCTTCTATGCACCTATTATGCTTCTAAGAGAAGTCGAGGTCGTGTTTTCTTTTTTGCCTATAATTATAGTCACTTTCAAGTTTCTTCATCATCACATTTCTCCTGCTTGAACCACTACTCAGATACCGAATCTTGGCATGCCAAGGCACTGCAAATATAAACAATAGATAAATTATAGCCTCATCTGTATTTATACTTTGTAAGTCAGAATTTCTCCAATTAAGCTTGATCATTCATTAAGTGAACCGTGATTCAGCCAAAGCCTATGTAGCTAAAAGATAAAATGAAAGATTAGGGCATAACCACTACATATCTTGTCTCCAATAAATAAATAGCTAGCTTTGCACAAATCTTCCCATTGATTTGTACAACTGGCTTCAACTAGAGCAATCAAGGGATTCAAGCTTGCGATTGCCACTCTGCTACTGTGCATCTTCTTAGTCATTTTGTGACCACCAGTTAGCATTTTAAGTTGATTTCACAGTATAAATTCTTGTTTTATATATACAAAACAGGGAAACTAAATAATATTTATCTTCTGGAATTCTATACTAGCTACGCTACGAAGTAGATCATCTAATCTGATAAACATTGAAAAGACAACGATGAAAGTGATAACTTTTCAAACTCCGCGCTTGGGATCAAGAGATGGGTTAACAAAAAACCACTACAATCTTGTAGCGTACCAAACCAGACAAGGACTTTTTTTTTTCTTTTTTTCTGTACATGATGACTTCTGTAGACCCTTAACTTTTTTTATTGGGTTTTCCTCTTCTTAAGAGCAATGGATGGGTATTGCTTAACTGTTGATGATGTAATTCTATAGTTGAACTCATGTAATTCAATGGTTTATTTCTAAAGCCGGCGGCAGATGAAACATGGCTGGCTCTGTTAATGATGCAATGCTCGAACCTGTAAGAACTGGAAAGGCTTGAAATCGTGGGTTTCTGGGCTCAAACCAATGTCCAGATTCTACTAGAAGATTAGCATCTGCCGTTATTTGGGCTCAATTAGACTCGAAGCACATTTGTATGTAGACTAGTTTTTGTAACTCGAGCTTTATTTTAGTCCATGTTCACCTGAGATTTTCTCCTGAATGTTGCTACTGGATCCTGGGGAATTTCAACCTCAAAGCTCACTGGAGGCTGCTGTATAACATCACTCACTTTTCTAATTACAAACATGTGGGCGAGTAGATTGTTAAGTGAAGAGAGTGTGTAAATAGATTGGTTCATATCCAATGTATTTTTAAAATTTTTTGCCTGATGGGATGTTTTTGATAAACTTTTGGATATTTGTTATGGGATGATTAGTTCATTAGCTGTGGTCTACAAGTGTGCTGTATTATTGTTAAGGCCCTGCCTCATGATCGGCAGCGGCATCAATCGGTGAAGGCATCAATTTCAGTGATGGATGATCAGGGCATGATCAGAGGTTTAACTGTATTCATAAAAACAAAAGACAGCTCCATGACATCTCTTTTTGACGGTTCTGTAATGATAAAAGTGGGGTATCAGCACAAATCAATAATGGTTAATTCAAAAGCACATTTTATCATCATAATCATGGATTTGGTGAGTTAAGTTAAAATCTTTTATTAAAAATAATCTGAAACGTCATTTTAGAGGTAAAAAAACCGTCAAATGACATAGTTTTTTTTAATAAAAAACCGGGTTTTTTATTGACTCAAGTAGGTCACTAGTTCTAATCAGTGAAGCCAAGCCAAGGCTTACTACTATAATTTTTACGACTTTAAATTCCTAATTTCTATGTCGGTCCGCCATAATCATGAATTGCATTGTTAATTTTGGAGACAAATTGGACATGCAAAATGTTCTTCATCGTTAAAATAATTTTTTTATTTTTAAAATTTTATTTTTGATATTAATATATTAAAAAAAATTAAAATTATAAAAAAATTATAAAAATAAAAAATAAAAAAAATTTAATTTTTTTCAAAAATAACTAACTCGAAAGCTAACAAGTCTGGTTTGCTAACGGTATGGTAACGTGGCGAGAGCTACTTTTGCTGTAATTGCAGATAATGCCATAAAAGAAGTTGCTTCTAAGTCTCGCATTTTCTTTTTGAACCTTGACCGCAGCGTGAAAGCAATTGCTAACTTCTTTGTCGCTTGCCCGTTTTTCTTTTCGTGGCGTAATGTCACTCTGACCGAAAGCACCCACTCTCACACCTCTTTGTCGGAAAAACTTTGGAAAACCCTTGAAAGATCATAATTTTTCACAGCATCAGGTAAGGCAATTGATGCACACTTGGGATTGCATTCTCAGCCTTTTGCGTGTGTGCATGTGTGTGGATCGTTATATTCAATTGCCACAATCACTTGTTTCATGCCTCGGCGAAACCCGCAAAGAAAGCAACAGATTAAGATCACAAAAACCCAGATAGCTCCATCACAAAGCTTCCCCTGTGCAGTAAGCTCAAAACTATGGCACCTATCACCACCCTTTTCTTCTTCCTCTTTTCTTGGTTTTATGTTCTCTCCACCCCTCGAGTATTACCACACCACATTTTGAATTTCCAGGACTCCCCTTCGTTCCCTACTCTAGGATATGGTCTCATATTCCAGGGTTTTTCAACCCTCTATTGATTTGATGAGTACATAGGGCTTGCATGTCTTCAGCCATAATTTGTTAAACATGTATAGAGGCTGCTCCAGCAAAGCTAGTCTGCAGGTCTTGCTTTTGTGCCCAGTCTTGCAGTAAATCCGAGGCAAATAATGCCTTTTTCCTTGATCTCAGTCTTCAGTATGTCTCAGCATGTTCGTCTTCATTTATATCTTGTATTTCGTTGTTCTGACATTTGCAAGCACATCATAGTATATTGCATTTTGAAGGTTTTTTGATATTAATGAACTAGTCTTGAGTTTAATGTAATATAATGCATGGTGCCCAATTGTTTTAATTAAGCTGGCTGGAAGTAGTCAGATTTTACCTATTTTTATTGCTTGTCCGATAAATTTAAAACCTACTAAGGCTTTATCTGATGGGAAGCTGAATTTACAACTGAGTATTTTGCTATATCCTTTTTAAACCTCATCTATTAGTCAGGAAAGATAAAATTGAAGTACTAGTTCCCGCCTAAAAAGTTTTAATGGTTACCTTGCTATCACTACAAAGTGCTCACACCTCCCTTGTATGCAGTTTATGGAGAATATGTAACAGCATCGAAGCTCTAACACCAAAAATCATGCTCCCAATTTATCCTGTTACTGCCATGTATCAAATTTCCAATCAAATGGTTACCCCATGTCATACTAGATGCAGCAATTTATGACACAAAAAATTGAGACTCTCCGCCTGCATAAATTCATTTTGGTAGAGATCAAGGATCGGATAGCTAAACAGATGAAGCATTAAGCTATCAATCATCATTGTTTTGATTGGTTACCATGCTTAAGTGAACGCATATTTTAAAATCAGATGAATTATTCCATAACTCAATGTTTTTGTCTGTTATTTTTCAAATCCAGAGGTTTTCAAGGAAGCAAGAAACTGACACTGAGATAAGCATGCTTCATTAGTGCACTAAAATATTGCCTATCCACATTGGAATGCATATTAGCAAAGACAGTACACGTTACCTCAAATTGCAGTCTTTTGGATAGTGATGTCGCAAAACTTGATGATTAATCGTGCACAACTGACCTGCCATCTCTCAATGTGTGCCTCTGCACGTGTGTCGGTCCAAAGTAGACAAGCCAACAAATCTTCATAACTCAAAGTTGATAAGCTGTTGTTAAGGGGGGGAAACGCACTATTTAAAAATGGCATAATCACGTGGTTTAAACATGTAAAATCATCAAGTAAGTTGTGCGTATAATATATTATCACAACAAAATGCTTATGTTTGTACCGAAAATAATCAAAACACTGCACTAATCAGCATGGGAGGAAGGATAGTGATCGGCCTGAGTTATCTCCATGCTGCTACAACCCAAGTTGCTCTAATCTGGTTCCACTCAAACTGCCTAACCTTATTCCTAACTTTCTGATCAAATGTCATAATTCGTCTACTTAATAACAATACTAATTAAAAAACATAAAGAAGAAGAAGTCAGAGTAGAGAAGATGCAATGCAACCTGCACCAACAAGAAGGGGTCATCGTTTGTTTAATATCAGATACATTTGACTTTTCTCATAACTGCAAGTAAAAAATAACGAAAAAAGACACTTACACAAGTTCATCTATTCAAACTGTAGCGAAATGCCCCAGCTCATCAAGTCCTAATTGCATCAGTTTTGAAGTTGCCCACTAATTTCGCGCATCTTTAAGTGGGAGCTTTCAACAATTTGTTAACTTTCATAAACTATATAGCTATACAATTCATGCCTAGCTGCAGACTTCAGGCTTCAATGATCCTAATTCTTTCAGGGGATCTGTTATCTCTTTTACTTCACAACTCCTTTGCTGGCAGTACATGATTAATCCAGAAATGAGAAAGTGCTATTTTCAGAGCATCCAGTATGCCTCGTCTCGATATAATGCAAACAGACCGCTTCCATTAGGAGTCCAAACATAGAAATCCATCCAATCCTTGTCTAGTATTTCGATTAAACCTTGAGCTTGTGGAACACAATAAAGAGGGATCTGCTTCCAAGGTGAAGCCCTGCACATTTCTCCTTTAAAAAATGGACACTTTATTTCCAACACTCCTCTGGAATTCAACCCAGAACACTTGTCAACTAGCCCATCAGATGAAAGCTGCAAGCCAATCATCTTCTAAGCTGTTTTTACCGTGGACCTGAAACTTGGGAAACGAAACTATATTTCCTGTAATCAACTTATATCTTTCAAGTGCTTCCTCTTCTTTGGCATTGGTCCAACAGATAGCCATGTTACCATAAAATGGTTCTTTTGCACCAAGTTTCTCTAACCAGAGCTGGACTCTCCTGTGACGCCAAAAACCAATTGCCCCACTGAAACTTTCTTTGATCTTACCATTTTTTTAACCTATGCTGAAGACAACTGGATTGAAAAATTGATGTATATGGGCTGCTTGAATTTCTTGAATGGGAATGATTATAGATTTGAGTATTGGCAGGGTGCCCTTAACCAGATGGATCCAAAAAAACCTGGCTAGAGTAGTTTCTTCTGTTGCTAATATCAACCATAAAAAGAACTATACTACAATTATATTTGCTGTTGTGATATGAAAGTTGAAAAATGACATGGAAACACGATACAAGTTCTTCACTTTCGAACAAAAAGTAAGACCGAAGAAATGAACAAAAATATTAGGCAGATAATCAAAATTACAAGATACATCATATCATCTAATTAAATCTCTATGTAAACATAAGAAATTAATCAGACCATTTTATGTAGCAAATTATGTTAACTCTACAAAATATGATGCAATTATCAAGCTTTGGTATCAGACCCTGTCCGAATTATCAGAAACTAGTTCCACATACATAACATAGGTGCAAGATTTCCTCTAAGATATAAAGGCATTACAACCATCCTAGGAAAAGTCAACTAATTTGATATTTGTCTGTAAAATATATGAACCAAGGTAACGGTAAAGCAACCCAATACTGCTTGTTTCCCTTCCATGTTTACAAATTTATGTCTATTTTCAAATTATACTGAAACACAGTTATGCAATTTGGCAACTTTAGACTCCTTTCTTGTATAATCACAAAGTAATAGAAAATAAACTGACACAATAGCAGTTAAAAGCCACAACTCGCCCACCAAATATGTCAATCACACAATTAAATCACCTACTTGCAACCAGACCCAAATATGTGAAATCAACAAAAAACTGCTCCATTTTGATTCCTTAAACAAGAAAACTTAACATATATGTGTGTGGAAATGAGCAGTGACTGACCGGACAAGTTTGCGAAGAGGAATCCGCAGTACAGAGACACCAAACAGGCTTTACTGAGGAACACAAGCAGCTTCAGGGTGTCTGAAACAGTAGGTATAGTATCGTTTGTTTAATCTATTAGATTGCAGAGAGACAGCAGGGTGAAAAGGGTTTTAGAATGGAGGTTTAAGAGGCAGATAGGCCTTTTCTGTGTATGTGCATAGGCTTTAAGCGAGTGAATTATAAATTAGTCGCTGTAGTTTTCAAAACGAATCAAATAATCCTTCTAGTTTTAAAAATTAATTAATTAGTCTTAGACTATTAAGTACTTGACAGCTCTGTCAAATTTACATATAATACGTAAAATACATTTTAACAAAAGGAGGAAGGAGGGAGAGGTAGAGGGAAAAAGGAGGAGAGATAGGGAAAGGGAAGAGCAAAGATACGAGAAGAAGGAAAAGAGGCGGGGGTAAGAATGATTGTTGTGTTGGTTGAGAAAAGATAAGTAGGACGAGAGAGAGGGAATTGAAAAGGGAAGGAGAGAGGAGGTGAGAGAACCGAAGGGAAGGTGAGAAAGGACGAGACAGAGAAGGGGTGGGGTGGGGGAAAAGGGAAGGAGAGAGGAGGTGAGAGAAGCGAAGGGAAGGTGAGAAAGGACGAGACAGAGAAGGGGAGGGGTGGGGGGGGGGGGGGGGGGGGGAAAGGAGA
>Ga0307513_10000873_pt1 | contig 43622 bp, 48 predicted proteins | sample 15_EM_MG_FD_202174 | JGI IMG/M metagenome (GOLD analysis project Ga0307513, IMG submission 202174) | Populus trichocarpa ectomycorrhiza microbial communities from riparian zone in the Pacific Northwest, United States - 15_EM | ecosystem: Host-associated > Plants > Roots > Unclassified | place...
GGAGCCTGATTCGCCGCACCGGCGCGGCCCTGCTCGACATCAATCCGAGCCCCAAGCTGGCCGCCGAAATCCGCGCGCGGCTGGCGTCGGACGGGGAACGGGTGCTGGACCTGCATCTGTGGCGGCTGGGCCCCGGCCATCATGCCGCCATCGCCGTGGTCGCCGCGACAGCGCCCCTGGCGCCGGAAGCCTATCGCGCGCGGTTGAAGGACCTGAAGGGCCTGAGCCACGTGACGGTCGAGGTGCGCGGCGCGGACAAAGGGTGAGACCGAGGCTGCGCGGGCCATTCCATGCATTCCTGGCCCCGCGCGCGTTGACTTGGACCGCTCCCTCTGTATAAGACCGCCCCTCTCGCTCGCGGGCCTCTCGCGGGCGTAATCCTTTTTGCAATAGACGTATCGGTAAGGCGCGAACGATGTACGCGGTGATCAAGACGGGCGGCAAGCAGTACCGGGTCCAGCCCGGCGACATGCTGGTGGTCGAAAAGCTCGACGGTGAACCCGGCGCTTCGGTCGCGTTCGGTGAAGTCCTGATGCTGGGCGACGGCTCGGCGGTGACGGTGGGCGCCCCCACGGTGGCCGGCGCCAGCGTCAATGCGACCCTGGTCGAGACCCGCAAGGGCGAGAAGGTGAAGATCTTCAAGAAGATCCGTCGCCATGGCTATCGCCGCACCAAGGGCCACCGCCAGGTCGAGAGCGTCCTGCGCGTCACCGGCATCACCGCCGACGGCAAGGAAGCCAAGTGGGACGGCACGGTCGAGTTGACCACCAAGGCCGTGATCAACCTGCGCGCCCGCGGCCTGGACAAGTCCGCGCCGGCCGCCGATCCCGCCCCGAAGGCCGCCAAGCCCGCCAAGGCCCCGAAGGCCGAGGAAACCGCCGCCGAAGCCGCCGTCGCCGAAGACGTGATCGCCGCGCCGGAAGCTGAAGCCGCCCCCAAGAAGGCCGCCCCGAAGAAGGCCGCCGCCCCCAAGGCCGAAGCCGCGACGACCGAAGACGCTCCCGCCAAGAAGCCGGCGGCCAAGAAGACCGAAACCGACAAGGGCGCCGAGTAAGGCCGCCTGGACCAGGACTAGTAGGAGACCACTATGGCTCACAAGAAATCAGGCGGTTCGTCCCGCAACGGTCGCGACTCGGCCGGCCGCCGTCTCGGCGTGAAGAAGTACGGCGGCGAAGCGGTGCTGGCCGGCAACATCCTCGTGCGTCAGCGCGGCACCAAGTTCTGGGCCGGCGTGAACGTGGGCATGGGCCGCGACCACACGCTGTTCGCCACTGTCACCGGCGCGGTGAAGTTCATCACCAAACGCGACGACCGCACCTATGTGACGGTGGTCCCGGCAGGTGAGGCGAGCGCCACATAGGCGGATCCTCCTAACCGGGTTCGCCAGCCGATCAGGCGGACCGGACACGAGATCAGAGCGGGGAGTCCGGAACGCCGGACTCCCCGCTTTTGTTTTCTGGAGACCCCTTCGAAAGGGGTCCGGGAGGTTCGAGATGTGTTCTATCGAAACCACGCCCGTCGTCAGGACGGAGCGCCTGCGCCTGCGCCGCCTGCGCAAGACCGACGCCAAGCGCCTGGCGGCGCTGGCCAACGACCAGGCCGTGCTGCGGATGACCTCGAGGATGCCCAACCCCTACGGGATCGGCGAGGCCGAGGCGTTCCTCGACCATGTCGAGACCCAGGATCCGCAGAGCGATCGCACCTTCGCCATCGACCACCAGGACGAGGGCCTGATCGGCGTGCTGGGCTTCTCGCCGGGCCATCCCGGCGGATCGGAGATCGGCTATTGGATCGGCCGCGACTACTGGGGCCGGGGGTACGCCACGGAGGCCGCGGCCGGGGCGTTGGACTGGGCCCGGACAGGTTGGCGCAGGCGGCTGGTGACGGCGGCCCACTTCGCCGACAATCCGGCGTCGGGGGAGGTGCTGTGCAAGGTCGGCTTCCTCTACACAGGCGAGGTCAAGCAGATCTATTCCAGGGCGCGCGGCGAGGATGCGACCGCGCGTGGGATGGTCTGGCTCGCCTGAGGCGCCCGCGAGCCGTTCGTGCTATGGCCCTTGATCTGACAGCTTATCGCTGGAGCGGCGCGGCCGACCCGCGCCGCTCCGGCCTTTTGGACTCGCCATGAAGTTTCTCGACCAGGCCAAGATCTATATCCGCTCCGGCAACGGCGGCGGCGGCGCGGTCTCGTTCCGGCGCGAGAAGTTCATCGAGTACGGCGGGCCCGACGGCGGCGACGGCGGCCGCGGCGGTAATGTCTGGATCGAAGCGGTGGACGGGCTGAACACCCTGATCGACTTCCGCTACCAGCAGCACTTCAAGGCCGACACCGGCGGCCACGGCATGGGCCGCAACCGCCATGGCGCCAACGGCGAGGATATCGTGCTGAAGGTCCCGGTCGGCACCCAGGTGCTGGAGGAGGACAAGGAGACCCTGATCGCCGACATGGACCGGCTGGGCAAGCGCCTGCGCTTGGCCAAGGGCGGCAACGGCGGCTTCGGCAACGCCTACTTCAAGGGGCCGGTGAACCAGGCCCCCTACCACGCCAATCCGGGCCAGGAGGGCGAGGAACTGACGATCTGGCTGCGGCTGAAGCTGATCGCCGACGTCGGCCTCGTGGGCCTGCCCAATGCCGGCAAGTCGACCTTCCTGGCGGCCGCCTCGGCGGCCAAGCCGAAGATCGCCGACTATCCCTTCACGACGCTCGCGCCCAACCTGGGGGTCGTGGACCTGTCGAACAACGAGCGGTTCGTCATCGCCGACATCCCCGGCCTGATCGAAGGCGCCTCGGAGGGCGCGGGCCTGGGCGCCCGCTTCCTCGGCCACGTGGAGCGCTCGGCCGCCCTCATACATCTGGTGGACGGCACCCAGGAGAACGTCGCCGAGGCCTGGACGACGATCCAGCATGAACTCCAGGCCTATGGCGAAGGGCTGGTCGAAAAGGACGCCATCCTCGCGCTCAACAAGATCGACGCCCTCGACCCAGAGACCCGCGCCGAGAAGGCCGCCGAGCTCGAGGCGGTGTCCGGGATCAAGCCGATGATGGTCTCGGGCGTCTCGGGGGAAGGGGTGACGGAACTGCTGCGGGCGGCCTTCGCCCAGGTGCTGGAACGGCGCGCCAAGGCCGCCGCGGAAGGCGCAGAGGTCGAGGGCTGGCGTCCGTGAGCGGGCTTTCGACCGCCCGCCGCATCGTCCTGAAGGTCGGCTCGGCCCTGCTGGTGGGCGACGACGGGACCGCCGACGGCGTCTGGCTGGCCGACTTCGCCGCCGACATCGCCCGGATGAAGGCCCGCGGCCAGCAGGTGCTGGTGGTCTCCTCCGGCGCCGTGGCGCTGGGAAGGCGCCGGCTGGGCCTGGCGCGTCGGGCGCTGAGCCTCCCCGAAAAGCAGGCCGCCGCCGCCGCCGGCCAGTCCGGCCTGATGCGGGCCTGGGAGGAGGCGTTCGAACCCCACGCCATCGCCGCGGCCCAGGTGCTGCTGACGCGGGACGACACCGAGGTGCGCCGCCGCTGGCTGAACGCCCGGGCCACGGTCGAGACCCTGCTGTCCCTGGGGGTGGTGCCGGTGATCAACGAGAACGACACCGTGGTCACCGAAGAGATCCGCTATGGCGACAACGACCGGCTGGCCGCCCGCGTCGCCCAGATGATCGGCGCCGACGTTCTGGTGCTGTTGTCGGACGTCGACGGCCTCTACAGCGCCGATCCCCGCAAGGATCCCCAGGCGCAGCATCTGCCCCGCATCGACCGCCTGACGCCGGAGATCGAGGCCATGGCCGGCGGCGCCAACGCCGGCGCGGGCGTCGGCACCGGCGGCATGGCCACCAAGCTCGCCGCCGCCCGCATGGCCCAGTCGGCCGGCTGCGCCACGGTGATCACCCTGGGCCGTCGCCCCTCGCCCCTGGCGGCCATCGAGGCCGGCGCCCGGACCACCGTCATCGAACCGGCCATCAGCCCCAGGGCCGCCTACAAGGCCTGGATCGCCGGCTCCCTGGCGCCGGCCGGCGTGCTGGTGGTGGACGACGGCGCGGCCGCGGCCCTCAAGCGCGGCAAGAGCCTGCTGGCGGCGGGCCTTCGCCGGGTGGAAGGCGCCTTCGACAAGGGCGAGGCGGTGATCGTCCGCGACGAAGCCGGCCACGAGGTCGCCCGCGGGCTGACGCGCTACGACTCCGCCCACGCCGTGCGGATCCGCGGCCTGAAGAGCGACGCCATCGAACCGGAGCTGGGCTACACCTCGGGTCCGGTGATCCATGTCGACGACCTGGCCCTGGCCCACGGCCACAAGGATCAGGCGGCGGCGAAGTAGATTTCCTCTCCCCATCTTCCGGGGAGAGGCTAGGTGAGGGGAACGATATCCCAGCGCCGCGGCGGTGGGAGTCGGCAAGGCCCTACCCTGACCTCTCCCGCGAGCGGGAGAGGAACAATAGGACGCGAAGATGGACGATGGCGGTGCGGGTATGAAAGCGGGGCGGCTGGAGAAGCTGACGCCGGGCATGCCGATCGTCTTCGGCGGCGACCGCGTGGCCTATGTGAGCGCCGAACTGGCCGACGCCTTCCAGCCCGGCGACCAATTGCTGGTGGTGCAGGCCACCGGCGACCTGCTGCGGGTGCCGGCCGACCAGCAGGCCATCGCCAGCCAGGCCGTGGGGCGGGCGCATGCGGCGTTCCAGGCCATGGGCGCGGTCTCCGACGCTGCGATCACCGACTTCTTCGAGGCCTTCGCGACGCGGCTGGAATCCGATGACGGCTGGGCGGCCGTCGCCGCGGCCAACGCCGCCGACGTCGACAGCGCCAGGGCGCGCGGCCGTTCCACGACCCGGCTGGCGGTCACCGAGGCGATGCGGGCCGACATGATCGCCGGCCTGCGGGCCTGGCGCGACGCAGGCGGCGCACGCGGCAAGGTCATCGAGCGTGTCGAGCACGCGGGCTGGAACGTCGACCAGGTCGCGGCGCCCTTGGGCGTTGTGGGTTTCGTCTTCGAGGGAAGGCCCAACGTCTTCGCCGACGCCGCCGGCGTGCTGCGAACCGGCAACACCGTGGCTTTCCGCATCGGTTCCGACGCCCTCGGCACCGCCAGGGCCATCGTCACGGCCGCCCTCGATCCGGCCCTGGCCCAGGCCGGCCTGCCGCCCGGCGCGGCGGTGCTGGTGGAATCCGCGCAGCACGCCGCCGGGTGGGCGTTGTTTTCCGATCCGCGCCTGGGGCTGGCCGTGGCGCGGGGCTCCGGACCGGCCGTGGCGCAGCTGGGCGCCATAGCCCGGCAGACCGGGACCTCGGTCAGCCTGCATGGAACCGGCGGCGCCTGGATGGTGGCCGACGCCAGCGCCGATCCCGACCGTTTCTTCGCCGCCGCCTACCATTCGCTGGACCGCAAGGTCTGCAACACCCTCAACGTCTGCTGCATCGTGGCCCCGGCCGCCCAGGCCCTGACGCCGGTGTTCCTGGATGCGCTGATGCAGGCGGGCGAGCGCCGCAAGGGCTTCAAGCTGCATGTGCTGGAGGGGTCGCAAGGCGTCCTGCCGGCCGAATGGCTGGCCCGCCGCGGGCCGGTGCACCGCGCCCACGGCGTCGCCGACGAGCCCCTGGTGGAGATCCTGGCCGAGGCCGACCTCGCCCGCGAATGGGAGTGGGAAGAGACGCCGGAAGTGACCCTGGCGGTGGTGGAGAGCCTGGAGGCCGCCGTGGCGCTGTTCAACCGCTACAGCCCGCAATTCACCGCCAGCCTGATCGCCGGGGACGCCACGGCGCACGAACGGTTCTATGGCGCGATCAACGCCCCCTTCGTCGGCGACGGCTTCACCCGCTGGGTCGATGGGCAATACGCTTTGAGCAAGCCCGAACTGGGCCTTTCCAACTGGGAGCAGGGTCGGCTGTTCGCCCGTGGCGGGGTGCTGGCCGGCGACGGGGTGTTCACGGTGCGCACGCGCGTGCGCCAGGGCGATCCCGGCCTCGACCGCGCCGACGCGCCGACGCCGATGCGGCGAGCCTAGCGGTGTGGTTCGCAGGCCCGGCGCGACGCAGGCCCCAGGCGGGACGCCCCGCCATGCTGCGGCCCGGCTTCTTCCTGCGGCGCGGGATGCGGGTCGGCCTGTTCGGCGGGTCGTTCAATCCGGCCCATGAGGGTCACGCCCACGTGGCCGAGACCGCGCGGCGACGGCTGCGCCTGGATCGGGTGATCTGGCTGGTCTCGCCGCAGAACCCGCTGAAACCCGCGCATGAGACGACCGGCCTGGCGCAGCGGCTCGCCGCAACGCGGCGGTTGGCGCGCGGCAAGGCGATGACGGTGTCCGACGCCGAGACCCGAATCGGATCGCAGTACACCATCGACACCCTGCGCGCCCTGAAGGCCCGATTCCCCGGCGTCGACTTCGTCTGGATCATGGGCGCCGACAGCCTGGCGAGCTTCCATCGATGGCGGGGCTGGACGCAGATCCTGCGCGAGACGCCGGTGGCGGTGGTGGCCCGGCCCTGGATCGCGTTGAAGAGCCGCTTTTCGCCCGCCGCCCAACGATTTTCAAACGCCCGCCGACCCGCGCGGCAAGCCGCCCTGCTGCCCGCCGGGCCTTCCCCCCGTTGGGTTTTCCTGTCGGCGCCGCTGAACTTCCAGTCCTCGACGGCGCTGCGGGCGCGGGCGGCCGGCGCGCGCGCGCAGACGCCGCGCCAGGGCGGGCTGACCAAAGCCTGATCGTGTGATAGGGTCTTTCCAGCGAGGACGGAAAAAGGAGTTATCCCGCTGAACCGTGAAGCTGCGCCGCGTGCGCAAGAGGACCCTGCCCCGGCGGCGTCCTCCTCCGATGTCCAGGCCCGTATCAACGCCCTGGAAGAGATGATCCTGGCCCGCCTCGACGACGACAAGGCCCAGGACGTGGTTTTCATCGACCTGAAGGGCAAGAGCGCCGTGGCCGACGGCCTGATCGTCGCCTCCGGACGTTCGCACCGTCACGTCGGCGCCCTGGCTGACCACCTGCTGCGCGCCTTGAAGGAAAACGGCTACGGCAAGGCCCGTGTCGAAGGCATGCCGCACTGCGACTGGGTGCTGATCGACACCGGCGACGTGATCATCCACCTGTTCCGCCCCGAGGTCCGCTCCTTCTACAACATCGAAAAGATCTGGTCGGTGGAGCCGCCGACCCACGTCGCAACGATGTGAAGATCACGATCCTGGCGGTCGGCCGGCTCTCCCGGTCGCCGGAAACCGATCTGGTCAAGCTCTACGCCGAGCGCGCCACCGCCGCCGGCCGGGCGCTCAGCCTCGGCCCCGTGGAGGTCGTCGAGGTCGAAAGCCGCAAGCCCGGCAAGGCCGCAGAGGCCGAAGCGCTCCGTCCCCATCTTCACGACGCCTACGTCATCGCCTGCGACGAGCACGGCGTGGCGCGGCCGTCGCGGGCGTTCGCGGGCGAGCTGGCGCGTTTGCGCGACGACGGGGTGCGCCGCGTGGTGCTGGTGATCGGCGGGGCCGACGGGCTGGACCCGGACCTTTTGAAGGCCTGCGATGCGAAACTGGCCTTCGGGGCGCAGACCTGGCCGCACGCCCTGGCGCGGGTGATGCTGGCCGAGCAGATCTATCGCGCCGCCACCATACTGGCCGGCTCGCCCTATCATCGCGATTGAGAACGGCCTATCGATTCACCATGAGTTCACGGTTCGCTGCTTCGCCGATGCTGCTCGGGCTCGTCGCCGGCCTGGCGCTGCTGGGCGTGGCGATCGCCGAGCCGAACACGCGGGGCCGCCTGGAGCGGCTGAACGTCGAAGAGACCACCCTGGCCGGCCAGCAGGGGCGCAACCTCAACCAGCTGGCGCGCCTGCTGTCGATCCTGGAGCGGCTGGCCCGCGACCCGCCGCCGGCCCTGCTGGTGAGCCCCCGCGACGCCAAGGATGCGGTGCGCGCCGCCATCCTGGTCCGCGCCATGACGCCCGACCTGCAGGCGCGCGCCCAGGCCTATGCCGACGAAGCCCACGAGATCGCCCGCCAACGCCGGCTGGCGGCGGTGGAGAGCGAGGCCCTGTTCGCCGCCGACAGCGCCAAGGCCGACCGCCGACCGGCGCCGGGGTCCGACGACGGCCTGCTGGATTTCGCCAACCGCGAGGCGCCGGTGACGCCGCCGGACGTGCTGCTGGCGCCCGTGACCGGCCCGCTCAAACATCGTTTCGGCGATGTGCTGGAGACCGGCGGCCGGTCCAACGGCCTGACGTTCACCACCGGCCCCGGCGCCGGCGTGCGCAGCCCCGATGCGGGGCTCGTGCAATATGTAGGACCCGTTAAGGGTTGGGGCGTCATCCTCATCCTGAGACTGGCCGGAGGCTACCACCTGGTGCTCGCCGGCCTGGATCGAACCTCCGTCGACGTCGGACAATCCGTCGCGGCGGGGACGCCTGTCGGTTCCATGCCCGATCGGCGACAATCGACCCCGGAGCTTTATTTCGAGGTCCGTGAGCAGGGCTCGCCGATGGATCCGGCGCGCTGGTTGAAGGCCGCGGGCTAAAAAAAGACGCTGGGGGGCGCCATATTGCTGATGCGGCGCTTAACGCCGCAAGGGAGTTCGACGGCCTTCAGATGCGCAAGTACCTCTTGATCGGTGTTTCGGCCTTCGTCCTCGGGGCGGGGTCCATGGCCTATGTCAGCCAGCAGGCGGTGGCTTCGGCCGAGCCGCGCGGCAAGACCTATCGGATGCTCGGCCTGTTCGGCGACGTCCTGAAGACGGTGGAGGACCAGTACGTCGCCCCGGTGGACGACACCAAGCTGATCCAGGCCGCCATCGACGGCATGCTGACGTCGCTGGATCCCCATTCGGGCTATCTCGACCCGGAGAGTTTCGACGACATGCGCGATCAGACGCGCGGGGAATACGGCGGGCTGGGCATCGAGGTCACCAGCGAAGACGGCGTGGTGAAGGTCATCTCCCCCATGGACGGCACGCCCGCGGCGGCAGCCGGCGTCAAGGCCGGCGACTACATCGTCGCCGTCAACGGCGAGAGCGTACTGGGCCTGTCGGTCAACGACGCCGTCAAGCAGATGCGCGGCAAGCCGGGCGAGGCCGTCACCCTCACCCTGGCGCGCGAGAAATCCGATCCCATCGACGTCAAGATCATCCGCGAGGTGATCAAGACCAAGTCGGCCACCGCCAAGATGGAAGGCGACTACGGCTATCTGCGCGTCTCGGCCTTCAACGAGAAGACCACCGACGAAGCCGAGGCCGCGCTGCTCGACCTGCGCGCCAAGCATCCGAAGATGAAGGGCCTGGTGCTCGACCTGCGCAACAATCCCGGCGGCCTGCTGGACCAGGCGGTGGGGGTCTCCGACCTGTTCCTGGACGGCGGCGAGGTGGTGTCCCAGCGCGGTCGCGATCCGCGTGACGTGGAGCGCTACAACGCCCGGCCCGGCGACATCCTCGACGGCCTGCCCATGGTGGTGCTGATCAATTCGGGTTCGGCTTCGGCGGCGGAGATCGTGGCCGGCGCCCTGCAGGACCGCAAACGCGCCGAACTGGTGGGCCTCACCAGCTTCGGCAAGGGCTCGGTGCAGACCGTGATCCCGCTGCGCGGCGGCATGGACGGGGCGCTGAAACTGACCACCGCGCGCTATTACACGCCGTCCGGCCGTTCGATCCAGAAGACCGGCATCGAGCCGAACCTGGAAGTGGCCCAGACCCGCGACGAGGCCCAGTCCATCGCCAATCGGTCCTTCCAGGTCAGCGAAGCGACCCTGCCCAGCGCGCTCAACGCCGACGAGGGCAAGGCCCGGCGTGCGCCGCACCAGCCGGCCGAGGCGCCGCCCGAGAACTTCAACACCAAGGACGGCGACTTCCAGCTGACGCGGGCCGAGGACGTGCTGAAGTTCGGCTCCGTCGCGGCCACGCCGAAGCTGCCGAAGCCGGCGGCGCGGCTGGCCGAGATCGTCACGCCGAGGGGCAAGGCGGCCGAGGTGCTGGCCAAGCCCGCCGCGACGCCCGAGGTGGTGAAGGCCAAGCCGAAATCCGAGCCGGCGCCTGCGGCGAAATAGCCGCGGGAGGCCGTCGCCGCGGGCGAGTTAAGGCCTTCATTAACCATATCAGGGGAGGCTCCGACCTGGAGGCTTCCCCAGCGTGCCCATGTTCTCGAAGAAAAGTCTGAACCCGGTTCTCGCCGCGCCGGCCGCCCCGTCGGGCGCCCGGATGCAGGCGGTCGCGCGCGCGGCCCTGGCCAATCCCTATGTGAGCGCCAGCGGCGCGGCGTTCCTGCTGCTGGCCACCCTGGTCACCCTGATCGCCGTCACCGCCGACCCCCACGCAGGCGCGCCGGTGGTGAGGATCTCGCTGGCCAAGGTCGCCGGCCCCGCCGCCCCTCCCGGCTGGCGCGAGGCGCTGAGTCCGGAGATGCCGGGCGCGCCGGAAGTCACCGAGGACGTCTTCCCGCTGTCGACCACGGCCGGCGGGGAAGGCCCGGAAGGCCATGCGACCATCACCCTGCCCGGCGGGCAGACCGGCTTCCAGGGCAGCGACCCCTTGCCCGTCGCGCCGATCGCGGGGCTGTATGTCCAGGGTCCCGGCGGCCCGCTGCCGATCATCGCCGCCGACGGGCGCACGCCCTTCCAGGCCTATGCCCGGCCCTTCACCTCCAACGGCCGCCCCAAGGTCGCCCTGGTGGTCGGCGGCCTGGGCCTGAACGCCAAGGCCACACGCCAGGCCATCGACACCCTGCCGCCGGAAATCACCCTCTCCTTCGTGCCCTATGCCGACGGCCTGCAGGGCTGGATCGACCTGGCGCGCGCCAGCGGCCACGAGGTGCTGCTCGAGACGCCGATGGAGCCGACCGACTATCCGGAGAACGACCCCGGCCCCTATACCCTGATGGCCGCCGCCAATGGCGACGAGACGGCCAAGAAGCTGGAATGGGTGCTGTCGCGGGCCACGGGCTACTTCGGGCTGACGAACTACCTCGGATCGCGGTTCCTGGCGTCCGACAGCGCCGTGGAGGCCTTCACCACCGGCCTGCGCAGCCGCGGCCTGGCGTTCATCGACGACGGCCAGGCGGCGCGGCGCGGCGGCGGGTTGCCGAGGGCGTCGGCCGATCGGATCATCGACGCCGAACCGGCCGAGGCCGCCATCGACGAGCAGCTCCTCGCCATCGAGGCCCTGGCCCTGCAGAAGGGCCAGGCGCTGGGCTCCGGCTTCGCCTACCCCGTCACCTTGACCCAGGTCGCCCACTGGGCGCAGACCGTCCAGGATCGGGGCTATCAACTGGCGCCGGCGTCTGCCCTGGCCGCGAGGCGATGACCGATTTCGAACTCTATCGTCCCAATGTGGGGGTGGTGCTGTTCCATCCCGACGGCCGCGTCTGGCTGGGCCGGCGTGTGGCGACGCCCGATCCCTACAACTGGCAGTTCCCGCAGGGCGGGGTCGACACCGGTGAAGACCTGTTCGACGCGGCCAAGCGCGAGCTGACGGAAGAGACCGGCGTCGTGTCGGCCGCCCTGCTCGGTCGCACCGAAGGCTGGATCGCCTATGACTTCCCCGCCGACCATGGCGGCTCGAAGCAGGCCAAGGGATGGAAAGGCCAGCGGCAGGTCTGGTTCGCCCTGCGGTTCGACGGCGACGAGGCCGAGATCGACCTGGCCGCGCACGGCTGTCCCGAGTTCGACGCCTGGCGCTGGGGTTATCTCGACGAGACGCCCGGTCTGGTGGTCCCGTTCAAGCGCCAGGCCTATGAGGTCGTGGCCAAGGCCTTCGCGCCGTTCGCCGCGCTTTCCGGCCCGGCCGCCAAGACCAGCGCGGCCTGACAGGTCTTGGCCAGCCGACCTGCCCAGCCGCCGCCCGTCGTCTTCATCCATGGCGGATTCTGCGGCGGATGGTCGTTCGACCATCTGCGAAAGCCGTTCGAGGCGGCGGGCCACGCCACGCTGGCGCCGGACCTGCGCGGTCATGAGGCCGGCGCGGCGCCTCAGGCGGTGGTCGGCGTCTCCATGGGCGACTACGCCGCCGACATCGTGAAGCTGTGCGAAAGCCTGCCGGCGCCGCCGATCCTTGTAGGCCATTCGATGGGCGGCCTGGTGGCGCAGATGGCGGCGATGCGGACGCCGGTGGCCGCGATGGCGCTGCTGGCGCCGTCGCCGGCCTGGGGAGGATCGGCCTCTTCGGTGGAGGAGGCGATCGCCGCCTTCGGGCTGCATTTCCTGGGTCCGTACTGGGCGCGCTCGCTGCCCCCGGACCGCAGCGCCATGGACGCCTATTGCATGCCGCGAATGTCCAAGGCCGAGCGGGACGCGGCCTTTGCGCGCATGGTGCCGGAAAGCGGGCGGGCGATCTTCGAGACGCTGAACTGGTGGCTGGACCCGTTCATGACCACGGGCGTCAACCCCATGCGCCTGAAGGCGCCGGCCCTGGCCCTGGTGGGCCAGCGTGACGCCATCCATCCGCCACGGACCGTCAGGATGAGCGCCAGGCGGATCGGCGCGGCGTTCCAGGAGCTGCCCGGCATGAGCCACTGGCTGCTCTCGGAACCCGGCTGGGAAACCGTGGCCGACGCCATCCTCGCCTGGCTGGCGGAACAGCCGGGCGCGACCGCCTGAACCGGCCTTCCCCGCAAGGGAAGGCGTCGCCCTATCTGGGCTTGAATGCGAGGCGGGCGAGGCCGATCAGGGCGATGAGCGCCCACAGGCTCTCCATCACGAAGGCCGACAGATTGAAGTCGCGGAGCAACGACACCAGGATCAGCGCGGCGCCCGCCAGGTTCAGCGCCAGGGTGACGGGTCGGGTCGGGTCGAGCCGCCCCAGGGCCGCACCGCCATAGGCGATCAGCACCAGCAGGACGCCGAGGAGGCCCGCGGCGTCCGCCAGCGTCATCAGAACTTACGCTGGCTGTACTGCAGGGTGGCGGTGTCGAACTTGCCGTTCAGCGCGCCGCCGTCGGGACGGCGCAGTTCCACGAACACCAGGCCGGTGGATTCCTTGTCGGTGTAGTATTCCCAGGAGGTGGTGATCCGCTTGTTTTCGGAATCCACCGAGAAGTCTCGACGCTGCGGCTTCAGCTCCGGCACGTGCAGGATGGTCCAGATGTTCAGCGCGGTGACGATCGGCTGCGACTGGTCGACGGCGTAGCGCAGTTCGACCTGGCAGACGTTGGGATTGGCGCCGGGGGGCAGGACGGTGATCGTGTAGTCGCGACCGCTCGCCATCGTGATGGAATAGCCGCCGGTCTTGCGCGACTTCTTCAGGCCCGCGGCCGGCGCCAGTTGGTCCAGGCTTCCGCCGTTCACGACCGGGACGCAGACCTTTTGCAGGACCGACAGCACCTCGGCGCCGTCGCCGGTGGTCGGCAGGACGGGCGGCGGCGCAGGCGCCGGGGCCGAGGCCGGCGCGGCGGCTTGCGGCGTCGCCGGCGAAGCGGCGGGGGCGGCAGGCGGCGCCGTGGCCGTAGCCGTGGCCGGCGGCGTGGTTTCCTGGGCGAAGGCGCCGGTGGCGAGGCCCACAGCGATCAAGGTGACGACGGCGGTGCGCATGGCAGTTCCCCTGACTTAATCGGCGCCATCCAACAAGACGACGAAGACCGATGCAAGACCTCCGCGCGGCGTTTTTCGACGCGCCGGAATCCCGTTTAGCCCGCGACCTCGACCGCATGTTCCGCAAGGATCGTCAGGCCGTCCGGCGTCACGTCGGCGAAGCCGCCGCGGACGTCGAACACGATCTTGGCGCCTGCGTCGTGGACGATGACCTGTCCTTCTTTCAGGGCGGTCATGAACGGCGCATGACCGGCCAGGACGCCGAAGCCGCCCTCGGTGCCTTGCGCGTCGACCTGGTCGACGAGGCCCGAGAACAGCTCGCGCTGCGGGGAGACCAGGGAGAAGTGGAGCTTGTCGGCCATCTAGACCTCGGCAGCCAGCTTCTCGGCCTTGGCCACCGCGTCTTCGATGGTGCCGACGTTGTAGAAGGCGGCTTCCGGCAGATGGTCGTATTCACCGTCCACCACCGCCTTGAACGAGCGGATGGTGTCTTCCAGGCTGACGAAGACGCCCGGCATGTTGGTGAACTGCTCGGCCACGTGGAAGGGCTGCGACAGGAAGCGGCTGATCTTCCGGGCGCGGGCCACGGTCAGCTTGTCGTCTTCGGAAAGCTCGTCCATCCCCAGGATCGCGATGATGTCCTTCAGGGCCTTGTAGGCCTGCAGGGTTTCCTGGACGCGACGGGCGACCGTGTAGTGCTCCTCGCCGATCACCAGCGGGTCCATGATCCGCGAGGTGGAGTCCAGCGGGTCCACGGCCGGGAAGATGGCCTGGGCGGCGATGTCGCGGCTGAGCACGGTCGTCGCATCCAAGTGAGCGAAGGAGGCGGCGGGCGCCGGGTCGGTCAGGTCGTCGGCGGGGACGTAGATGGCCTGCACCGAGGTGATCGAACCCTTGGAGGTCGAGGTGATGCGTTCCTGCAGGTTGCCCATCTCGGTGGCCAGCGTCGGCTGATAGCCCACGGCCGACGGGATGCGGCCCAGCAGGGCGGACACTTCCGAACCCGCCTGGGTGAAGCGGAAGATGTTGTCGATGAAGAGCAGCACGTCCTTGCCCTCTTCGTCGCGGAAGTACTCGGCCTGGGCCAGGCCCGTGAGCGCGACGCGGGCGCGGGCGCCCGGAGGCTCGTTCATCTGGCCGTAGACCAGGGCGCAACGGCTGTCGCCGCCGCCGCCCGGCTGGTTCACGCCCGACTCGATCATCTCGTGATAGAGGTCGTTGCCTTCGCGGGTGCGCTCGCCGACGCCGGCCAGCACCGAATAGCCGCCGTAGGCCTTGGCGATGTTGTTGATCAGCTCCTGCATCGTCACGGTCTTGCCGACGCCGGCGCCGCCGAACAGGCCGATCTTGCCGCCCTTGGTGTAGGGGCAGAGCAGGTCGACGACCTTGATGCCGGTGACGAGGACTTCGGCCGAGGTGGACTGTTCGGCGAAGGTCGGCGCTTCACGGTGGATCGGCGAATAGAACTTGGTGTCGATCGGGCCGCCTTCGTCGATGGGGTCGCCGATGACGTTCATGATGCGGCCGAGCGTGGCCGGGCCCACCGGGACGGTGATCGCGCGGCCGGTGTCGGTGACCGGCTGGCCGCGGGTCAGGCCCTCGGTGGTGTCCATGGCGATCGTGCGCACGGTGTTCTCGCCCAGGTGCTGGGCGACTTCGAGCACCAGGCGGAAGGGCGCGCCCGTCCGCTGGTCGGTGTTGGTCGCTTCCAGGGCGTTCATGATCGCCGGCAGCTGGCCGACGAATTCCACGTCGACGACGGCGCCGATGACCTGGGAGATCCGGCCGGTGGCGACGCCCGCGGGGGCGGCGGCCTTGGGGGCCGGGGCCTTCTTGGCGACCGGGGCCTTGGCCACGGGCGCGGCCTTCACGGCGGCGGCGGCGGCCTTGACGGGCGCCGGCTTGGCCGCCTTCGGGGCCTTGGGAGCCGCAGCCGCCTTGACCGGGGCGGTCTTGGCGGCGGCTTTCGGGGCGGCGGCCGCCTTGGGAGCGGCGGCTTTCTTCGCGGGAGCCTTCGGGGTGGTAGCCATGGGATCCAAGTCTTTCAGTTAGAGCGCTTCGGCGCCGGAGATGATCTCGATCAGCTCCTTGGTGATCTGCGCCTGACGTGTACGGTTATATTGCTGGGTCAATGCGGCGATCATGTCGCCGGCGTTGCGGGTGGCGTTGTCCATCGCCGTCATCTGGGCCGCGAAGAACCCGGCCTGGTTCTCCAGCATCGCCGAGAAGATCTGCGTGGTCAGGTTGCGCGGCAGGAGGGTGGCCAGGATGCCTTCCTCGTCGGGCTCGTATTCGTAGCTCGCGCCCTTGAGGTCGATGGTCGGGGCGCCGGCCTCGACCTTGGCCGGGATCAGCTGGACGCCCACCGGGCTCTGGATAACCACCGACTTGAAGCGGCTGAAGAACAGCGTGACGACGTCGACGTCGCCGGCCTCGAACAGGGCGTTCACCTTGGCGGCCACTTCCTCGGCGATGTCGAGGGAGGGGTTCTTGCCGGCCTCGAAGAAGCCCACGACCCGGTCGCCATAGAACCGGCGAAGCTGATCGCGGCCCTTCTTGCCGACGCCGAGGACCTTCACGTCCTTGCCCTCGGACAGCAGCTTGGCGATGCGCTCGCGCGCGGCCCGCACGATGGAGCTGTTGAAGCCGCCGGCCAGGCCGCGGTCGGCGGTGGCCACGATCACCAGATGACGGTCGTCGCGTCCGGTGCCCACCAGGAGCTTCGGCGCGCCGTCGCCCGACACGCCGGCCGCCAGGTTGGCGATCACCGCGGCCATACGTTCCGCATACGGACGGGCGTTCTGCGCCGCGTCCTGCGACCGGCGCAGCTTCGCCGCCGCCACCATCTGCATCGCCTTCGTGATCTTCTGCGTGGTCTTCACGCTTCCGATCCGATTGCGCATTTCCTTGAGGCTAGCCATCCTCGCCTCAGACCTTTCTAAACAACCACCAGGTGCTGTCGTCCATTACGGTCGTCCGTCGCCAGAAGAACCCGTAATCGACCAGCCTCAGGTCGGAAAACGTATCCATATAGAGCGAGCCGAAGTCGTTCTTGAACAACAACTCGTCCTCTCCCCGATAGGAGATCGTCTCAGGTTTCTGCGCGAAATATTCCACGCAGATCACGTACTTCGACGCCACGCGATGAACCTCGCGCATCGTCGCCTCCAGCAGGCTCGGATCCACGTGGATCAGCACGCCCGCCGTAAACGCCAGGTCGACCGACCTGTCGGCCATCGGGATCGAGTGCCCGAAGCCCGCCATCAGCCGGTCGGCGGGAAGAACGCCGTCGGCCACGAGGGTCTCGCGCGCCGCCGGGTTCGGCTCGATCGCCCACAACTCCATGTCGGTGAGGTTGCGCAGCGCCCGGAGATTCATCCCGGCGTTGGGCCCCACTTCCAGGGCGCTGGCAGGACGATCGCCCGCCATCTTCTCAATCAGCCCGCCCCAGACACGCGTCCGGCCGCGAACGGCTTCCTCGGTGGCGGCGTTGCGCGCCGTATACCGATCGCCGAACTCGCCCGACCAGGCGCCAAGGGCTTTGGGCTCCGTCATCGGGACCTAGGCGAAGGTGTCTGCGAAGCTTTGCAGGACGCCCTTCAGTTCGGTCTCGGTGTCGGCCTTCAATTCCTTCGACGTCCGGATGGTGTCGAGGATCTTCTGGTGCTTGCCGTGCAGGTGGCCCAGCAGTTCGCGCTCGAACCGGCCGACGTCGGCGGTGGGGATCTTGTCGAGATAGCCGCGGGTGCCGGCGTAGATCACCGCCACCTGCTCCTCGACCGCCAGCGGCGAGTATTGGGGTTGCTTCAGGAGCTCGGTCAGGCGCTCGCCGCGCGCCAGCTGGCGCTGGGTGGTGGCGTCGAGGTCGGAGCCGAACTTCGCGAAGGCGGCCATTTCCCGGTACTGGGCCAGTTCGCCCTTGATGGGGCCGGACGCCTGCTTCATCGCCTTGATCTGGGCCGAGGAGCCCACGCGGCTGACGCTGATGCCGACGTTCACGGCCGGGCGGATGCCCTGGAAGAAGAGGTCGGTTTCCAGGAAGATCTGGCCGTCGGTGATCGAGATCACGTTGGTGGGGATGTAGGCCGACACGTCGTTGGCCTGGGTCTCGATGAGCGGCAGGGCGGTCAGCGAACCCGAACCGTTGTCCTCGTTCAGCTTCGCCGCGCGCTCCAGCAGGCGGGAATGCAGATAGAAGACGTCGCCGGGATAGGCTTCGCGACCCGGCGGGCGACGCAGCAGCAGCGACATCTGGCGATAGGCCACGGCCTGCTTGGACAAGTCGTCGTAGATGATCAGGGCGTGCATGCCGTTGTCACGGAACCACTCGCCCATGGCGCAGCCGGCGAAGGGCGCCAGGAACTGCAGCGGGGCCGGTTCGGACGCCGTGGCGGCCACGATGATCGTGTATTCCAGCGCGCCGCGCTCTTCGAGCGTCTTGACGATCTGGGCGACCGTGGAGCGCTTCTGGCCGATGGCGACGTAGATGCAGTAGAGCTTGGCGCTCTCGTCGTCGCCGGCGTTGATGCTCTTCTGGTTCAGGATGGTGTCGATCGCCACGGCGGTCTTGCCGGTCTGGCGGTCGCCGATGATCAGTTCGCGCTGGCCGCGACCGACGGGGATCAGCGAATCGATGGCCTTCAGGCCGGTCTGCACGGGTTCGTGCACCGACTTGCGCGGGATGATGCCCGGCGCCTTGACGTCCACGCGGCGGCGCTCGGCCACGCCCACCAGCGGGCCCTTGCCGTCGATCGGCTCGCCCAGCGGATTGACCACCCGGCCCAGCATGGCCTTGCCGACCGGCACGTCGACGATTTCGCCCAGGCGGCGGACCTCGTCGCCCTCGGCGATGGCGCGGTCGTCGCCGAAGATCACGATCCCGACGTTGTCGCGCTCGAGGTTCAGGGCCATGCCCTTGACCCCGGCCTTGGGGAATTCGACCATTTCGCCGGCCTGGACGCTGTCGAGGCCATAGGCGCGGGCGATGCCGTCACCGACCGACAGGACGCTGCCGACGTCGGAAACGTCAGCTTCCTCGCCGAAGTTGGCGATCTGCGATTTCAGGATGGCCGAAATTTCGGCGGCGCGGATGTCCATGTATCTTACGCTCTCTTCAGGGCGAACTTCAGGGAATCGAGCTTCGAACGAAGCGAAGCATCGAACAGACGGGAACCGACCTGCACCTTGATGCCGCCGAGGATCGACGGGTCGACGCGGGTCTCGATTTCAGGATCCTTGCCAAGCGACTGGCGAAGGGCGGCGGCCACGCCCTTGGCCTGGGCGGCCGAGAGCGGAGTTGCGGTGGTGACCTGGGCGGAAACGACGCCGCGCCGTTCCGCCGACAGCCGCTCGAAAGCGGTGATCACGGCCGGCAGGGCCGCGACGCGGCCGTTGGCCGACAACAGGCCCAGGAACTTGCGGGTGGTGGGGGCGAGCTTGGCCTTGGCGCCGATCGCCGCCAGGACCTTGCCTTTGTTCTCGGCGCTGAACGCAGGACCGGAGACCAAACCGCGAAGTTCGGCGCTGTCGGCCAGCGCGTTCTTCAACGACTTCAGGTCAGCCTCGACCTTGGCCGTGGATTTCTCGTCGCTCGCGAGATCGAACAGGGCCTGCGCGTACCTGCCGCCCACATTCGATGTATTGGAATCGCCTGCCACTAATATATCCGCCCGATGCGTGTCCAGAGCCACGGCGAAGGAAACTTCGCAGCGACGTAAAGGCTTGAAAGCGCTTGGGAAAAGCACACCGACCCGTGAGGTCCGTCAGACCCCCGACCCTAAGCCGCGCGCCTGATAGCACGGGCTTTTCGGCGCCGCAACCAAACCCCGGACCGCAAGCAGCCTTTTAACATCCGCCTTACGTTGGGGGGAGGCCGCGAGAAGATGGCCGACGCGGACGCCGCGGGCGCCCCGTCGCCGTTCAGGATCCGGCCCTGGAGGAAGGCGAGCGTCCGGGTGCTGCGCTCGGTGTCGGCCTCCAGGCGGACGACGGCGCCGGCCGGGAGGACGCGGGCGAACTCGAAGGCGATGGAGACGGCGCGGGCGCCCTCGCCGGCCAGTTCGGCCAGGAGCGGCTCCAATAGCGCCGCAACGGGGGCAGGCCCGGCGGGCATGACGGCGTCTCGGCGCAGGGTCGTGTTCATCGGAGCAGTCTGTCGTTCGGGCCGTGGAAAAGAAAGAGGGCGCCGCGGCTCGCGCCGGGCGCCCCAAGTCAGCCAGAGAGAGTGTGCAGGCCTCAGGTCAGCGCTTGGCGACCTGGGTGTCGCCGGCCGCTGCGGCGTTGCATTGGCCGAGCTTGTCGCCGTCGAGTTGCTTGCGCTCGCCGCCGAAGCTGTCGATGCGCCCCACCAGCTTCGCCAGATCCTTGCAGGTGGCGAGCGCCAGGGTGCGCGAGCCGGGCGCCGCGGCGACGCAGGAAGCGTCCTTGCAGACGAACATCGCCCCGCCGGCGATGACGCGGGCGTCGTTGGCGAGCGGTTGCGCCAGCTTCGCCGTGACCGGCTCTGCGGCGACGGCGGCGAAGGGGAGACTCAGGGAACCGGCCGCCGCCAGGGCGGCCGAAAGGGTACGGAGCATCATGGTGAAAGCCCTCCAGGCGTTCGGGGAGATGTGCGATTGAATTCACGCGCCCGGCCCGCCTCGGATTTCAGGGCCGAGGGTATCCCCACCCACGGCGCCGCTGCGAACTAAGCATCGCTAAGATATCCTTCGAACGCCAGGGAACAACGATCATTGTCGCAGCATTGATCTGCATTTCCGCAGATCGCGGCATGACGGCTTTTCGCTCGCCGGGAACACCCCTAAACCTTGGCCCCATGAAAAACCTGCCGCCGAATTTGAAGCCGCCCTACGCGATCGGGGAATGTTTTTGGGGCGTCCGCGACGTCGAGGCCTTCTACCAGGCGCAATACGACCTGGTGGCCGCGCTGCCGGACCCGGCCGCGGGCGTGTTCGTCAACGACAACACCGTCGCCATCCAGCGAAGCCTGGCCTTCACGCGGGACAAGCCGTTCATGGCCGCCTATTCCAAACACGCCAGCACCGAAGCCGAGCGCGGCGTGATCTGGCGCACCGCCACCCTGGTCTGGGCCGCGCGCCAGGCCATGCGGGTGGAGGGCGCCTTCGTGGAATGCGGCTGCTACAAGGGGACGTCGGCGCGGATCCTGGTGGACGCCGTGGAATTGACCCGGCCCTTCCACATCTACGACCTCTTCGAGCACGACAAGGCGATGGCGCACCACTCCATGCCCGAGCACGGGCCGGACCTGTTTCAACAGGTGAAGGCCCGCTTCGCCGACGCATCGAACGTGGTGGTGACCCAGGGCCGGGTGCCCGAAAGCCTCTCCAATGCGCCGGCCAGGATCGCCTTCCTGCATGTGGACATGAACAACGTCGAGGCCGAGATCGGCGCGCTGGAGACGCTGTTCGACCGGATGGCGCCCGGCGGCGTGGTGATCCTCGACGATTTCGGATGGCTCGCCTACCGCCGCCAGCAGGAGGCCGAGATCGCCTGGTTCGCCGCCCGCGGCTATCCGGTGCTGGAGCTGGCGACCGGCCAGGGCATGGTGATCAAGTAGCCGAGGGCCTCGCCCGGGGCCCGCCAACGCGCCTCGTTCATATCTCGTCAATCTTGTCGCGCGCTTCGTGGGGCTGGGATAAACCTCGCCCGGAGGCGGGGGCCTTCACGAGACTTAGGACACGAAGATGGCCAACGCGGGATCCGGCGGGCGCCGGCCGAGCCCCCCTCGCGCCGGACGCACGCCGCTGCAGGCGCTGATATACTGGATCATGGTGCTGGGCGTCTGGGGCCTGATCTTCGCGGTCGCGTTCTTCGCGGTGTTCGCGGTCGACCTGCCCGACACCTCCAAGCTCTACGACGTCAAGCGCCAGCCCTCGATCTCCTACCTCGACCGCTCGGGCGCGATGGTGGCGGTGCGCGGCAGCGTCAACGCCCCGCCGGTCAATCTCGACAGGCTGCCGCCCTATGTGCCGAAGGCCTTCGTGGCGATCGAGGACCGCTGGTTCTACTGGCACTTCGGCTTCAACCCCTGGGGCATCGTCCGTTCGCAGATCTATAATGTGCAGAACAAGGGCGGCCCCCTGCGCGGCGGCTCGACCATCACCCAGCAGCTGGCGCGCAACCTGTTCCTGAGCCCGGCCCAGACCTATCGCCGCAAGGCCCAGGAACTGATCCTGGCGGTCTGGCTGGAGGCCAAGTTCTCCAAGAAGGAGATCCTCGAGCTCTATCTGAACCGGGTCTATTTCGGCGGCGGCGCCTATGGGATCGAGCTGGCGTCGCAGCGCTACTTCGGCCATCCCGCCTCGCAACTGACCCTGGGCGAGGCCGCCCTGCTGGCTGGGATGATGAAGGGGCCGTCCCGCTACAGCCCGGTCTCGGCCTCGGAACGCGCCCAGAAGCGCGCCAACCTGGTGCTGGACGAGATGGTCCGCCAGGGGATGGTGACGCCGGAGGAACGCAACGCCGCCGTCCGCAGCAAGATCAGGGTCAACGAGACGCTTGCCAGCCAGCGCGCCCAGTACTTCGCCGACTGGGTGGACGAACAGGTGCGCGCCCTGGTGGGCGAACCCACCGAGGACCTGGTGGTGGAGACCACGCTAGACCTGCCGATCCAGGCCGCCGCCGAACAGGCGCTGCGCCGCAACGTCGCCGCCGCCAGGAAGCAGCGCGTCGAGCAGGCCGCCCTGGTCGCCCTGGACGGCGAGGGCCGGGTGCGGGCCTACGTCGGCGGGATATCCTATGCCGACAGCCCCTTCGACCGCGCCAGCATGGCCAGGCGCCAGGCCGGGTCGTCCTTCAAACCCTTCGTCTATCTGACGGCCATGGAGAACGGCCGCACGCCGGAGACCCCGGCCGTCGACGAGCCGCTGAAGATCGGGACGTGGGAGCCGCAGAACTACACCGCCGGCCGTTACCTGGGGCCGATCACCCTGCAGACGGCGCTGGCCCAGTCGATCAACACCGTGGCCGCCAGGCTCGCCAACGAGGTCGGCACCGGCAACGTCGCGGCCACCGCCCGGCGGCTGGGGATCAGTTCGCCCATCCAGCTCGAACCCTCGATGGCGCTGGGCGCGGTCGAGGTCAGCCCGCTGGAGATGGCCCAGGCCTATGCGCCGTTCTCCAACGGCGGCTTCCTGGCCAAGGCCTATGGCGTCGAGCGGATCCGCACCGCCAAGGGCCGGGTGCTCTACGACCACAGCATCGACAAGGCGGCGCCCGCCTCGGTGATCGGCTCGCCGGCCCTGCAGTACATGAACCAGATGATGCGCCAGGTGCTGGTCTCCGGGACCGGCACGCGGGCGAAGGTCGCCGGCTACGACCTGGCGGGGAAGACCGGCACCACCAGCAATTACCGCGACGCCTGGTTCGTCGGCTATACCGGCGGCTTCGTCGCCGCGGTCTGGATGGGTCGCGACGACAACAGCGCCATGCGCGGAGTCACCGGCGGCGGGCCGCCGGCCGCCACCTGGCGCGACTTCATGGCCCAGGCCCTGCCGCGACTGAACGCCCAGCCGATCCCCGGCGGGGTGGTGGAGCCGCCACGCACCGAGCCCGATCCGATCGGCGACTTCCTCTCGGGCGCGGTGGAAGCCTTGCGGCCCGGCCCGCCGACCCCGCAGCCGCCGGCCCAGGCCCCGCAGGCGCAGGAAAGCGCGCCCTACTAGGCGAAGGCGCGGCTCAATCCTGGCCGAAGGCGTGGAGCTTGGCGCCGTGCGCCCGCAACCAGGCGCGGCGGCGCGGGACATCCGGGACGAGGTCGCCGACGTGGGCCCAGAACCTCGGGCCGTGGTTCAGCTCCAGCAGATGCGCGCATTCGTGGGCGGCCACATAGTCGGCGACCTCGAACGGCGCCAGGGCCAGGCGCCACGAATAGCGGATGCTGCCGGGCTTGCAGGACCCCCAGCGGCCCTTGGCGTCCATCACCGCGACCTTGGGCATCGGCGCCCCGAGGCGCGCGGCGTGAACCGCCGTGCGGGCGGTGAGCACCTCCAGCGCGCGCTTCTTCAGGATCAGCGTCACGGCGCGGTTGAAGCCCTCCCCTTCCCCCATGGCGCAGATCGTCGCCGTGGCGGTATCGGTCGCCGGCGACCAGCGCGCGCGGCCCTTGCCCGTCTCCAGGCGAACCGGCTCGCCGAACACCTCGATCAGGGCGCCCGGCACGACGGGCTCGGCCCTGGGAAGCTCGGCCAGGCGCGCGGCGATCCAGGCCTCGCGCGAGCGTGCGAAGGCCGCGGCCTCGCCGAGGCGGCGGGGGGTGGGCGCGGTGGCGATGATCTCGCGGCGGCCGCGATCCAGGCGCAGGGATACCCGGCGGGCGCGAGCGTGGACCCGCAGGCGCACGACGACGCCGGCCACCTCCAGCCGATCACCGTCGGCGAAGGTTCGGCCGAACAGACTCATGGCCTATGAATTAGGGGGCGTCGCCCCGTTGTCCAAGGCCGTCTGGGTGCGAAGGATGAAGCTGCGCACGCGGGGATAGATCTCCTCGCGGAAACGCCTGCCGTTGAAGACGCCGTAGTGGCCCACATGCGGTTGCACGTAGTCCTCCTTGAAGGAGTCCGGCAGGTTGACGCAGAGGCCATGGGCGGCCTGGGTCTGGCCGATGCCGGAGATGTCGTCGTTCTCGCCTTCGACGGTCAGCAGGCCGATATCGGTGATCGCTTCGGGCCGGACCCTGCGGTCGCCGTGCATCAGTTCGCCCTTGGGCAGCAGGTGGCGCTGGAACACGGCGTCGACCGTCTCCAGGTAGAATTCCTCCGTCAGGTCGAGGACCGACAGATACTCGTCGTAGAATTCGAGGTGCTTCTCGGCGGAATCGCCGTCGCCGTCCATCAGCTGGTGCAGGTAGCGTCGATGGGCTTCCTGATGCTTCTCGGCGTTCATGGATATGAAGCTGTAGAGCTGGACGAAGCCCGGATAGACCCGCCGTCCGGTCCCTACATAGGGCGGCGGCACCGTATAGATCATGTTGGACTTGAACCAGGTGAAGGGCTTTTCCTCCGCCAGCAGGTTCGTCACCGTCGGCGACAGGCGCGCATCGATGGGCGAGCCCATGAACGTCATGGAGCCGGGCCGCGAGGCCTCGTCGTCCTCGGCCATCAGGGCGGCGGCGGCGAGCACGGGGGGGCCGGGCTGGCAGACGGCCACGACATTGGGGCGCGGCCCCAGCTGGCGCAGCATCTGGCGGACGTGGTCGATATAGTCGTCCAGCCCGAAACGACCCTCGAGCACCGGCACGTCACGGGCGTTGGACCACTCGGTGACATAGACCTCGTGATCCTGGATGAAGGCTTCCACCGTGCCGCGCAGCAAGGTGGCGTAGTGGCCCGAGAGCGGCGCGACGATCAGGACCGCCGGCTCCAGCTCCTTGCGGCCGGCCTTGCGCATGTCGGTGACGCTGCGGGAAAAGTGCGTGAGCTTGGCCCAGGGGCTCGACCAGACCTGCGTCGGCGTCACCGCCACGGCGTGGCCGTCGATCTGCACGGAATCGATATGCCAGGCGGGCCTGCCGTAGCGGCGCGTCAGATTGGCGAAGACGTCGGCGTTGGCGTAGATGCGCCGCGCAAGGTCCGTATCGCGAGCCGGATTGAGCGGCGAATTCCAGAAATCCCGCGCCAGGCGGACTCCGAAGCGCAATGGCGTCGAGGCGTAATACCCGGCCTCATAAAGCGTATAAAGCATGCGAGCGTCCTATTGTGCATCGCAGCATACCACGTTGATCCTTAAAAGAGTCCAGCCTTAACAGGCCTGGGCCCCGGGCCCCTCCCGCATGGCTTTCTTGATTCGGTCCGCCGTCTGATCAGGCGTGATGCCGTGCGGCAGGGCGCAGACGAAGCGGCCCTTCGGGTCCATCAGGTACGTCACCACCGAATGGTCGATCAGATAATCGGGGCCGTCGCCGCTCTTTTGATGGAACACCCGATAGGTCTTGGCCGCGGCGTCGGTCTGCGCAGGCGTCCCGGTGAGCCCGATCAGCGCCTTGGGGAAGGCGTCGTTGGAAATGTAGGCTTTCATCTGCGCGGGCGTGTCGCGGGCCGGGTCCAGCGAGATGAAGACGGTCTGGAAGGTCCTCGCCTGCGGTCCCAGCAGCGCCTCGGTCTGGGCCAGGCCCGACAGGGTCGTCGGGCAGGCGTCCGGACAGAAGGTGAAGCCGAAGAACACCGCGCTCCACTTGCCGTTCAGGATCTTCTCGTCGACCGGGCGGCCGTCCTGATCGACCAGTTGGAAGGGCCCGCCGACCAGCGCGGCCTGCTGCGGTTCGCCCTTCAGCAACCGCGCGCCGATCGGCGAGATCGCCACGGCGAGGACTGCCGCCAGGACAAGGGCGACGGCGAGGCCAATGTGTCGTGGCTTCACGGGGCGATCCTTCATGCGCTTTGGGGCTCGTCACGCGGGCCGAACAGGACGATCCTAGGTGGCGATGGCCTCTGTTCGAAACCCGGCCGCAACCGGCCTTGAGCCCGCGTCGAGCCTGGATAGGCCCGACGACGGACTCGCGCAAGACGAGCTCGGCAAGGCCGGCGTCCGGCGCGCCTCGCTGCGGGTCCGGACGCTGGTCACCCTGCGCTGGCTGGTGATCATCGGCGAGATCGCCGCGCTTGCGCTGGTCGCCCTGCTGCTGGGTTTCAGGACGCCCTATGCGGTCTGCTTCGGGGTGATCGGCCTGGCGGCCTGGATCAACCTGCTCACCGGCGTCGCCTCCCCTGGCCAGCGGCTCTACGGCTCGAAGGAGGCCACGGCCCAGCTCGCCTTCGATATCCTGCAGATCAGCGTCCTGGTGTTCCTGACCGGCGGGGCGGCCAACCCGTTCATCCTGATGCTGATCGCGCCGGTCACCCTGGCCGCGGCCACCTTGCCCCTGCGCCCGGTTCTGGTGCTCGGCGCCCTGGCGATGGGCGCAACCCTGTTCCTGGCGATCTTCGCCCTGCCGCCGCCGGCCGTCCCGGACCTCGGCCTCGCCCCGTCGATGAGCTATCGAATGACGGCGGCGGCGGCCAACATCGCCGGCATCGCCCTGATCGCGGGCTACGTGCGGCACGCGGCCGAAGAATCCGCCCGCATGGCGCTGGCGCTGGACGTGACCCAGGCGGTGCTGGCCCGAGAGCAGCGGCTGTCGGCGCTCGGCGCCCTGGCGGCCGCCGCGGCCCACGAACTTGGAACCCCGCTCGCCACCATCTCCATCGTCGCCAAGGAACTGGCCCGCGAGGCGCCGACGCCCCACGTCAAGGACGACGCCGACCTGCTGATCGCCCAGGCCGAGCGCTGCCGCGAGATCCTGCGCCGGTTGACCCAGACGCCGGACGCCACCGACGAGATGCACGAACGCATGAGCCTGCTGCAGCTGGTGCATGAGGTGATCGAACCCCACGCCAACGCCAAGGACGTGCGGGTGGAGGCCATCGTCACCGGCGCCCCCAGCGTCAAGGCGCCCGACATCCGCCGGATGCCGGAGGTGCTGCACGCCATGACCACCTTCGTGGAGAACGCCGTCGACTTCGCCGGGTCGGAGGTCCTGGTCACGGTGCGCTTCGACGCCGAGCAGGTCTCCATGGAGGTGCGCGACGATGGCCCGGGCTTCGCGCCTGAGGTGCTGGCCAAGCTCGGCGAGCCCTATGTGACCACGCGGCCGGGGGCCGAGGGCTCGCGCACGGGCCATATCGGCATGGGCCTGGGCTTCTTCATCGCCAAGACCCTGCTGGAGCGGACCGGCGCGCAGGTGTCGTTCCAGAACGGCCGCCCCCGCGGGGCGGTGGTTTCTGCACGTTGGCCGCGCGCACGTATTGAAGCCTCCAACGTCTGAATAGCTTGAGAGGCTTGCGGATCAGGCCGAAAGCGCGACATGATGCCACAGTCGCTTACTTGAACTTCGGCAATCTGGAGTTGCACGATGACGGACCTCTCGACGGAGATAGCCGCTCTTCCCGACAAGACCCTGCTCGTGCTCGACGATGACGCGCCGCTGCGGACGCGCTTGGGCCGGGCGCTGGAACAGCGCGGGTTCGAACCCGTCCTGGTGGGCAGCGTAAACGAGGCGCTCAGCGCCGTGCGCAACCACGCGCCCGCCTACGCCGTGCTGGACATGCGGCTGGACGACGGCTCGGGCCTGCAGGTGGTGGAAGCCGTGCGCGACGCGCGGCCCGACGCCAAGATCATCATGCTGACCGGATACGGCAATATCGCCACGGCGGTGGCCGCGGTGAAGGCCGGGGCGGTCGACTATCTCTCCAAGCCCGCCGACGCCGACGACGTGGCCCGCGCCCTGCTGGCCCGCAAGGATGAAAACCCCGCCCCGCCGGAAAACCCCATGAGCGCCGACCGTGTGCGGTGGGAGCATATCCAGCGCGTCTACGAACTCTGCGGCCACAACGTCTCGGAAACCGCCCGGCGGCTGAACATGCACCGCCGGACGCTGCAACGGATCCTGGCCAAGCGCGCGCCGAGGTAGGCGCCCCCTCCGTCTCGGCGTTACGCACCGATCCACCTCCCCCAAAGACGCGCTTCGCGCGGGGGGAGGATTTCAAGATGCTCCCCCTCTGGGGGAGCTGTCGGCGAAGCCGACTGAGGGGGACCTCGAACTACTCCAGCAGCGTCGCTGCGACGCCGGCCGCCCGCATGGCGGCCAGGCGGGCGAAGGCCAGCGTCAGCGCCTTGCGGCGGGCGCCGGCCAGCGGGACCGGGGCGGCTTCGCGCAGCATCTCGCCGCCGAAGGCGTCGGCGACGATCAGGCCAGGTTCCTCCGGAAGGATCTGTTGCGGAAACTCGGGGCCGACCGCGAAGGCGAAGGCGTCGCAATAGGGACGGTATTCCCCCCATTTCAGGTCGGTGCGGAAATCCTCCAGGCTCGACTTCACCTCGACGATGAAAATCTCGCCGCGGCGGCCCAGGGCCATCAGGTCGGCCCGGCGGCCGTTGGGCAGGGTCACCTCCGCCAGGGGCGCGTAGCCCAGGGCCGCCAGCAGGCGCGCGGCGCCGCGGGTCACCGCCTGGGTGGTTTCGGGGCGCGACAGGGCGACGAAGGTGACGGCGGCGTCCATGGGGACACTCTGTTCCGGCTTCGTTCCCGAGGCAAGCGGGTTTTAAGCTTGGTGGCTTAGCGTCCAAAATCGAGATCAAGGACCATCGATAATGTCTATTGTACCGCCTACTGTCTTTACTCGCCACCGGTTGCCTCGACGAGCCAACTCTGCATTCATAAACGCGTCAGGCGGAATCCTAACTGAACCGCGATCGATCTCTGGGTTTTCTGCAAAGTATGCGGCCAGCATTTCGGCGATAAATCGCTCCTTAGGATCAGTCGGGCCATTCAAACTGTCGGGGACGTAACCCTTTATCGTAGTATTGTAACTGAAGTCATTGCCGTCACCGTGGATTTTTGGCTCTGCTCCAATAGACAGATTTCCCCTCATAATATTATTGTGCCCCTTAATATTTGGGGCTCCATCCGCTTCTGGATAGTCATTCGGAGAATCTAAAGCAGATTTGTCCTCACTTTTCTCGAGCGAGACCTGCAGAATTAGAGCAGCCACGGTCGATAGAACAGCAAGCGTGGCCGCTATCGCGGCGAGTGGCTTGAGCGGCCATAGAGGATGAATGATCATGCCAATTCCGACTAACAGCCCAACTCCCGAAAGCGTCCGTGGCATCGTCGGGAAGCGGTAGCGACCGAAAAAGGACACCACGCTAAGACCAAGACCAAAAAGAGGTTGTAGCGAGCTCACGAAGCGCAACCTAAGCGATTCTTGGAAACTCGCACATAGCGCCGCCGGACATGAAGTGCTGCGACATCTAATTCCGTGCGGGCAGGGGGAATTCCAGGCGGCCGACGTCGTAGCCATACTGGCGCAGGCGGGCCATGGCGCTGGCCTTGGCCTGGGCGCCCAGGGTCGGGCGCTGGGACATCAACCAGACCGAATTGCCGCCGGGGGTGGCCAGGATCAGCCAGCCCTCGCTGGGGCGGTGCTCGAGCACCCAGTATTCCTGGTTCAGCACGCCGCCGAAGAAGCTCATGCGGATCTTGGCGTTGGTGGAGGCGTCCAAGACGCGGGCCTTGGCCTTCCACTCGGTGGGCGGCGCCGTCAGCGCGCCCTTGTGGCAGATCTGGACCACCGAGAAGCCCTCGGCCGACTTCGTCCAGTCCGACGTGCCGCCCTGGCAGCCCTTCTGGATCTTGTTGGGCAGGCGCGCGACCTCGTACCAGCGGCCCATCACCTTGCCGATGTCGATCTTCTGCGTGGGTTGCGGCGCCGCGGCGACGGCCGGGGCCGCGGCGAACAGGAAGGCGGCCGCCACAGCGGCGGCGGGCAAGGTCAGGCGCTTGGTCATTCGTTCGGCTTAGGGGACTTAAACTGAACGGGCTCTGAACATGAAACTTCGGCGACGTCGAGGCGCCGCCGTGTCGCCCCGGGATATTTTCCGCTGCGCCGCGGCTATTCGGCGGCCGCGAGAACGGCGCCGTTGCGGGCCTTGAAGTTGATCTCCTGCAGGTACCGGATGCCTTCCTCGGCGATATCGTCGCCGACCATGCGATCGCCCTCGCCCTTCAGCTCGTCCATGTCGATGTAGGTGGCGTAGAAGGCGCGCGTGCGCTGCGTGATGATCCCGGCGTTCAGCAGGGTCTTCACCAGCACCCGGAAGATGTTGGTCTGCTCGGCCATGTTCTCCCGGCGCTTGTCCTCGGTCATGATCTGGGCGACCTCGGCGATGACCCGCTCGGGATCGAGGCCGAACTCCTCGTAGAGGTCACGCTGCTGGGTGGGCGCGGTCAGGTTGAACAGCAGGGTCTGGAAGCAGTGGGCCGCCCAGTCCTCGATGATCGCGTGCTCCTCCGGCGTCAGGTGCGGGATGGTGCGATCGGCCCAGATCTTCCCGAACTTGTGGTGGAAGGCCTCGTCGGTCATCACTAGCTGCATCAGGCGCTTGCCCAGCGGATCGCGGATATCCTTGAAGAAGGTGGCGAAGGCGCCCATCGCCAGGCCCTCCACCAGCATCTGCATGCCGACGATCTTCTTGTAGACCTCCGGCGCGGCGATGATCTCCACCAGCAGGGTCTGCAGCGCCGGGCCGCAAGGCGCGGGCCGTCCCCAGCGGGCCTTGATGTACTTGGCGAAGGCCGTGACGTGGCGGGCTTCCTCGCGGGTCTGGTTGGCGGCGTATTCCTGCGCGCCCTGGTCCTTCAGCACGTGGCAGAGCGAGGCCGAGAGGTTCAACGCGCCCTGCTCGCCATGCAGGATCGACGAGAAGGACCGCAACGCCGACTGGTTGGCGAACCGCACGCGGGTCTTCCAGTCGCTGAGGTGGTCGGAGACGTAGTGGCACCCCAGGGAGATGATCAGCTCCTCGGGCAGGAGCATCTCGTTTTCCATGTCGAAAGGCGTGTCGAAGTCGATGTAGCGCTTGTCGAGCGGGTCCCAGAAATGGTCATGGGTCGCCGAGATGATCCGGTCGAAGGCGGTGGATCGCGCGTTGTAGCGGTCGAGGTCGAGCATCGCCTCGAAGTCGTCGGGAGCGACCGCGTCGTAGATCAGGTCCTTGGTGATGTTCCCGTCGGTGCTCATCGCGGTCTCCTTTGCGGCGGGGGCGTGCTTTTGGCGACGCGCCCTCAACCCTCGCGCGAAGCCTGCGGCGATCGGCAGGTCGAGTCAATAAGATGACGCACCCGTCACCTTTGAGCTCGGCTCAGGGGGCGGCGCTTTCGATGGCGTGGATGTCCTCGTCGGACAACCCGAAATGATGGCCGATCTCATGCACCAGGACGTGGGAGACCAGGTCGCCGAGCGACACGTCGCCGCGCTCGGCCCACTCGTCGAGGATCGGGCGGCGGTAGAGAAAGATCATCGAGGGCGGCGGACCGGCGTCGAACACCGAGCGATGGGCCAGGTCGACCCCCTGGTAGAGGCCGGTGAGATCGAAGGCGTCCTCGATCCCCAGTTCCTCCAGCACCTCCTCCGACGGGAAGTCGTCGACGCGGAAGATCACCTCGCCGGTCATCTTCCGAAAGGTCTCCGGGAGGGCCGCAAAGGCGGCGTGCGCAAGCGCGGCCAGGTCGTCGAGCGACGGCGCGGCGCCGGGATCACTCATCGGGCACGATGATGTGGGGGGACTCAGGCAGGCGGCGCTCGAACAGGCCGATGTCCAGCGGTTGCTGGGCCTGCACCGGGCGCAAGGGCTGCTGGGCCATGGCCCTGAGGGTGGCGTGGTCGAGGTCGCGGGCCGCGGGCCGGCGACGGGCCTGGCGCGCCTGGGGGGCGTCGGGGCGCGGCGGCGGCTCCCCGATCCGCCAGTAGGAGACCACCAGCCGCCAGACGGTGCGGGGCCGCGCGGGCGGCGCGGACCAGCGGTGGCCGTCCTTCAGCGTCGGCTTGGCCGCCGGCGCAGGTCGCGCGCCCGGAGCGAGGGTCTCGCTCAGCTTGCAGAAGCGATCCTCGGGAACCAGCGCCGTGACATGGCCGGCGCGGTCGTCCTCAACCCGTCCGGCATAGGCCTCGAGCGCCGCGTCGCGGGTCGCGAAGGTCGGGCCCACGGCTTCCGCCACGAAGAAAACCGCCTCGCCTGCAACGACGCAGGCCTCGCGCTCGCGCGCCACCCGGCCCAAGGGCCGGGCGAGCGCGCTCTCGACATCGGGCGCCACGGGATAAAGGATCGCTGCCATGGGGATCATCATCGCTCAAAATGCCGACGCCGGGAACGGAGGCCGCACGTGCGGCCGGCGCTGGAGCGGCCTATCGTGAAAGCGTAATGATTCGCTGATCGGCGGCCGGGCGCCGATGGAACCTCGATGACCGCCGACCCAATGATCCTCGTCTTCACGGCCGGCGCGGTCGCCCTGGCCATCTGCACCATGATCTGGGCGGCGGCGCAGCGTCGCCGCAGCGATGCGCGCCTTGGCGTCCTGGCGGCCAAGCTCGCCACCCTGGAAACCCGTGCGGGCGCGGCGCAGGCCTCCGCCGAAGCCTTCGATTCCGCCTTGCTCGCCGTCGAGGAGGGTCGCGCCATGCTGGCCTCGGGCGAGGAAAGCCTGGCCATCTGCGCCACCGCGCTCGCCCTGCCCGACTCCGATCCGCAGAACCTGGTCTCCGCCCTGATGCGCGCCGACCCCGACCATGCGCGGCGACTGCGGGCCCTGTTCGAGCGCGGCGAGGCCTGCGCCTTCGAGGTGCGCGGCGCCGGCGGCGTGGTGTCTGTCGAAGGCCGCGCGGCAGGCGCGCTCGCATGGCTGCGGCTGTCGGCGGTGATCGGCGAGGACGCCGGCCTGCCCACGGCGCCGCGCTTCGCCGCCTTGCTCGACGCCCGTCCCTTCCCGGCCTGGATCGCCTCGGCGGACGGGTCGCCGATCTGGGTCAACAGCGCCTGGCTGAAGGCGGTGGACGCCGCCAGCCTGGACGAGGCCGCCGCCCGCGGAGCCAGCTTCGACAAGGCCGCCGACAGCCTGGCCAGCGAGGCCGCCAACCTGGGGCTACTGCGCGAAAGCGTCCGCTGGGCCACATTCGGCGGCCGTCGCCGCGCCTTCCACGTCACCGCCCAGCCGCTGGAGGGCGGCGGCGTCGGGGTCTGGACCGACGACGTCACCGAGGCCGAGGAGATGCGCGAGGGCCTCAAGCGCCACGTCGCCTCCCATGACGAGACCCTGAATCACATCGCCGACGCGGTGGCGATCTTCAGCAAGGACAAGCGGCTGACCTTCCACAATCGCGCCTTCGCCGAACTCTGGGGCCTGGAACCGGCGTGGCTGGCCGAACAGCCGACCCATTCCGAAGTGCTCGACCGTCTGCGCCAGAGGCGGCGGCTGCCCGAGACCGCCGACTACGGCAAGTGGAAGGCCGCCGAACTGGAGCGCTACGAGGCGTTGGAATCCACCCCGGCCGACCTCTGGAGCCTGCCGGACGGCCGCACGCTCAGCGTCATGCGCCAGCCGCACCCCATGGGCGGGGTGCTGCAGCTGTTCTCCGACATGACCGACGAGCTGAAGCTCAAGGCGCAGTACAATTCCCAGATCCAGGTGCAGCAGGCCACGCTGGACAAGCTGAACGACGCCGTCGCCGTGTTCGGGTCCGACGGGCGGCTGCGCCTGCACAACGAGGCGTTCGAGAAGTTCTGGAACGTCGACGCCCAGCAGCTCGACGTAGCCGGCGATTTCGAGGGCGTCGTGGAGCTCTGCATCCCGCGCCTCCATGACCTCGGCTTCTGGCGCGACCTCAAGGGCCGGGTCGCCGATCCCGATCCCCAGGCCAGGGCGCCGATCTCGGGCGAGGTGAAGACCTCGGACTCGCGGATCGTCGTCTATCAGTCCCGCCCGCTGCCGGACGGCGCGACCCTGATCGCCTTCACCGACGTCACCGACACCCGCCGGCTGGAGAACGCGCTGGCCGACCGGTCCTCGGCGCTGGCCGAAGCCGAACGGCTCAAGCGGGATTTCGTCGGCAACGTCTCCTACGAACTGCGCACGCCGCTCACCACCATCATCGGCTATTCGGAACTGCTGGAACGCTCGGGGGAGAACCTGTCGGAACGCGGGCGCGGCCATGCCTCGGCGGTGCGGACCGCCGCGACCCAGCTTGCGCGCTCCATCGACGACGTGCTGGACATGGCGCAGATCGACGCCGACGAGATGGCGCTGGACGTCGAGGACATCTCGGTGGTCGAGATGCTGGGCGATGCGGTCAATCGCTGGGCGCGCGAGGCCGAGACGGCCAACGTCGAGGTGCTGATCGACCACCCGGCCGCCATCGGCATGATCCGCGGCGACGCCAAGCGCCTGGGCCAGCTCCTTGACCACCTGGTGGAGAACGCCATTCGCCAGACGCCGGCCGGCGGCAAGGTGACGGTGGCGGCCAAGCGCGCGCTGGGGGAAATCCAGCTGCAGGTGTCCGACACCGGCCGCGGCATTCCCTTCCACGTCCAGGCCCACATCTTCGACCGCTTCGTGGGCCGCGAGCGCGGCGGCCCCGGCCTGGGGCTGGCGCTGGTCAAGGCGCTGACCGAACTGCACGGCGGCTGGGTGGCGCTAGAAAGCGAGCCGGGCGCCGGAGCGACCTTCACCTGCCACCTCCCGGAGGAGGTGCAGACCGCGGCGGCGCACCCGGAGCTGGAGTTTTAGTATCCTTCTCCCGCAAGGGAGAAGGGGCGCACGATCAGTGCTGGCTTTCCGGCATCCGGACGACCAGGCCCTCGAGATCGTCGCTGACCTTGATCTGGCAGGAGAGCCGGCTGTTGGGCTCCACGTTCTCGGCGAAATCGAGCATGGACTCCTCCATGGCCGAGGCCTTCCCGGTCTTTTCGGTCCAGGCGTCATCGACGTAGACGTGGCAGGTGGCGCAAGCGCAGGCGCCGCCGCAGTCGGCGTCGATGCCGGGGACGTTGTTCTTCACTGCGCCTTCCATCACCGAAAGGCCGTTCTTTACGTCGACCACGTGTTCGCCGCCTTCGTGATCGATGTAGGTGATCTTCGCCATATTCACTCCGCGCCTGGAATCAGGCGGCGACCTCTTTCATGGAAATTGCCGAGTCCGCAAGTTTTGTCGGATCGACAAGCTTGCGGTTGAGGATGAATTGCTTGCCCGCCATGAACTCCGGCGCCGCGTTGACAGCCTCGACCTGCTGAATTTGGTCGCCCTTCATGTGGAAGACAGCGAACTTGCCGGCCGCCGGATCGCCGCGCACGACCACCCGGTCGACATCGAAGGGCAAGCCGGCGATCTGGAGCTTGAGATCATACTGGTCCGACCAGTTCCAGGGCACTTCCGGGGCCGGCGGGGCGCGGCCTACGATGGCGCTGGCGGCCTGCTTGGCCTGTTCCAGGGCGTTGGGCACGCTTTCGGGCCCGAACATCCGGTCATAAAGCGGCAAGGGCCGGAACGCGCAGTCGCCGATGGCGAAGATCGAGGGGTCGGCGGTGCGGGCTTCAAGATCGACGACGACGCCGCGCGCGCACTCGAGGTCGGCTTCGGCGGCCAGCTCCTCGTTGGGCAGGATCCCGACGCCCACCAGGGCCACGTCGCAATCGATCATCTGACCGTCGGCAAGATGCACGCCCGTGACCCGGCCGCCCGCCCCGACAAAGCCGGTCACGCTGGCGCCCAGCATCACGCGCACGCCGCGCGCCTCATGATAGCCCTTGAAGAACTCGGCGATCTTCTCGCTGCCGGAACGGGCCAACAGCCGCTGCTCACGCTCGATGACCACCGCCGAGCCGCCCAGCGCCAGGGCCGAGGCCGCCACTTCCAGGCCGATATAGCCGCCGCCGATGATCGCCACCCGCTTGCCGGGGCCAAGCTCGGCTTTCAGCGCCTCGGCGTCGGCGGCGGAGCGCAGCGAGAGCACGCCCCCCAGTTCCGCGCCGGGCATCTTGAGCTGGATGACCCGCGCGCCGGTCGCCAGGATCAGGTAGTCGTAGTTCACGGTGTCGCCCGTCGAGAGCGTCACGGCCTTGGCGGTGCGACCGATCGAGACGCCGCTGACGCCGGGCCGGAAATCGATCCCCGCCTCGGCGTAGAACTCGGCCGGCTTGAGCGCGAGCGAGTCGGCGTCGGCCTCGCCCTTCAGCCAGGCCTTCGACAGTGGCGGCCGCTGGTAGGGCGGAAGCGGCTCGTCGCCCACCAGGGTGATGGGCCCCTGGTGGCCATACTGGCGCAGCAGGGCCGCCGCCGTGCCACCGGCGTGCCCCGCTCCAAGGATCAACACATGTTCGCCTGCCTGGCTCATGACTTCCCGATGCCTAAAAATGACGCCTTCGTCCACTGTATGGAAAAAATCAGACGACCCGGTCGACCATCATCTTCTTGACCTCGGCGATGGCCTTGGCGGGGTTCAACCCCTTGGGACAGACCTGGGCGCAGTTCATGATCGTGTGGCAGCGGTAGAGCTTGAAGGGGTCTTCGAGCGCGTCCAGCCGCTCGCCCGTGGCCTCGTCGCGGCTGTCGATCAGCCAACGGTAGGCGTGCAGCAGGGTGGCCGGGCCGAGGTACTTCTCGCCGTTCCACCAGTAGCTGGGGCACGAGGTCGAGCAGCAGGCGCAGAGGATGCATTCATATAGGCCGTCCAGCTTGGCGCGGTCTTCCGGGGACTGCAGCCATTCCTTCTGCGGCTCCGGCGTCTCGGTGTGCAGCCAAGGCTCGATGGAGGCGTACTGGGCGTAGAACAGCGTCAGGTCCGGCACCAGGTCCTTGACCACCGGCAGGTGGGGCAGCGGGCTGATGACGATGTCGGCGCCCGGCGTTTCCGACCAGCCGCGCGTGCAGGCCAGCGTATTGTTGCCGCCGATGTTCATCGCGCACGACCCGCAGACCCCTTCGCGGCACGAGCGGCGGAAGGAGAGCGTCGGGTCCATGGTGTTCTTGATGTGGATCAGCACGTCCAGGACCATCGGGCCGCAGGCCTCGACGTCGACGTCATAGGTGTCCCAACGCGGGTTCTCGGTCCCCTCGGGATCGTAGCGGTAGACCTTGAAGGTCTTGACCTTGCCGGCGCCGGCGGGGGCGGCGTGGTGACGGCCCTTCTGGACGCGGGAATTTTTCGGCAGGGCAAGCTCGACCATCAGACGACTTCCTTAGACGTAGGTTCCGGCGCGGCCGGCGGGGTGGAGGCCCCGTACCAGTCGATCCGGCGGGTAAAATACATCACCGCGGCGATGGCCGCGAAGCTGACCAGGGCCCCGATCAGCAGGGCCAAATCCTCGAGACGCATCAGCACATAGATCAGGACATACAGCAGTGAAAAGGCCGCCAGGGCCACGACCCCCTGCTTTCTGCTTTCGAACACCCAGCCGGCGTAGGCCGAGATCAGCCCGACGGTAGCGCCGGCGGCGATGACGAAGGCCAGGTCGAAGCCCACGCGCTCGGCGATCGACAGCAGCAGCAGATAGAAGACGATCTGCGCCAGGCCGATCAGCACGTACTGGGCCGGGTGGATCCGCTTGCCCTGGGCGGTCTCGAACAGGAAATAGGCCAGGAACACCAGGCCGATGAACATAGGCGCGTATTTCAGCGAGCGGCTGACCGACTGATAGGGGTTAGCCGGTTCCACGAAGGAGACGCCCAGCGCCGTCTGGCCCAGGCGCGAGAGGGTGTCGGAGGAGCCTTGGGCCGGCACGCCGCGAGCGATGAACGGGACGCTCCAGCTGGCGGCGAAGCCGCCCGCATCGATCGTGCGCTTGGTGGGCAGGAAGCCGCCGTCGAAGCTCGGGTGCGGCCAGTCGCTCTTCACGCTCAGCGTGGTGGTCTTGGCGAAGGCCAGGACAGCCAGGCGCTGGGCGCCGGAGAACTTCAGGTCGGCGGTGACGTCGAACTTGGCGTCCGGGACGGCTAGGCCCGCGGCGCTGGCCCCAAAGAACTGCAGGTTCAGGGTTTCGCCATAGACCCGCTGGGCGCCGGAATCGTCGGCGCGCGCCAGGGCGGTTTCGGAAAGCGCCTGGGCCGGGGCGACGGCGCGCGCCTGCCCGCCGGCGACGAGCGCCACATCGGCCTGCGCGCCGCGCGCGTCGGAGGCCCCCACCAGGAACTCGGCCCGGCTCCAATCCAGAACCGCGCCCTGGGGCGCCAGGGCCGCGACGCCGGTCAGGTCGAAATGGGCCTGGAACCTGATGTCGGCCTTGTAGATCGGCACCTTGAACAGCGAGCGCTGGCGGACCTCGGACCTGGCCGACGCCTGGGCGTCGCCGGTCGTCGGGAAGACCGTGAAGACCCCGCGAACCGACGGCTGCTTGGGATCGTCGCTCGGCTGCACATAGGGCACGGCCAGCACCGGCCCGAGGAAGGTCTGCGGGCCGCCGACGACGCCGCCCACCTCGGCCGCCACCTTCTCGGCGCGGTTGGTGCGATCCATCAGCAGCAGGAAGACGAAGAGCGCGGTGATGCTCATCACCAGGGCCAGGCCGCACACCAAGAGCAGCTTCAGCCCCTGGGACCGGCGCGAGATGATCGGGCTGCGTTCGCTCATGAGGTCGTCCCCGCGCGCCGGCCCAGGATGATCACCCCGTGGTGGCCGCCATGATCGGTGGAGATCAGCGTCGCCTCTTCGATTCCCACCCGGTTCAGCAGCCTGACGACGGCGCTGAGATCGTAGTCGTACATGAAAATGACGCCCCGCTGCAGCCGGGCGCCGCGCAGGCGGTTCAGCAGCGGGGCGGCCAGCTTGCGCCAGCCGCGCGGGGCGACCGGCTCCAGCGCCGCGTCGCGCCAGATCGTCAGTTGCAGGCTGAGCAGGCCGCCGGGCGCCAGGCGCGCCAGCAGGTCCTCGATCAAGGCCATGCCGCGGGCGGGCGGGATGTGCTGCAGCACGATGAAGGTGTTGATCCAGTCGAACGGCCCGTCCGGCAAGGCGTCGACATAGACGCCCTTGCCCTGCCGCCTGCGGGCCTTCTCCAGCATGCCGGGCGAAATGTCATAGCCGATGGTGGAGGCATAGGCGCTCATCGCCTCGGTGAGCCGGCCGGTCCCGCAGCCGAAGTCCAGCGCCTTGCCGCTCGGGCGGGTTCCGGTCAGCCGTTCGAACTGGCCGACGATCTCGCCGATGTACTGGGCGCCGGATTCGTAGAACGCCTCGATATTGGCGGGCGTCAGGTTCTCGGTCCGAAAGTCCGGGTGGGTCAGCACGCCCCAGTAGGGCTGGGTCTCGCCCAGCTCCCGCCAGTCCGCATCGGTGTCGCGCTCCGCCCCCCGCGCCGCCATCACGGGCCTCAGTAGACCCGCGGCTTGGGCGGGATCGGCGCGATGTCGTTGGTCAGGGTGTAGTCGTGCACCGGCCGGTAATCGATGGCCACCTTGCCGGTGGCGTCGTCGAACCAGGTCAGGGTGTGCTTCATCCACTCGACGTCGTCGCGGTCGGCGAAGTCCTCGCGGGCGTGGGCGCCGCGGCTTTCGGTGCGGTTCAGGGCCCCGGCGACGGTGACGCAGGCCTGGCTGATCAGGTTCTCGAACTCCAGCGTCTCCACCAGGTCGGTGTTCCAGATCATGCCGCGGTCGGAGACCTTGATATCCCCGCGCTTGGCGACGACGGCGTTGATGCGCGCGACGCCGGAGGCCAGCGCCTCGCCGGTCCGATAGACCGCGGCGTCCTCCTGCATGGCCGTCTGCATCTCCAGCCGCAGGGCCGCCGTCGGCGTGGGGCCGTTGGCGTTGCGCAGGCGGTCGAAGCGGGCGAGATGGCCGTCGGTGTGGCTGGGCTTCAGTTCCGGCTGGGACGCGCCGGGCTTCAGGATCTCAGCCGCATGCAGGGCGGCGGAACGGCCGAACACCACCAGGTCGATCAGCGAGTTGGAGCCCAGGCGGTTGGCGCCGTGCACCGAGACGCAGGCGGCCTCGCCCACGGCCATCAGGCCCGGCACCACCTTGTTCGGATCCTCGCCGGACCGCGTGACGACTTCCGAGTAGAAGTTCGTCTGGATGCCGCCCATGTTGTAGTGGACGGTGGGCAGGACCGGGATCGGCTCCTTGGTCACGTCGACGCCGGCGAAGATCTTGGCGCTTTCCGAGATGCCGGGCAGGCGCTGGTGCAGGATCTTCGGGTCCAGGTGATCCAGGTGCAGGTGGATGTGGTCCTTCTTCGGGCCCACCCCGCGGCCTTCGCGGATCTCCATGGTCATGGCGCGGCTGACCATGTCGCGTGGGGCCAGATCCTTCACGGACGGCGCATAGCGCTCCATGAAGCGTTCGCCCTCGGAGTTGGTGAGATAGCCGCCCTCGCCGCGCGCGCCTTCGGTGATCAGGCAGCCGGCGCCGTAGATGCCGGTGGGGTGGAACTGCACGAACTCCATGTCCTGCAGGGGCAGGCCGGCGCGCAGGACCATGCCGCCGCCGTCGCCGGTGCAGGTATGGGCCGAGGTCGCCGAGAAGTAGGCCCGGCCGTAGCCGCCGGTAGCTAGAATGACAAGCTGGGCGCTGAAACGGTGCATCGTGCCGTCGTCCAGCTTCCAGGCCGTGACGCCGCGGCAGGCGCCTTCGTCCATGATCAGGTCGAGGGCGAAGTACTCGATGAAGAACTCGGTCTCCTTCGACAGCGCCTGGCCGTACATGGTGTGCAGCATGGCGTGGCCGGTGCGGTCGGCCGCCGCGCAGGTCCGCTGGATCGGCGCCTCGCCATAGTTGCGGGTCATGCCGCCGAAGGCGCGCTGATAGATCTTGCCGTCCGGCGTGCGCGAGAAAGGCACGCCCCAATGCTCCAGCTCGTAGACGGCGGCCGGGGCGTTGCGGCAGAGGTATTCGATGGCGTCCTGGTCGCCCAGCCAGTCCGACCCCTTGACGGTGTCGTACATATGCCAGCGCCAGTCGTCCTCGCCCATGTTGCCGAGGCTGGCGGAGATGCCGCCCTGCGCCGCCACCGTGTGCGAACGGGTCGGGAAGACCTTGGAGATGCAGGCCGTCTTCAGGCCGGCCTGGGCGCAGCCCAGCGCCGCGCGAAGCCCGGAACCGCCGGCGCCGACGACGACGACGTCAAACTTGTGGTCGATGAATTCGTAAGCCGCCATGGGAAATCTCAAGCGCCTCCCAGCGCGACCTTGAGGATGGAAAACACCGCCAGCGCGCCGCCCAGCGCGCAGACGAAGACGTTCAGCAACAGGACCATCGCCCGGCTCAGGGGCTTTTCGATATAGTCCTCGATCACCACCTGCATGCCGCCGTGCATGTGCAGGTAGGACACCGCCACCAGCAGGGTCAGCAGGACCGCGTTGAGCGGATTGGAGAGCCAGATCACCGCGCCGTCGTAGTCGGTGGCCGCCAGCCGCAGGACAGCGAACACCGCCCACAGCACCAGGGGAACCAGGGCCACGGCGCTGACGCGCTCGGCGATCCAGTGGCCGACGCCGTGCTTGGCGGCGCCGAGGCCGCGGGCGCGGGAAAGAGGCGTGCGATAGCTGGTCATCAGAGCGCTCCCGTCATGGCGGCGATCACCCAGACGGCCAGGGTGGCGGCGATGGCGAAGGCGATCGAGGCGACCGCGCCGGCGTTGGCGCTCTTCAGCTCGAAGCCGTGGCCGGCGTCCCAGACCAAGTGCTGGACGCCCTTGGCCAGGTGATAGAAGACCGCCAGGCTGATCAGGAACAGCACCACCTTGCCGGGGAACGATCCCAGGACGGCCTTGAACGTCCCGTAGGCTTCGGGTCCCGCCGCCAGCGACAGCGCCCAGGCCGTCACGATCAGGGCCGTTCCATAGAGCGCGCAGCCGCTCATCCGGTGCATGATCGAGGTGGCCATGGTCAAATGCCAACGCCACACCGACATGTGCGGTGAGAGCGGGCGTTCCCGCGGCGTCCTGGAGGCGTCCGTCATGTCTGAATCTTTGGCTGTTCGCTATGCGTCGAAGCGGCTTTGCTTTTAAGCCCAGCACCTTCGGTGTCAACGAAGGGACGCCTTATCCTTCCCGCTCCGTCAACCAGTCGGCCGAACGCATCTCCTGCAGGCGCGAGGCCGTGCGCTCGAATTCGAATGTCCCCGCGCCCTGGATGTAGAGGGCGGTCGGCTCGGCCGCGGCCAGCACGATCAGCCGCGCGCGGGCCTCATAGAGCGCGTCGATCAGGATGACGAATCGGCGCGCCGCCTCGCGCTGGTTTTCCGCCAGCACCGGCACGTCCTCGATGAAGACCGTGTGGAAGCGCGCAGCGATCGCCAGGTAGTCGTTGGGGCCGAGCGCCACATTGCAGAGGCTGGCGAAGGACGTGCGCAGCAGGCCGCCGCGGGCATGGGGCAGATGCAGGTGGCGGCCCAGCACCTCCAGCGTCTCGCCGACCTCGGGCTCGCCCTGCAGCATGTCGCGCCAGAGGTCTGCGAAGTCCTGCGCCTGGGCGGGATCGGCGAACCAGGTGCCGGCCGCCCGCAGGCGATCGAGGCGATAGTCGTGGGCGCCGGCCACCGCGACGACGTCCAGCTGGCGCTTCAGTTCGGCGATGAACGGCAGGAACAGCTGGCGGTTGATGCCGTCCTTGTAGAGGTCGTCAGGGGCGCGGTTGGAGGTGGCCACGAAGGTCACGCCCCGCGCCGTCAGGGCCTCGAACAGGCGGCCGAGGATCATGGCGTCGGCGATGTCGGTGACCTGGAACTCGTCGAAGGCCAGGAGCCGCGCCTGCTCGGCCACCACATCGGCGACCGGGCCGATCGGATCATCTCCCTTGGCCTGGCCGAATCGCGCCTTGCGGGCGGCCGCATCGCCCTTGCGCCAGGCGTCGATCAGGCGGTGCGTCTCGGCCATGAACACGTGGAAGTGGGTGCGGCGCTTCTTCGGCGTCGGGGCGGTCTCGAAGAAGAGGTCCATCAGCATGGACTTGCCGCGCCCCACGGGTCCCCAGAGATAGACGCCGTGCAGGGCTTCGGGCTTCTTGAAGAAGGCGGTGAAGCCGCTGGGCGTCGCCGCGGCCAGGTCGGCCTCCAGGCGCAGCAGGGCGGCCAGGCCGGCGACCTGGGCCGGGTCGGGGCGGATCTCGCCCGCGGCGAGGCGTCGGTCGTAGGCGGCTTGGAGAGCGGACGGCATCGCCTCCCGCCTACCCCGGAGGCGCGCGGATCACAACGGCCGCGACGGCGCGTCGCCTCAGGCCGCCGCCAGGGGCGCGATGTCTTCGGCGTACATCACGTCGATCAGGCGGGCGACGTCGTTCATGCAGTAGGGCTTGCCTATGAAACGGCCGTGGATCGGGAGGCCGCGCCCGTGCGGCAGGGCCTTGCCGGAGGTGACGATGATATGGGCCGCCGGATATCTGCGGCGCACCTCGTGCGCCAGCGTCAGACCGTCCTGGACGCCGGGCATGTCGACGTCGCTGAACAGCACCCAGACGTCGGTGTTGTCTTCAATCAACTGCAAAGCTTCGGATGAATCTGCGGCGTCCAGAACAATATACCCGCCGTCCCTCAGGACACCGACGGCGTCGACACGCACGAGCGTCTCGTCTTCGACAACGAGGATCGTGAAATTTCTGAGATAATTTCCCATGCTGAACTAACTTCGCGTGGACCTCAGGCGTTCCATTTTCTCCTGATTATTTAATTTACTAAAATCCGTTCATATTTTTATTTGAAACGAACGATTATTTCGTCGGCACGCCCAGTTCCTGGCGCAGGTATTTGTAGGTTTCTCGCCGCTCGCAGGCGCAGCCGCGCATCTTGCCGTCCTTCGTCCACCAGATCAGGGTTGGATAGGCGAAATTGATCCCGT
>Ga0307513_10000874_pt1 | contig 43560 bp, 42 predicted proteins | sample 15_EM_MG_FD_202174 | JGI IMG/M metagenome (GOLD analysis project Ga0307513, IMG submission 202174) | Populus trichocarpa ectomycorrhiza microbial communities from riparian zone in the Pacific Northwest, United States - 15_EM | ecosystem: Host-associated > Plants > Roots > Unclassified | place...
GCCCCCCCCCCCCCCCCCCCGCCCCGCCCCCCCCCCGCCCGCCCGGCCCGCCCCCCCCCGCGCCGCCGCCCCGCGCCCCCGCGGGGGGGGGGGGGGGGGGCGGGTAGGGGAGAGGAGAAGAGAGGAGAGTGACAAGCTAGCAGCGCATGGAAGTCAAGCCAGGTTAGGTTGGGTCTAAGGCAAAGGAAAGGAGAGAAAAAAACAACAATAGCAATAAAATTTAATCAAGTATTGGGCTTTGTTTATCGCTTATCGCTAGGTGGGGCCGAGACTCTTTTAAACTTACTCTTCAGTCGACCTTGTCAGATATTTGTATATTCCTTTTTCCTTACTATTACTTCTCCGAATCTCTTCGTCTCTTTCTTCCTCCTTGATGCTGTTGCTCCTCGTGAGGGTAAGGGGAAATCTATCCTATGGGTTATAGTTATATGTTGGACAATTACATGGGGACTGCAGCATCCGGATCACGGTTAGGTAGCAAGCGCGGCAGGAAGGCGGAAGACAGAGTTGAAGGGAGGGAGGAAGGGAGAGGGAACGGGGGTGGAGGGGGGTGGGGATGGGAGTGGGAAGTCGTTCTGTAGAGAGACATTGTGATTGAGCGAGTGGCAGAGCGTTAATCGATGCACTGTACTGTGTTATGCAGAAGCAGGTGGGAGAGAAGGGGAGCAGAGGCGAGATCTGGAGTTAAACGTTAGAGAAACAAGGAGGGTCAGGAAAGGTAATGGGGGGGATGGAGCGGATGGAGGGTGGAGGATAGTAAGAGCCGCGGGCGTCAATACGGTACTGTAGCTACGGATCCAGACACCGTAGCCAAACTGCGCGTAGAAAAAGTTACGGACTCCATCCATCCTACCTACCTACCTCACCATCCACCTATCCAACCCCCCCCTCCCCCCCCTCATTCTCTGACAATACAAGTAAAATAGAAATCCAATTCCGATTCTATGCTGTACCGGTACATCCCACCAACAACCCCTCCAAAAGCAATAAAGGGATCCCAATTTCATCCAGATCTTCCCTCCCCACCCCTAGCATGAGCGAAAAAAAAAAAGGAAAGCATCATCTAAATCTAAATCTACCACCGCCAAAAACGTGGAAGCGTGCAGTTGGACTAACCAAAATGATATTTTCTCTCCATCCCCACAATCAACAGGGTTCACCATGCAGAAGATCAATTTCACGAAAGTCCCACCTTCTCTCCCCCAGCTCTCTTCTTCTTCCCCCCTCCTTCTCCCCCCTCCTCCCCTCCTCCCGGGTAGCTCAACTCAACTTATGGCATGGTAAGGGTAAGGGTATGGCGATATTATACGGCACGAGGTAACCACCTCAATCACTAGCTGTCTCGTTTGTTGGCAAAGCAAAGAAAAGTAAAAAGGCCCTATTTAATTTTTTCCCCCCCACAAGGAACGAAATAACCCCACCACCCACTCCACTTGATTGCTTAGATTCGAAACTACACTGGGGGGGCCTCTTTTCTTTTCTCGTCTGCAGTGTTTCGTTTGGCTACAGGTATTTTCTTCTCTTTTTCTCTGTCTCACTCAAGGTAATGGCCTAACCGGTAAAAGCACAGTCCGACCCAGTACTCCCACTGTGCGGTGTTGTGCTGTGTTCGGGAAGGAACTGCCTCATACTGTAGCCTTCAAGAGTTCCAGACCCGCAGGCCGAAAGGAAGGGGAGGATTCAAAGTGGGGCTGAAAAAGGGGAAAAAGGGGAAAACGGGGAAACGGGGAAGGAAGGAAGAAGGAAGGAATGAAGGAAGGAATGAAGGAAGGAAGGAAGGAAGGAAGGAAGGGAAGAAGGAAGGAAAGAAGGGAGGGAGGGAGGGAGGGAGAGGAGATGCGGGGGCGAGAAAGAAAGGATAGAAATATAAAAGAAAAAGTCAAAACTCACATAAATGCCGTGCCCGTAGCATCAGGATCAAGATCAACAACGAATGATCCGCACCTGCTGTAGCTGGGATCAGATATTAGCTATCATACCTCTCGCATTGCAGCTATAGCAGCCTTGCAGATCTCGGTGTTAGCTCAGGTCTCCCTTTTTCTAATTCATAAGGCTGAGGAAGGAAGGGGAAGTGTGAGAGAATGAAGGGAAAAAATGATATTTTCGCTTCCCCTGCTCACCTCATTTTCCTACTTGATTTGGGTAGCATCGGACTCCAATCATGATTGCAGCACGGCAAGAGGTTCTACAAACGGGAGAAGGATTCCAATACTATACGGAAGCAGAAACTGGTATGCCGTAAGGAAATATATCGTGCCCTTCCTTCCCTTCCCTTCCCTCCCCCCCCGCTTTATGTTTTTCCTTCCTTTTATTCTTTTTGCTTCCGGATCCTCTTTGATTTGAGGTATGTTGCCGATACTAAAGTATAGTGCTTACCAGTCACGGGCAAAAGCTTTTTAGGCTTCAGGGAATAAACTTCCCGGGCGAAACGAAATGAAACACATAAATCGTGAGTTTGCAGAAAAGAAGACATCATAGAACTAGAGGAGTGCCTCGTGTTCACAATGCTTCGTGTTCACAATATGGTTCACTTTTTTTTCTTTTTCTTCCTTTTTCCTCTTTCCTTTGTTCGATACCTCTCCACTCTTGCTCAATTATTATTGTATAATTCTGCACACAGGATGATCACTAACTTTGCTCCTACGGGATACTCGCCGCCTTGTTTGTTCGCTGGTAGTCCTGCCAGAAGACTTGGTGACTATTTGAAACAGCACTGATAGGAGACAAGAATGAAAAAGTGAAAAAAGTAGCAAAAAATAAAAAATACAACGCCTGATTAGAAACACCTCTTCCCGAGAAAACTAATAGGAAAAGAGAAGGGAAAGCTTGCAGGAAAGTGAAGCTGCAGCGGCGCCTAACAAGAAGTTTCATCCGAAAGGGGAAAAAATTCATGAAATAGTTATCATTCCGTTTTTTGCGCTCATGCCTTATACATCCCAGAAAACTTCCAATCTCAATACTGCGTCCGGGAAGAAGATATCCAACACCATCTCCTCAAGGCTCTTGGCTACCTCCCTGATTCTCATCTTATCACCCCGCGCACTTCCTTCCCTTGGCCTCAATTCTGTCCGCAACCTGCAGCCTACTCGCTGCTTGATCTCTCCTGGCCCCTTCCTATCGCTCAGCTTTCCGGTGAATAGCCTCTCCCCAAGTGGCGGCTGTCCCGGCTGCGAGGTCTGGTTTGCTAGGTATAGGGTATACTCAGTTTCAATGCCACCGGATTTATTACGGGTGCTTCTGTGGGCTCCGTTGATGTTTAAGAATGAAGAGCTATCCTTCGGTGGCGATGGTGTTGGAAGCTTTGATGGCGATGAGGGTGAGGCCTTTCTTCTGCTGCTAGTCCTTTGTATACCGCCCAACCCTTGGGGTCTCGGGTGTCCGCTGTTTTCTGTGTTATTCGCAGATCTTACCGCCACTGCCTTCAAGCTCCTGTCTTCGCCTTCCACATATCGCCTTCTGATGAATGATGGCTCCAACTCCTTCTCTGCACTAGGCTTGAATTTCATAAGTTTAGAGGGAGGCTTTAGGCTGCTTTGAACACTATCTTCGATGATGGTGCTTTCGGCACCACTTCCTCTTCGTGATCCGGTAAGTGATTCGCCCTCTTCGTTGCGTGCTGCAACGTGGACCTCCATGGAATCTCCTCTGTTATTCTCCGGGGATTCTGGTACGCTTAACGCTTCTGGAGCTGTGAAAGGGAGTTTGGTGCCGGAAGGTGGCTTGACTTCGTTTTTCTCTCGGATAGCTTGTGCTAAAATAGATTTGTTGGGAGTAGCCCCGGAGTGTAGCGCAGCCGCTGGAGATGTAGAAGCATGTGTTCTTGGTGAACGAGCAAGCGCAACACCCCCGGAGGAGGTTTGCCCGCTGTCAGAAGACACCCTATCATCTGGCGCGGTTCCGGCGGCTGCTATGCGAGACTTAGAGGCTTCGAGGGCAATTGCAGAAGTGAGCATCCCGGTCTGAGCTTCTGAGACAGGAGTTCTCCGCGAAGATCTTAGCGACGGCGACTTGGAAAGTCTCGGGGTGGAAGCTGCCATTGAGACTGCCATTGCCGCGGTTTGCGGAGGCGTTTGCCTTCGAACAAGCCTGAGCGAGGAAACTGGAGAGGAATACTCTGTAGAGGGTGGTGGTGGCGAGGGCCTTGTTGAAGCCTTGGAGGAAGGTCTGGGAATGTGCGTTTGTGTCGGGGGACTTGTAGCTCGCCTTCGGAACGAGCCCGCGCGGGTCGGAGGATTAGCCGGTGTCGATGGGCGGGAAGTCATGGCAGCAAACGACTTAGGTGAGGTTGACGGCGCAATCGTTGAGGCTGGGAGGCTAGTTGCCGTCGAGGTTTCCGTCCGAGCTGGCCACGGAATCGATGAAGTAGCCTTGCAGGAGGAAGGAGGTGTAGGTGGGAATTCACATGTGGGACGGGAAAAGTTGGCCATAGGTTTGATACGGATTGGCTCTGACTTGGGGAAATAGGACCCCGAGGGCGGGGTTGGGCTGTCCGCAGGAGTGGGAGGAAGGCCAACTTGTCTAGTTTGAGCACGGGCATTCCAAGGCTTTGATAGGGATCCAGTGGAGGAGGGTGGCGACGGTAATGGCGCAGGGCCAGATGCAGGCCGGGGAACTGGCGGGGGTGTAGTTGGCTTTGCGGGCAGTGTTTGCTTTTTCATGGGATGCGGGGGAGGGGGAGGGGTTGGAGTTGGAGCAGGGGATTCAGCCGAGTTCACAAGAGGTGAATGTTTCTGAATTGGCAGGACTAATAGGTCGAAGGGGTCTTCTGAACCTTCACTTGTTCCCCCCCCTGGTGAGTCTGGTATCTGTGGGGTAAGCCCACTTTCGAATACTTGGTCTTTTGTTTGTGTAGGTTCTGTATTTGTAAGAGCAATCACAGGTGTTGGCTCTCGTTCTGGAGTGAATACTTCGGGTTCGGAAAGGGTTAAGGGAAACACTGTCTTGAGGGCTGGAGGTGGCGGGGTATGCCTCCGTGGCCTTGGGGAAGGTGCAGGAAAGGGAACTGGGAGGGTTGTAACGGTTGGCGCAGTAGTAAACTTTGGAATTTCCGGAGCTTGATTCGAAGGTTTTACAGGTGTGGTCGGGATATCAAGTGCTGATGTTTGCCTTCTGGGTAGCTTTGCAAGTGCCATTGGAATCAGACCCGGCGACTGTACCCGCGAGCTGGGGGTGGATAAGAGGCCCAGCGAAGGAAGATTCCCAAAAAATGTCGGCGAAAGTGGGCTCAAAGGGATAGTGGTAGGTGTAGTTGCCCCGGAGGATAGATTGTAGGACGACGCCATGCGGGGCAACGCCGGTATTGACGCACGTAATGTGGACACCATACGGGAAACCGGTGCAGGCGACGGCAAGGGACCACTAGGAGCCTCGAATCCAAGCACCTGTGAGGTAAGCGGGAAATTTGAAGTGAAGTGATTGTTGTTAAGTTTAGCCTCCTTGCTGCTATTCTCCCAGAGTATTGTCTTGCACGAGTCCTCCAGGATTCTGGACATTTTGTCGACGACAAAGGTGTACATAACCGCATTCTCGGGACTGGAGCACTTCATTGTGGGCACAGTCCAACTGTTGTGAAGGATGGGTTGGTAGTGGCTCTGGGACTTCGTAACCACATCAAACTTCCCTTCTAACTGAATAAAAAGTGTGCAGAGATAGCACGCTTTTTTGCTGCACCCGATAAAGGTCGGACGCCCGATATGTGGATTCTCTTCGTAGAACTTCACCATCTGGATTTCGGCATGTACCGTGAGCTTCTCTTGGCAAAGCTCTTGATATCGAATCGCAAGCTTTCCACCCTTCAGGTCGGTAACTGATTGAAGGCGTTTCAGGCATTGTTGCTCGCTATTTGCAGTCAATTCTTGGGCGACATCGCCGACGTAGATACCATGAAATCCCATGGATGCTGCAGCTTCCGGGGCAAGTTGGGGGACTGCTTCAACCTCGAGGTTGGTAAACATCTCGGGGTATTTCTTGGCTCCCGTCACCAGAGCCACGCTGGCGGACTTGTACCTCCCTAGCTTCTCGATCATTTTTGTAAGAGGTCTCCGGCTGTGAACCGATTTCAAGAAGGCTCGGAAATTTCTGGACACACGAAATCGATAGCAAGTGTCTAGTAACCTCTCCAAGTCTTTTCCGGTCTTCTCTCTATCTAAAGTAACAACTCTCGTACATAAGTCGTAGATTTTCTGGAGCACCAGTCTTGCTTCTTCGTCGACGAGCGATTCGGTAACGTTTGCATCTTTCGTGCCCAACGATTCCTCGAAAAGCTCGGATAGTGGTCTGCTACCCTTGGAAAACCTCTCTTCCAAGTCGGCATGGATCCTCGGCCGCTCAAGTTCGAGGACTCTTCGCCAAGTCTCTGCCTTAACATCGGCTTCGGATGATTCTGTGGTGAAAAGGTGAGCAAGAGGCTTCCAATACTTTGCTAGGTTCGGGCAGTGCTCTTACCACCCCTCGCAAGCTTGCTAACTTCACTGCAAACACCTCGAAGCCCATCTAATATCCATTGAGAGACCCCCTCCTTCATCGCAACCCTAAACCTGAGCGTGCTGCCGACATCGATAACATATTCCTCCTCTATACAGCACGCAGTATCACCAGCTCCTGCGGCAACCAAGAAGGCGAAATGCTCTGTCAGATCCCGTTCGACTTTTGGTGGTAGCATGCTCTGGTATCCACCTCTCTTCTCTCTCGAATCGGCATTCTGATCGACCGGTTGGACTATCTGTCTCGGGGGTGTTGGATTAAGCAAGCATTGCAACGCAACGAGTTGAACAAAGTTCTTCCGACTCCTCGCCGGCCACACAAATGTATTTGGGTCGACAATTTCAAGAGGCTCTGCCCTGGTATTCCGTCTTGGCCTTCGTCGGACCGAATTTGCTCGCACCGAGTTTCCCCGTACCGTCGACATTTTCCGCGTGATTAGGTGTGATCTGAAATAAGAGTACTAAAAAGGGCTTTGCACAAAAAAACTATACTCCCCAGCTAAACGCAGAGGTGAACGATAAAAAAAAATAGACTGAAAAAGAATTGAATAGTGCCACAACAATTGGAAAAAACAGGCACCGCCCGGTAATCAAGATGTTGTTAGGAAATAATAATGAATTTTCACCCTATCGCCCGCGTCGAACAAAAACCCAACAGCCAGCTCAGGGGCTTTCCCCCCATTCTCTCGTGGCGAGTATATATATATACTAGGCCTCAAGTACGTTTCATGGCAATGAGAGATAAACGAGGAATAGCCTGGTAGCATTCTGAGGCTACAGCAGGAGGCAGACGGCAGGCAGTCCATCACCGATCAAAGGTAACCCCACCCCAATAACTTCTTCCACGTCAGTCGAGCCCACCTCCTCAGCCTGCGCTCTCACCTGTTAGCGGAAGCAGCAACAGGAGGAGTAGCGCTCATAGGAGGAAAAATAAAGGCTCAAGAAAGAGTAGAAGAATCGGATTTTCACCACTAAGGATCTGGGCCATTTGACAACATGGCAAAACTGTGGGTGGAATGAGGTATGGGCAGCGTTGCTCTCGTCCCGGGAATGTACGGTACCAACAGCAAAGCCCCCTGAGAATCGATGGTGGTAGAGCATGGAAAGTAGGCGTGCATGCAGTTGAAAACGTACAAGTATCTGAACCCAAGTGAGCTCCCGGATTGGCAAATCACCTGCAGACCCGCCTATGGATAACTTTAGACCACCAAGAAATAAAGACCACGCAAGTCGTCGATGGAGAAAGCTGTAGGCGGAGATTTTTTCCTCTGCAACAATCTTGTCGGGTGTGGTATTAATACTCCCGCCGGTTTCCTATCAGTATGAAGAGTCCTCCGGTCGAGTAATAGGAAAACCACTCTTCCCCCCCTCCTTACTTTCCCTTCTGGTTCCGACCGTTCTCCCGTTCTCCCCTCCCTCGCTTTTTTTCCCTTCCCCATTAATTGATCTATCGCCCATGAGACCATGAGCCGCAGAATCGGTTAAGCGAGGGGCGTGGGCGGTAAACACGAATCGTATAGTCTCTTCCTGGCACTCGCACAGGTAAGGAGGGAGTGGGGTTGTGAGTTTTCGAACAACCAGCAAGCGCCCAGGAGTGTTGGCAAGTACCGTACCGTAGGAATTGTGAACGTTAACTCATGTAAGTTAAATTAAGTTATGGCTAGTTGGCCAACAGGTCTGAGAAAGCTTCGGATTGGTCCATACTCATGTAAGGAAGGAAACTTCAGATGAACTAACATTGATACAGGTCTGTTCATTTTCCCTTCTTTCCCCATGACCGCGAGTAGCCAATTACACCCGAGTAGCATGCGGGTTCCCCGTCCAATCCGCTCTTCGAAACCTCTTCGGCCAATGTTAAGAAACCGATAGCCAGTTGACCAACCGGCCACTAGAGTGGCTTCACATCTCCTGATTTTATTGTGACATTTCTCGCCCATTTTCTTCATCCTGACGTAATACATGTTTAGCTGGCGAGTGATTGATCAATTCCTTTGCCAATTTGCTATCCCACTACATCAATTGAAACAGTTATCAAACGTTGGGCCCAAGGTGGGGAGGGGATAGTAGCTAAAATTGTTCTGGTCCGGATCTGTACAAGATGCCAAGAGATTAGATTCTGGTAATGATAACTTAAAGCTAGCTCCAGGTGCCTTCTAGTAGGGCTGTCGCATGGAATTACCCCCATGCCCAAATTGTACCTCTAAAAAATACCTCGATCTGGCCTAATAGATCTACATGCGCTAGTGCCGGGATAGCCTTGACACAGAATTTCTCATGCCGTCAGGATCGAATGCGTGTAATTCGCCTTGCCAGCGTGCTAGGGCCCGGGGAGAGAATTCGGGGAAAAGGTTGAACTGTGCAGGACGTTGACCAGGAAGAGTTAGGATTTTAGGTGTAATCTACAAAGCTTTTATGCCACACATTTCGGAAAGATTGCCCTTGGGGGGGGGGGGGGGGGGGGTATGTGCATATGAACAGTTGCGAGTTTGGCGGTTTTTCTATTTCAAGTAGGTGGTCGGTGAGTAGATACTGTAATAAATAGCACGACAGTCGAAATCCCTGTCATTTTGGGAAATACCAAACCTGAGAAATTCTGGCTATCACAGCACCCGAAATGTGAGGTTGCGCTGCACCAAAATGTGCCTGGGCGTCATACAATTCGCTATATTCGAAAGATATTCTGCACCAACCGGGAGTTAGAATTTACGCTGATATACCCATCGCCACCCTGCGGTGTCAGCAGAACGTCTGGGGAGCTACAGCGTGCAGACATGGAAGTGCTCTGGTAATCGAGAACAGTAATGCAAACTAGAGAATAGTATGCAGTAGTGCATGGAGATTCTGTGTGTGGTAATAAGTTAGTGAGCCCCGTTGCCAAAATGATTATAAGTGCCTCTGTTTCCCCCAGTCGGAAGGATATTCAACGGACTTTTTATTACTCTAGGTCTGTCTAGCTAATGGGATTCGAATCGGATCATTTCTTCTCATTATAGGGCATCGCCAATACGATATTACCTGAGATCAGCAGACACTAGTGGCATCAAAGTCCATGCCAGCTTCTTCACCAAATATGATACGAGTAATGCGGTTGGCCTGCCCGCACGACTTCAGCTTCAGATATCTCGCTAAGGTGATCAATCATGTAGAAGCTCTTATATCTTTTGATCGAAAATTAGGAACTAGGGGTATCATCTTTTTTGTACTGTATATTCCTACTCTATTGGCCCCTTCGGTTTGGGATGGAATCTCTGTCTTAGAGAATTTGTCTCCAATAAGAGGATCTGGGATTAAGGCCCCCCTGTATTAGGACGTTTGAGAGAGTGCACATAGGTCAAATCTTGAGCTATCATAATAGAATGGGCTAGCATAGATAAGGTATGAACACAGTGAGGTATCATACCCCATAATTTCCGGCCCCGCAATCTGGATTGCCGTTATAGAGCTATTGCTAGAATATTGAAAGGCGCTGGGCTGCTTACCTGATGCTCTCAGCCTCAGCTGAACGTCCTAGTGGGAGATATTAGTTGTGACGAGTGGGGCGGCGGTGCTGGTAGAGACTGAATAGTGACATTTCTAGAGGAAGGATCGCTCTCGAACCGTCAGTGGCCCTGCATTAATCGAACTGCTAATACTCTCGCTCTCGGATTACCTTTGTCAGTGGGCCTCCATGTAACTATAGAGATGGCAGCATAATAAGCCAAGACTTGATTCCGGAGGCTAGTTCTGGAGCGGGGTCAAAATTGATAAGATGCAGATATCTTATCAAGAGTGGCCCCCAGGGGAGACCATGCGGAGAAAGTTTATAACTGCATTGTGGGGGATACATACATTTTCCAACACGAAAAAGAAGTGCAGGAACCCCCCGCATGCGAACCGTAGCACGAATATGGTAAAGACAAAAGTGCAAAACCCAGAATTGCAACTTTCTTTTCGTCTCCCCCCCTCCCCCATTGCAGCCACTCCACATGTCACGCATAACCACAGGAAGAAAGCTCTCCATAGGTCAGTTGCCATACCATACCCGCGAAAAAAAAAACTTCCGTGACCGAATAATCAACCTAAGTTACTCCGATGCGCCTAAGCTTATCGGCCGGGGCCTAGCGTGCGGGTTTGGCTCACTTCTCTTCCAACCGGAGGGATTCACGATTTTGATTCCCATCTGACTGCTATAGCGACTGCCAGCCCAGGAAGAGACGCAACCAACGGCGCTACAATCCCGGCGCAAGCCAACTCAACCCGCCTGGAGGGAGGATAATGAGGTATACTTAGGAATCTGACAACGCATATACCACTGGAACTCCCACTTGTGGCTGTAGTCGTAGAAAGCATAAAATGGCTGGTTGATTGAGTGGACCTGGTAGTTTTCGCAGGAGGAGGTGGAAAGATATAGCTCATGGCAATTGCGCAATAGTATGCCCAAGAATATTATTCCTCCTCCACTCCTCCCCGCTTATACAATTTTTCTGCTCCCTTACTCGTCACTTTGGAATACTGTATGTATGGTAACGGATATTGTTTGTCTCGTGACTGACTTAGCGCATCCAATCCTTCCGTGCGTGTCCGGGGTTTATTCGAAACTTCACAGCAGAATTTCTAACTAGCTTGTGTGGGTTCGTTTGTCGTGTACTTTTCTTTCTTTCTTTCTTTCTTTCTTTCTTTTTCTCTCCCAAAAAAAGAAAAGAGTGGTTGTGTGATCGTTGAATGATCGTTTGCCCATTGTGGAAGCACCAAGGCGTACCAGTAGAGTGCTGTGATTTGCTGAAAGTCTACGGGTTTCGGGGAATTCTGTTGGCGATGGGTCGTGTGGAAGGAAAAATTGATTCTTGTGTTGTACAAAGGCAGGGAAACTACCGGTAACAGCAATCAGTGTCTCACCAGTTTCTAAAGATTTTAGCTGGCAAGCCACTTTGGTGTGTGTAAAGACTTTATTCCTTTCCCCCTTGGGTTGAAGGGGGGAGCTCATGTAGGATTCCGGTGGGAATTACTCGAGTGCTTGGTATGTGGGTCCTGCCTTAGCAGGCAAAATGGTACGAGGGGAAGAAGGGACAAGTAGGGGAGCTATGTGCGATACCAAAGCTAACAGTCTAAGATACATGCCCTCTTAGTAGCACTGTGGATGATCACTTTTACTGTGGTCTCGGAGATTAATTGAAGCCTGTATTCTGGTAATTTCACTAGTCCGCTGGCTTTGTCATTTTCGAGCAGGATCTTAAAATACTAGTGTTAGTTTCCATTCTTTTTTGAATAGCTGGCCCTATCTCGTAGGCGCCATCCCGTCAACCCCTGGTGGCATATTGTAGTTTGTATCAAGAGGCTAATTCAGTCGGCCCCTCCCCCCGAAATTTGATGTAGCCCAAGTCCTGAGGATCCTCCCCAGAGTACCAATCCTATATCCCGCCGAACAGGTTAGAAGTCCCTGAATTCGCGGCAACAGGGGCTTGGAACGATTCGCATTGGAACGGTGTAAGTAAGTAAGTAGGCGGTTTATAAAACTGCCCTGGAGATCGACGGAATGGTGGAGCCGCTGAACCGCTGAGCAATACCGATAGGCAAGCGTACAAGTATGATCATCAAAAGGCGATTGAGAATGTTTGTCTGTCCGCTGACTATTGGGTTTGTGTTTGAGGGGATGGAGGGCAAAATCGGAGGGATTAAGTTGGAGCGCCGTTCTAAACCACACACTTCAGGACTCTTATAGAACTTTATTCAGATTGTGGATCATAGATAACTTACGATAGGCGCTTGCAGCTTGGTGTCACTTGAGCCAGGGATAGGATGTGTGTGACCAAGATTGTGCTAGATCCAGCTTCGGAGGTATCATATTCGAGTACGGGCACTGGTACAATATTCGTGAGCACTCGCTGCCCTAAAAATAATACAGAGGGAGCAGTATCTGCTCTGAAGGTATAAATAGGGCCACCTCGTTTCCTCAGACATTCTTGTATAAAATGGCTGCCGCTATCACAGAGAAAAATCCTTATCCAAGCATAATACATTGGGCCATGACTAAACCAAACCTCCAGCTCATAAGCTGAGTGTAGGGATTGCCGGTTTTATAGATTAATTCCGCAAGGAAGTATGCCGAGTGATCCAGCATAGGAAATATAGAAAACTTTCAACCCCAGCTCCGAGTGCTAAGCCTGACTTACTAAGCTACCAATTCCTTGGAGATGCAGTGATTGGCTGGGTTGAGGTATTCTAATGGCTCAGGAAGCAATATTTCCGCTAGATATACCATCGGTCCTTCTAATTAACCGTTCGGACATGGATGAGTAGTATTGTTGAAATTAGGTACCGGTAAGGAGCCTGTTAGGAAGTTTCCCTGCAGCGGACTCAACCACAGGCCACCGCACATGCCATCTTACTATGCATGGCTTATGTGCGGTAGATCCTCGGTATGGGAAAGGATCCAAGAGCGGGATTATAGCATTATAGCTTCTTCTGACAAATATACTCCTATCCCGAGGATCTAGAATAACTAACTAAAATTCTTGATAGCCAATATTTACTCCTTTTCGACAAATATCATTACGGGATTGATATGCCCTACAGGCAGACATTCAATAGCACACTTACTCGGCCGCCGTGATACACTAGGGGAAGGCTATTTCTCATTACTGGATGCTATTCTAAACAATCCCTATCTCGCACTCGTTCTCTCAGAGAATGTGTAGCTCTACCGTGCGTGCATGCCTAAACACCCGACATGACCTATTTTCGTAGACAACGTGCACCAAGTAAGAAATTTCCCCTTAGCTAACTCAGAGCTATCGAGTGCGCTCGAGCCAAGAAGCTATATTGGGTAACCCCAGTGACACCTACCGCAGAACAAGGTAACGCTCACAAATTCTCACTCGCCTGGAAGGGATTTTATATACCTTGTTGTATTAGGGTGGCACCTAACCCCGCCGCACTCCCCCCGGAGGATTGAGGGGTCGCTGGAGCATGCTCCCCGCCCACATAACTTAACAGCTCGGGATGGAGAACTGTACGGTATTTTTCTGGCGATTATGAGTCCACCTTAGCCAAGGAAGCACTATACCGCTCTGAGTTAAGGATAACAAGAGCGCGTATAGTACTCGTATAGGTAGGTGCAGCAGGGTTAGCATTGCTTATTTGGTAGTAGGGGAATGTGCACGCAGTATATTTCTGAGATCGGGATTTTGGCCGTATCGGATTGTGGGGTATCGTAATTCCATTATGTACTTTCTGTGCGTCAGCAAAGGAAATTTTTGAGCACTGAGGTGCATATAGGGCTGAATGGCCCGCTTTGAATGTGCGGGACTGTATTGTACTAGTACAGTTCAAGCAGGAATTTACTGATTTGGGAATGTCAGTGGGTCATGCACAATCACTCGAGATCATCCCCCGGTGGGTAAAACGTAAACGGTGAACTGCATAACTATTAAATACCGCCTAATTGATTTTTCACTCACTAACACGCGCGCACATGCACACACACAAAAAGCATACCTCTAGTACATTAACTATACACTCAAGCCACCGCTTTAACCTTCTTAAGGGGGGACGTTGGCATTACCCCTCCTCTCCCGCCCGCAGACGCCTCTTCATCGCTATCATTATCGCCATCGCCTTTTCTCTTCTTCTGCCCCCTGAACCTCCCTCTAGCCTCCACCTTCCCTTCGACCGGCAGCACTCGAGTACCAGCGAACACCACTCCCTCTGCCCCTCCGCGCGCGGTCATCACAGGATGCGTTCTCCCGGGTAACACTTGCCACCTACGAATCCTCGTTTCGTGTACGGTAGGCGCAAGCACAATGGTTGGATCCCCAACTCCATCTTCATCATCCACCACCCCTTCACCTTCATTCATCCACTCAGCTTTACTACTAGCGGAATAGCAATCCGCGAGTTCTATCACGGCTTCGCGGTTCTGACTATATGCCACAATTTGCGCGGAACCTTTGAGGAGCGGAACAGTGTGGCGAAGGATGCCCTTTAGGTCCATGAATGCTGCTACCAGTAGGCCGTCGAAACCACCTTTTTGGGCCTCAGCCACTATACGCGATGTTTTTTCCCAACGACGGCGTTTGCGCCAATATGCCGCACGCTTTCCTCCCTTTAGTGTGGCGAGGATTTCGGCCGGAATTTCTTCGGGTTTTTCGAGGGAGCTGTCCGCGCCTGGGTCGACTAGTTGTAGCCAGTTTAGTGTTCTGAGGTGCATATGTAATGGGTGGGATGTAGCGGGGTTGTTGGTGTCATAGGAAAAGTATTTCAGTAGTGAGAGGTTTGGTTGCTCGTTTGGGTGAATGAGGGTTATTGTGTTTGCAATGGGGAGGGGGGTATCTGGGCAACGCTTTCGGGCAGTGTCTTCTTCTTTCGACTCTTCGGATCCCGTAGGCGTGTGTTCCAGCAGGCCCAGTCTCTCAGCTATGGCAGAAACTAGTAGCCCACCAGATTCGTCAATTACCAAGTAGCGGCCACCGTAATGGACATTGGCGAGGGAGAGCATCATGGCAATAGTTTCGCTACGCATTTCGAGGATTTTTATGGGCTCCTTGGTGTCGAGAAGGTAGGTTGTTAACGAGGTAACGGTTAAAGGGAGAACAGTGAATCGCCGAAGAAACTTCTTAGTCTTGCGGAGGGTATATTTCTGTAATGCGAACGGAGTCTTCTGGTGGATCGCTGTGTGTGATTCCAACAGTCTCTGAATCAAATCCTATCCGATCCCCCCATTAGCTGGGAACTCAATTAAGTATAAGAAGAGAGATGATACCCTCCCAGAACCAGTTCCCTCCTTCTTAAGCTGCTCAATCTCCACCCAACTTAATTTCTGACTGAGAGGATCATCAATAGTCTCCTTATTTGTTCGCATCACTTCGCCTCCATCCTCCTCCGAGTCGACCGCGACCTCCAAATCATAATGGCCCATCCCTTCCACTTCAGCATCCTCACCACCTCCGAGTATGTCTCGTGTTACCTCTTCTGCCGAGACAAGTCGTAGTCCCACGGCCGGGGGGTCAAGAATGTCAAAGGTAAGGTTGTAAGGTCTGTAGAGTAGGGCATTCGAAGGGAAAGAACCGAATTTCCCAAGCGAGATGGTGATGTCGGGTATAATTTGTACCACCCGAGGAGCACCTGACGGGAGGCGGAGTAGCAGATGGGCGTAGGGAAGTATTCGTTCGCCCGACATTTGGAAGGAGTGGCGGGGGAATATTTTTTTGGAGGCTCATCACTGGAGATTTGGCTGTGCTCTGATAGAGTTATCTTATCGAAGGAGGATCTTATCTAATCCAGATTATCGGGGGTGTCCGGGTGGTCTGTCTCTTGATAGGTGGTAAAGTAGTTTCTCACCGGAGCGGCGGAGCCGCTGATGTCGTTTGTCTCGGGAGTGGAACAAGGCACCAATAGCCTTGCTTCCAGGAGGTTACAAGTAGCGTACCGTAGCCTATCACTGTTGCATGGCCACCGGGCTGTGGAAAGAAGGAGAGATAGCCAAAGCTTGGATGCAGCACCGGTGCCGGTATCATAGCCTGTTTATTAAAGAATCTCCATCACTGCCACATCTCATGCCGACAGATTGCTCAGTCTACTTGTATATATCCACAGAGCTCGCATAGGAGGCTTCCTGCGCTGTCATCACCGTACCTTTTGCCTTTAAGTAGGTAGATACTCATACAGCATGCACAATCACCATCTCCGTATCATCACTACTATAATATACTATCATTTTCGCTAAGAACTGCCTCGCCCTCCCCTCCCCTCCTCTCCTCTCTTCTCCCTCTTCTCCATCTCCTCTCCGCTTCATTCTTATCTCATCTTATCTTCATCTTGCCACTAACACCCCAGGAGGGAGTCAAGTTTGTCGTGTTTGCATCATAGAAGATAACAAGAACTTTTCCTTCCAAAAAGGCAAAACACTTTGAGCCGCGTCACCCCCTACGCCAGCGCTAACGTAACCCGCCGCGCCACCAACACCGTCCCCCTCGTTCTTATCTGCTGTTGACCCATATCTTTGCTTAGAACTTGGACCGCCGTCATCAGCCTTGCCCTCTGTTTTTCTACCAAACAATCTCTCAATGGTTCTCAAGAAACAGAAAATTTCCAGTTTAACTCCTTCTACTCGTCCACCCTACCCTATTCTCGAAGGGGCCAATCCTTCCTCTTCTGCTCATTCTAATTCCAAAGTCAACCGTAGTGAACCCTATTCTCATTCTCCGCTCCAGTCATCAGCCTTTGACTTGCAGGGTCTCGATCAAGTCCAGAGTATGCCAGGCGGAGAATCCGCCGGTACGGTCATTCCCGTGCTGGAATCTCTCAAGATCGGAGAAAGCAGCGGTGAACTGGGGAGGCAGCTCGGCTCGGGCGTGCGAAAGAACATCGACAGCGGTAATCTTCCTGACATTTTACGACCTGGAGCGAAGGTCACGGTAGAGGCTGTAAGAAGAAGCTCCGAGGCCGAGAGGAAGGATGAAACATTTATGCACGGAGCCTGCGACAAAGGAGAGGTCACTAATGAGAAATCTGCCAACTCCGTTGCCATTGATCAGGAGAGTGAGTTGAAGGAAAAGCCGGAGCTTCCGGAAGAGAACGGAGCAGTTAGAGAACAAACCCCGAAATCTGATGCCTGTAAGCTCCTTCCGTTTCCATTTCTCGTCACCTGCTATTTCCTTCACTCTTCGCCTCGCTCCCTGGCTAGTTCACTTTTCCTAGTGGGAAATCCCCAAGTGTGTTGCACTAGAGGAGCACGGGCTAACATTCTTCCTCCCCTGCAGCCCTACCGGCCCCGCGAATGTCAGCTACACTCTCTTCAGCCGATAGGCCATTCACTAAATTTGGTCCGTTCAACAACCCCTTGGATCCGCCATTCCCAGATGCCCCTCAAGATCCGCTAGTCCCTTCGCAACAACCACCCAACCGACCAACGATAATTACCACTACACCTTCTGGGTCCGAAATCGAACAGAGACATCCCTCAATCGCCGAATCTACTACCTCTCTCTTTGAGCCTGGGACGGACTTATCTTCTTTTGACGCGTCCATTGCCCCCGCTTACCCCGGCCAACGAGGCCAACCGATTGTCGATATGAGTGGCTGGACCAAGGGGATTGCGGAGGAACCTGTGGCCAAAACTTGGGAAGAGGAATTGGATCAGAGGGCCAAGGCTGGTGCTGAGCTTCAACGACGCACTGAGGAGGCCGCGAGACGTGAAAGAGAAAAGCGCTTGCAGGCTGAGTTCTGGGAGGAGGAAAGAAAAGGTCAGGAGAGAACGCTTGCTGCTCGTTCGGAAGTTCCAGGGCCTCCCAAGCCACCCAAGTCGCCAAAATCAGATCCTGCAGAGAAACCCACAGAGGCAACTCCGAGGCCGAATTCGAGCTTAGATTCTAGGCCAGTCCCTCCACCCCCTACTGCCTCGAGGGTCTCACCTTCTCAACCTTCAGCAAATACCACAACTGCTATATACCAGATTAAACACATTAATTGGATCGATCCTTCTCGGCCCGGGTCGGCGCTCAGGCGTTCTCCTATATTACTACAAAACGCGAATGGACCATGCCCCTTACTTGCCCTGGTTAATGCCCTCGTGCTTTCCACTCCCGATGGCGTTAAGACGTCACTTGGTGAAGTTCTTCGACTTCGAGAGCAGGTTTCGCTTGAGCTACTTCTTGATGCTGTATTCGAAGAACTGATGTCTAGGGGTTCTGGTTTGCCGGACGTCGGTGACTTATTCGCTTTTTTGCTAACTTTGCATACTGGAATGAATGTTAACCCTCGCTTTTTGCCCCTGGATGACGAGCGCCGGGCTTCAGGTCTGTCGGGCGGATTCGAGAATACAAGGGAAATGGCGCTTTATGGAGCATTTAGAGTACCCCTTGTGCACGGATGGCTGCCTGAACCTACAGACCCTGTCCTCGACGCAATGCGGCGGCGAGGCGCCGGGAGTTACGAAGAGGCGCAGACGTTGCTTTTGATTGAAGAGGAAATCATCATGAAAATTACCTCCGGAGCCCAATCCGAATTAACAAGCGAGGAGGAAAGAATTTGTGATGATGCCCGGATCATTAGAGAATTCATGGAAACAAGCAAGACGCAGTTGACCACTCATGGGCTGGACGTACTAAGGAGAGATCTAAAGGCAGGACATGTTGCCATTTTATTTAGAAATGACCATTTCATGACTGTCCTTGGTGGAGGACGAACTGGAGGGGATTTGGTTGGACTGGTTACAGATATGGGGTTCGCGAGCCACGAAGAGGTGGTCTTCGAGAGATTAGCAGATGTTCAGGGGCGCCAAAATGAGTTCCTCAGCGGAGACTTTAGACCTGTCGGTGGTGGAGGTTCCGATTTGGGTAACAGCAGCAATAGTTCCAGACGTCAAGCAGCGCCACGACAAGAGGTTAGAAGCTTACTTGGCGACGACGAAGGATGGGAGACCGTTGGGTCCAGGAGAAGTCAAAATAATGGTCAAAGCCTAGCTACCACTATCGAGCGAGCACCGCCGCCGCCGCCCCCTAGGCCTAGTTCTTCGGGTAACCAACAAGACTACGATTACGACACTGATCTAGCACTCGCAATGCAATTGCAGGAAGAGGAGGACGAGAGACATAGACGTCGTCAGAGCCGTGCTAGGAACTCTACTTCTGCTATTCCTGCAGCGCCAGCAGCTCCACTCTCGCGTCCTGCTGTACCTCAAAGACCCTCTACCCCCGTTCCTCCTCCACGGGCCCAACCAGTCCCCTTCCAAACAAACAGGCCAGTATCAAGTTCCGAGGAGGCACCACCTCCATATGAACGTGTCCCGAGCACGCCCACTGCCGCAACGATTCCTACACCCCAGTTATCCCCCTATCGACAACAAGCCCAGAACGCTGGTCCTTCAGCCCCTCCCATTGTCGGTTCAAGCCCTGTAGCTGCCGTTCGACGCGGCGAACAGGCTCGTGGGATGCTACAAGAGATCAGTGGCCGCAGTGGAGGCCTACCGCCCGCCCGTAGGAGTAGTATGGGCGCTGCAGCTACCGGGGGCGACTCCTCGGGAAAGCGTGAATGCATTATTTGCTAGCTGGGAGGAGTTTTCTGGGGTTATTCGTGCTCCCGTCTGCACAATGGGGATTCATCATCGCTACTAGGGATAAGGAGGGTGGGCGCGCGATGTATGGCATTCCCTTTGATATCGATATATTTCGCAGTTGGTGGTTTGGTGTGCTCTTTTTACGATGTTTGGGTTTCGGGTTTTCGGTGTGGCCTGTTTTTTCTCTTTTCTTTTTACAATGAAGTGGAGTGGAGTCAATGTAGTTGCTTGTGTGGCTGAGGAGTCATTGTGGGATGTATGCATACACACGGTAGACTACGATATGTATAATAACTAAATCTCGCAGAATCTTCCTAGGGGCCACGGTCTCCCATCGCTTGGTTCTATAGTCCGTGATGTGAGATCACTGGTCATCACTCTATGATTAAAGCTTTTTCCCCCCTTCCATTCCCAATGAGAACATCGAGCGCTGTACCGTGTAGTGCACAGTGCTTATATCACAACCAAACAGCCCTTCTGATACTAGAATATTTAAATACGTCACAAAGATTACCACAAAAACCGTGCAAACGCACCCCGCGGCCCCCTCTCTGGTGCTCAGGAGGATAGTTCTGACCACAAGTACACAACACTCTATTAGCACGTTCATACTACTCCTTCTCGGAGAAATAGGCCCTCGGTGTTATCATTTACGCTATCAAACTTGCTCAAACATCCATAGCTCAGCTACCGCACCCATATATCTCCTGTGATCGCCAGTCCGATACACGCTATAGTACTCGAGTACATCTTGAGGTCTCGGTACTACGGTATGTTATATGGAGGAATACGCCTGAGTGGACCGCAGATCACGAAAGCCCGTGGAAGTAGAAGCGAAAAAAGCTAGGAGCAGTAAGGTCCACAATTGCCGGACCTGGTGGTGATGGTGGAGCGGCGTAAATCTTGCGGCCAACTATGACGGACGAATACTACACGGTACAAATACAGTAGTTACTTCTGCGAGGTAGGCGAGAAGCCGTTCATTTCGAGACGGGATACGGTACATACCAGCGCTACGGAGTGAGATAGAGATTCCAGTGACGTCATGTAGCAGGACAGGAAGTGAGTGAGAGCGACCAACTTTCCAAGTGTGTACGCGCTGAAACACAATTGCTGGGCAAAAAAAATGGGTGATAGAGACAAGTCGTCTCCCCTTGCCAGGGTGTAATTTCAGGGGCCAAAATCTCCCTTAGTGAAGATCACACGTGGAGTGTCGGTATGATATCTACTGTACTGTACTCGTATTATGCACACCATATTCCTCACTTTTGGGGATATCCATTTGCAGGGAAGGTCTACTGTAATGACATTATAAGAGTAGCTTTTTTTTCATTTTCATTAGAGTAGATACAAATCAGAGGTATAGGACTCGAGTGATCTTCAGTGATGCTCTATTAGCTGTTTGGGGGGTTTTTTTTTCGAGCCAATTTCTTTACTCAAATCCCCACCATCAAAGATCTCTCTCTAGTAGGTTGGCTTTTTAGTTAGTCCCTTGCAGTGAACTACTTTGTAAATCTTCGGATAAATGCTCTAAATAGGGAAAATCATATCTTGGGGAACCCCCAGTTCGAGGCAAGGGGGAGGGGCGAAAAAGGGAAAGGCACGAGTCTCGGGAAAGTCATAAAAGTGTAAACACGGTACATTATAGTAGTTGTAACAGAAGTGCCCGAGAATTGGCGGTCTCCCCGACGATTACAGTAAGCCATTGAAAATTTGGGGTTATGTATGACATCTAACGGGCGGACGTACCGGTAACTGGGACTTCTATAGAGCCCATCCTGTGAAAGGCTTTTTTTCTATGAGCGAGGGGTTTAAATCTCATGCACCTTAATTTTCGGTGCGGGAAAAGTTTGGGCATTCCTTCCTTCCTTCCTTCCTTCCTTCTCCATTGCTCTTGATAGGAAGACAGCAGGGGGGGGGTCAAACAGTTATCCTCCTCACCAAAATCTCCATCCGCGAATATACTCCTGAAACAGGGAGAACAAAACTACCAAGAACTCCCCTCGCCCAAGAAAGGAGAACAAACACCATATGTTCCAAGAAACCCTTCAGGTAACCATATAATATTATATAAAGCTCAAAGTTGCCTCAATTCTTCCCTAGCTCGAAACATATACCAATACAAACTCCTCCAACTCATACCAACTCAGCCATACCAAGAACAGTGCTTAAACAGTGATAATATATATATATATATATATATAAAGGCATATTTCACTTCCGCAATGTTCACGACGAGAATAGGGATCCCAAATACATACTCAGCCCTCACACTTCCACTGGCTTACCACCTGCCACCACCGCCTGGTGCTGTGAACCCCCCAACCACATCACCAATTGACCCCCCTAGCTAACCGGATAACTTACCAAGTAATTTACCCCCCCCCCCCCCTTGCCCTTCCCAAGGAGCGCTGTAGCAAATCTATACCATCCGACACGTTCCGAAACTAACTTACCGTATCCATTAGCCAACATGGGTTCATAGGGAAAAAAAAAACAGCAAAACCCGAAGATACCGAGCGCAACAGAACTCCTACCCCCCGAAACACGCTTCCATAAACTCCAGGACTGGTATTTATATATTATATCCAGGCGGCGCATGAATGATACACAAGTACAGTACGGAACATCCCATCGGACACGTCGCGGCTGATGGTTATTTATAGATATAATATTATCAAGTTAATCGTGGACTGGACAGGGGAATACATGCCTCACTGACCAATTGATCAGATGGATGTTCTGTAAGATCGTGGGGTTTGGTAGATGTAAAGAGAGAGGACAACTCATTGGCGATCTGAGCTGGCTGATAGGGCACTGTCTTTCTCGGGTGGCTGTGGGCACTGGGGAGGGGTCAACTGTGAGTGGGAGTGACATATCAGTAATGAGTAGATTTGGTACTTGGTTCGTGAATAGGTACCAAACTAGAGCTCCTAGAAGTAGCCTACGAATTATTGATCCAATTTTGTCTAAAACAGAAGAAACTCTAGTGAACATTACAATCGAGTGATAATACATGACCGCTACCTCCGCACACTTGCACTCCCGCTCGGCCCCCCACGGTCAACCCAACCCCCGCCTCTCCCTCCACTGCCACTTCTACTACTCGCACCCCGCCCCTCCTCGTCCCTCCTCCTTCCCCACTCGCTTCCCTTGCCTTTGCCCCCCCCCTTACTCAGAATTTCCTTCCCTTTCTCTCTCGGATCAATAACCACCATCTCCTCATTCCTCTTCTTCCAAGTTAGGTCCTTGCCTAGTCGATCCTTTTCAAAGCTTAGCGCATGAGTCCACAGCCCCGCCGCACCACCGTCAACATCGTTCTCCTCTTCGACATGTGCGTTGCAGGAAAGGCAGTTAGGTATGAAGTGGAGGTCACAGAGGTTAGATTCGTCATCATGGTCAAGTACCTCGGTGGGCTTGTCGCTCGTGGACGCTTTTGCTTCTGCGGTTGCGGTAGTGCCGGTAGTAGTGGTAGTGGGGGAAGGGGCGGAGTTTAGCTTTGATTTGAAGCGTTGGAGAGCGGCGTAGCCGTCATCATCATCTGTTGTGGCTTTTCCACGTTTACGTTTTCGGCCCTGAACGGATGTTGATGGTAAGAGTGACTTTTGGATGCTTAGAAGACTCTTCTTTGCTTTTGGTTCTGCTGGGGGAGGGCTGGTTCGGCGTTTTAGGCTTTCTTTGACAGCTGCGATCTCGGCATTAGTTTTTTGTAGCTTTGTTAGTTTTGGTGAGGGAGCCCTTTGGATTGTTTGTGGTGGGGGTGATGGGGAGGGTGTCGGGTCTGGTGTTTCTTCGTTTTTGTAAGTAGCTTTAGTGTTTGTTCCTACTGTTGTTATGGGTTGTTTATCGCTTGTTTCTGATAGCTTCGACGCGATTTTTTCCTGCTGAACCACCATATCATCCTCACCCGCATATGGGGCCGCAACTACTAGCTTGGTGTTAAACTTTGGCTTCCTGGCAACTGCCGGCCCTTCCTCCCCTTCCTCATCCCCACCAAAACTCAGCAATGCCTTGGCCTTCTTTTTCTTTCCGCTACTCTTCTTTTTGGGCTCTTCCTCGGGCCTCTTCTCCTCTTTAACCTTAGCGACCATCTCCTCAAAAGGATTGACCAAAACCTCTGCCGAGGTGATCTTAACATTGTAAACCGGCTTCTCGCTCCCCTCCACAACCTCCATCTCCCCAATCCTAACAAGGTTATACAAGGTCTCACCAACCACCTTCCCAAACATGGTGTTCCTACCCGTCAACTCACGGCACTCTCCCAGTGTGAAGAAAAACTGACTCCCATTATCATTTTTCCTCCCAGAATTTGCCATCCCAACCAGTCCCCTCCGGTTGAACTTGAGGCGGGGGTGGAACTCGTCCGCGAATAGACCACCGGGGTAGATCGCCTCGCCGCCATGGCCCGAGGAGGTGGGGTCACCGCCCTGTAGAATGAAACCGGGGACGAGACGATGGAAAATTGTATCGTTGTAGTACCCGTCCAGACACAATTGCAAGAAATTGCGGGTGGCCAGCGGGGTCTGCTTTGACCAGAGTTCTAGGGAGAGATCGCCGTGGGTTGTTTTTAGGATGACTTTTGCGCTGGACGAATCGGAATTAGTATTTTGCACAGCCTTTGTGGGGTACAACCCTAGGAAAAAGAAAGGAGGGGGAGGGGAAGAGATTGTTACTCTGTTTGCGGCTCAAGATTGTACTGCGTAGCCATGTTTGTGTTGGAAGAACAGCTACGAGCACAAAGGTTGGTTTAAGGATGGGTTCAAACGAAACAAAACGTGAGGACGCGACGGGCGAGGCACAGTATGGTACAGCGCAGCACGCCCGTGAATCAAACCCAACGACTCTAGAGCTTAGTAATCAAACACTCGCCACAGGGACGGGACAGCCACGTTCGTAAAGCTCCCACATCCCCCCCTCCTTGTACCTCCTCAAGAACAATAGCTATTAGCAATAAGGGAACAGCAAGAGTCGCTTGGATAACTGTTTTCGAATACGCTTCTAGGGATATTGTGTAAATCCTATCACAACCTGTTTCCCTGAAGCACAGAAAGAGAGGACAAGCGGGGTCCCCAAGTGTTTCTACTGGTGGTACTTGGGAGGGTGTCTGTTGCTGACTAAGTTTCTACGAATGAAAAAAGGTATTGCGACGCCAAGGGCATCTCTTCCATTTCTGGAGGAAAACTCATGTGCTGGCAGCTGCAGTCTGCACCCCATCGATTCTTGAAATCCGAGCGGAAGGAGCAACAACTGGCAAGTCTCCACGTCACTTGTTTCGGTGGGGGTTACTCCCTTGACCCAGTGACACGTCGAGGCGTGGGTCGGGTTTGGAAGGAAATATCCTAACTTACCGCTAACCTGACGCTTGTCCCGCCGTGCCCCCCCCCCCCGCCTTCAGGAATCCCTCAACACTTTTTGACCTGCTCCGGATACTCCGATTAAAAGAGCAATTGGGATGTGGGGAGTGTGAGGAAATATCGAAGAAAACTGTAACTCTGGTTTCATCTCAATCGTCATCGTCATTACCGTTTGATTCTATACTTGTAAAGGTATCATACCCTCTTCATGTTACTACAAGTATTGTTACATGGGAATCTTGAGAACTGCACTTGAGCTTGCTGTAAAGCTCCCTGACTTATTGCTTACACCCATGGCAACTTACCCTATTCTCGTACTACTTGATTATCCCAGGTCAAGTAACGCCACCCACATCAGATAGTGACCCTCTGTTCCACTCCTTGTACTTGTAGAACCTGGCTTCCTTCTGGCTCAATTGCCGCTTATCCATTTGAATACAATTTACCACTTTCCTATTGTCCCGTGTGGTCGCAGCTGGTTCGGTAATCTCTCGATTGAGAGTTCCGGGTCTTTTCCCTGTCCTTTGAGTGGAACAGGACAGCAGTGTAGCTCCCCGGAGACAGCTCAAATACCCGTGCGTGCCCTCTCCCCCCTCCACTCCCCCTCTTCTGCAACGCTCCATATCACATTGCATATTCATCCCCGTGAGACAGACAGACGAGGCTCTGTTTCCTACTCATTCTCATACTTCATACTTATCACCTGTACCTACCACTCTCTAGCCTGTACCTATCCTTTCAATTCATTATACATATTCACTCGCACTCAAACATTCTCACACACTTCAATAAAAAAGATGCCATCACCCCTCAAACGAAAGTCCAACCCGGAGGTCCCACATGCTCCCTCCAAACGGCTGCGAACAGATGGCCTCTTCACTCCGCGAGTGAAGACCCCCACCGGTGCCAGTCGATCCATTCCCCGAGCTTCAAGATACCAGCCCTCCTCGACGAGCCCCGCTAAACGTACCCTGGACGAAGAGCAGGTTGAGCAAGGCCTAAGCAGTAAAGTCCGAATCCTAGACAACCGGGAATGCCTCCACCTCTTACCTTCACGCAAGCCATTACCAGTGCCAGCGCCAGAACTACAGAGGAAGATCAGGCCTCGCAGTCCACTCAAGAACGCTATAATTGCCAGATTATCACGACGTAGAGCCATCCTTTCACAAAAACAGAAACTGGAGCGCCTGACGGAGCGTATGGATTCCGACAATGTATATTACTTTTCCGAAGGTCTCTCAGATGGCATCAAGCTCTTTACGTCACGCAGCCCTGCTTCCTTCTCAAGTAAGTATTGGACTCACGGGCTCTCACTCGAGTTCCTCCTCTGATTGATGTATGATAGGCTTCTGCGTAGATATCCCAGATCTGGAGATGGGCGTTGAGGAGCCGACGGATTGTACCACCACTACTATCTCTGGCGGTCCTTCTCAGCCAGCTTCTGACCCTGAATCTCCCGCCGAAGATATTACTGGGACAAAAGTGCATGAGGAGGGGCCCAGCAAGAAGAGTGGGGATGTAGACGAGGAATTGACCCAAGAGCCTGAGCCCAAGCCGGAAGAAAGAAAAGAGGAAGAGAAGGAATCAGTGAAGGATATTAAGGTCGGCCCGGAGGAAGAGAAGGATTTAATGAAGGACGAGGAGGCTGAGGAGAAAGAGGAAGACAAGAAGGAGGCGTCCGAAACCCTATCAACCAAGGACAAACTTGTGAACGACCGAATTAAAGAAAGGCTTGGGGAAGGTGGGATGGTTTGTCTTAGTGCTAAGACAAAACAGGCGGAGGAGGAGAAAATCACTGTACCAAAGAAAAGCCCTACCAAAAAGAAAGTTAAGATTGTCTTGCCACCAACTCTCGAGGAGGACGAGGATGAGGAAGGAAAAGAACCCGAGTCGCCCAAGAAGCGAAATTCAAGGCCCTCCAGTCCACAAAAGAAGAGAGAAGAGGTGGATGATTCGTCTGATTCAGAAAGGGAGGACAGAGAGGAGAAGCCTAGACGAAGAAGTCCAAGATCTAGCGTAAAAAAGATCGAGGATGAGGAGAAGGAGGAGAAGGAGGAGAAGGAAGAGGAGAAGGAGCCAGAGGACCCCGAAGAGAAAGTTTCTCAACCAAGGCCAAAGCATGAGCATGAAGATTCCAATCCCTCGGATACCGAGAAAGATGACGATAAACAGAAGCAAGAGGAGAGAGAGGAAGCAGCTGCTCATGTAGATAAGATGGAAGAGGATGCGGACGCGGACGCCGAGAGTACCGGAAGCAGCGGGGAAGATACAGACATGAGCACAGATGATGAAGCTCCCACCGAGACCACTGAGTCCACTGAGGAAGAAGATGTGGCCATGTGTGAGGATGGCAATGAAGCACTTGGTTCGAGGGACACTCCGGATGAGAAGAGAGATCAAGAGAGACAGGAGAAAGGTTCGCATCGCCCTCTTACTATTCCGAGTTATGAGAACTAAACAGATTAACAACCTATGTAGATGACGAAGCAGACAATGAAGATAATGAGGAATCGTCCACGCCCATCAAGACTGACCCCAAGCCCTCCGACGACGAGGCCAAAAGGCCAAAGCGAGTTAAGTCTCTCGTTCTCTCTTCCCAACCCGAAGAGGTAGAAGGTATGCCTTATGCCTATGCTCATTAACTATTCCCATCTAACATTTCCTAGTCATTTCTACACCAAAAACACCCAGCAGCGCAGCCACTCTCCGCTACAACTTTTCCATCACAAAGACCCCAAAGTCACCTCGCTCACCCCGACTCTATAAACATGATTTAGTCCCTCCATGTCCCCTAGGTTTTAGCGGCTTTTCTAAGAAGAAGAAAGCCTTGCTCAAGCCCGAAATCGAAAGGGATGCCAATTTGTGGATGTTAGGGAAGAGCAGTGGTCTTCACACCAAGCGGAGGCGACAGCGCCCGTTCATCCCAGCCAGTAAGATTCACCCCCCCACATATATATTCGCCATTGATTTACTTTATTAATTATCTGGTAGACGTTTCAAGACATGCATACCGCGATTCCGATTCCGATGATGGAGAAGACATGTATACCCACCATCACCATGGCTTCCAATCATCACGACGAGAAAATGACGAAACGGAGGACGACGACGTATACCTGCGTGTGGACTGGCCTTGGGATGGCCGCGGTCGCTACAACAGTTGGATGATGGAGCACGGAGGCCCTCTACTCGAATTTTGCGTGAGGGGGCTTGAGGGGTTTAATATGGCTTGGTAGTTGGTCAGACTAAGTACGGTATTTCATTTGGTTTCTTCGGGTCGGAGTTGGTCTTTTTTTATGGATTTACGGCGTTTAGAGGTTGGGCAGCGTTTTGGTGATGATCACGATGGATGATATTATGGGGCCACCAAGATATGAAGGCGACTGGTGGATTTAATTTCTCTTTCTTTCCTATCCTCATTCAGCTGTATTTCATCTAGCCATTCCGCTTCTTTGTTCGGTGGGTGTTTGTAAATATTCTTCTGTACCATAACAGTTTTGGGGCGGTTTAGGTTTGCTTTTCTGTTTGATCAGCGAGAATGAGTGGCAGGCTAGCTCTAGTTGAAAACCATTGCATCACATGATGCTCCAATCGAAGAGAATCAATGGATGATAAGTGTCAGTTTATTGTCACAATCCATTTGTAGAGTATGAGGAGAAAGCCCAAAGTGGGGGTCGGTGTGCGTGGTTTTTCCTGGGACTTCAAGGTCAGCAGCGATTGGAACAAAGGTCGTGTGCACGCCCAAGCGTTATCATCTTATGCGAAAGGCGGACGCACATTCCTTTTGGCAAAAAAACCGGCCAACCAACCGCGAGTGATTTCTGGTGGCACGAATGGTTTCCACCATTGATGGATTGGGTTGGTCCATCCGCTGGTGGATGTATTCGGGTGCTCATTCCCAATGACATGTCACGCATAAAAAGGCGCTCCACAAGTCCGAGTGTTTAGGCTGACCGATACTAATTAGAAGCAATGAGTTGATGGCACATAAGTGAGAAGTTGATCTCTGCAGCCAGAGTGCCGAATGGGCAGGAGATTGCAGAATTGGGGCCATAAGTGAACGGTGTACTGTATTGTACTGTATTCGAGTATGGTTGCCAGGAAGACATCGGGTCAGATCCAAGGTCCAGGGTTAGGGCTTTCTTATCGATAAGGAAGGGACATGCAGTACCGGTATGATACCGGAGGTAACAGGAGGGATGGTGGGACAGAGGCCTTGGGGCGGCATATGCTCAAACAATCCTTGCGAATTGCTCCCACCCATAACCACCTCTTCTTCAGCATGTCCACACCAGCCCCTTTAACGGGAGGTGCTTCTGCGGAAACTTTCACTCCATTTCCACCTATCCCTTCCCCCCCCAGGGCTTCTTCTCCACCTTCACCTACAAATCCAGCATATGCTACCACCACGGACGACAGACCAACCCTCGCCAACGATGCTGTCCTCAAACCTTCGGACCCAATACCTTCGACCTGGAACTCGCGTGTTGTCTCGGGGCCAGAATTCAACGCCTTGCATCATACCCCGATCACGATCTCCTCCTTGATAGATAGCATGGCAAACATAGGCTTTCAGGGTAGCGAACTTGCTCGAGCGGTAGAAGTAGTTGATAGTATGCGCACTTATGTCTCCCCGGAAGGCCGCAGAGCAACCATTTTTTTGGGTTACACTTCGAACTTGATTTCCTCCGGCCTTAGGTCCACCATCCGCTACCTCGTCGAGCACAAACATGTCTCAGCAATTGTTACTACGGCCGGTGGCGTGGAAGAGGACTTCATCAAGTGCCTCGCACCAACATATCTCGCCTCGTTCAACCTGCCAGGAAAGGACTTACGTGCAAAGGGCCTCAATAGGATTGGCAACCTTCTGGTTCCGAACAACAATTACTGTCTTTTTGAAGATTGGATTATTCCGATTTTTGATAAAATGCTCGAAGAGCAGGATGCCTCGAATGGTGAGCTAATTTGGACACCCAGTAAAATCATTCATAGACTAGGGAAGGAAATCAACCACCCAGAGTCAGTTTACTATTGGGCTTACAAAAACGACATTCCGGTATTTTGCCCTGCACTTACGGACGGCAGTATCGGTGACATGCTATTCTTTCACACATACAGGTCTTCGCCGAAACAGCTGGTGTGCGATATTGTGGGGGATATTAGGAAGGTTAATTCGATGAGCATGCAAGCTGAGAAGGTCGGCGCTATCATTCTTGGGGGCGGTATCGTAAAACACCACATCGCGAATGCTTGTTTAATGAGGAACGGAGCCGAGTGGGCCGTCTTTGTGAATACGGCGAGCGAGTTTGATGGATCCGATGCGGGAGCGAGGCCAGATGAGGCGGTTAGTTGGGGGAAGATAAGGGTTGATGGGGAGAGTGTTAAGGTAAGCCCCTGTAGTCCTTGACTGAGTGGTCAGAGGCTGATATGGGTAGGTTTATGCTGAGGCTACGATCGCTTTTCCCCTGATTGTTGCGGCGACGTTCGCTAAGGATGGTATCACTGGGGAGTAGGAGAAGGGGTGAAAGTATTACATGGGGAAATAGTCCTTCAAAGTTTGTGCTAGAGTCTTGCAGGGTTAGAACTGGGTGTTTTCGTTTTTAATGATATTACTGGGCCAGAAGCAGCTTAGAATGACTCCCTTCTTTGCTGACTTTGTGAGTGAAAGCTATTCGCTATTCTACTATCAGAGAAGTGCCGGGAGGCCGTGTTTACGATAAAATTAATTTCGTAGGCGTTATGGGTGGAAAATGACTAGACTATGGAGCCAAAGATGATCGATGCTAATAATCTATCATCTCTTGTCACTCGGGTATTTGATCTCCGATTCCCTGTGCAGGCTAGCCTACCCTGAGCACTATTGCTTTATTCGCTTTGCTCTCCTGTCGCCCTGTTGCTGTGCTTATACTGGATTTAACTCTGACGTCTTCTGGCTTTATCCTTGTTGATCGATCCGACAACGCTGAATATTGGCCCGTACCCGCCTCGGCTCTTGGAAGAGCAGGGTTGAATTCGTTGGGGTGTTTTCCACGGGATGGACTAGCCCGGATTTGGGGTCGGGCCAACGATACAAGTACTTTAATGCTGGGTTCCTGGCACTTTGGCCTGATGATATATTACATGGGGATTAGTGACTGGAGCCTTGGCATGAATTGAAGTGAAATGGTAGGGCCCACGCATCAGAAGAGCTGATGACAGTACAAGTATCATACTGTAGTCGTGTGATATAGCCATCTTCAGTGAGATGCCCCTGTGGTATCTTTTGGGGTTCATTAAGTTCACCCATACTGAGTATGGATGCGACTGGAAGATGGGTATGCGTTGATGAAGGAGCCGGTATTGGCCTGGGAGAGTTCGGCGAGCTAGCTGACCTCTAAATATTTTTGTCATCTTGGGAGGGTTCTATCTCTATATTCCATGCTTGATGCTAAGTTAGGGTTGAACAATGCAAAACTAATTTCCAAGCAGATGCCAACCCATCAATCCAAGAGGGTGTCGATACAAAGAATTACTAGTAACTCCCCGATACCAGCCTAAAAACTGGTGGAGATCTTGTTAATCAAAATCGGCAACAAGTGTCCAGCTCCCGCCAACCTCCCTAAACTCCGCCCCTTGATCAAAGAAGCCATGCTGATTCCAACCAGCCATAGCAGACTTATCGTAGGGCCCATGGGTGCCTCCACCATCCCGTCCGTCTGTCCATCTAAACTCCCATTTCTTCTCCGCAGTGTCCTCTGTAACCGGTACTCTCGGCTCGACCCAGTCTTCTCCAGCTTCACGACGGTATTGTCGAATTAGCGACTCGCGAGACTCATCGTAGATCTCTGGTTGTCCGCGTGTTAATAGACGATCGGCTGCACCAGTGATCTGTTCAACGGTTTCTTTCCGGCGGGCTTCGATTGGGTTGACGGGAGCTTTTCCTTTGTCGACGTCCATTTCTTCCGAGTTCGCGGCGGCCTTCTTCTTCTGACGCCAGGAGTTCTTGTTGGTTTGCTTCTTCCTCTTTTTGTCCGTTGTACCGAGGCGCGCAAGTGCTTCGAGGATCGTCTCGCCCTTTTCCAAACAGGGAATTAAGTCTGCGAGGACCTGGCTTGTAGGTACTGCATCGTCTTCCTTCATCTTCTCTCGTTTCTCGGCCTCGCGTTTTTCCATTGCTTCCTTCGCCCTCCGCATATCCTTCCTACTCACGCCTTCCAGCCAGCTATCATGCACCGCGTCCCTCTCTGCAGCCTTTCGAATAAAGTTCCCCGCTTCGTCGAATCGTCCTTCGTCCATTTCGTTCTGCATGTTGAAAGCGTCAATTTTGGGAGCGCCCTTTTTCTTTCCGCCAGCTCCGACCTCGGGATCGATCTCCTGCTCGTTCTGCTCATCACTGTCATCGCCCCGACCTTTATCCTCATCGATAATGTCAACAAACTCCCTCTTACTCGCGAAATCTTCCCCCTTAATTTTCTCTGGATCCAGAAATTTAACATCCTTCTTCCGGCCTTTCCCCGGACCACTCTCCTTGTCATCGCCGTCTTCCTCATCGCTCTTAAGATCCGCGAACATGTCGTCACCTTCGTCTTGCATCGTGTCTGTTTTCTGGTCGGCTTTCCGCCATGCCTTGTGCGTCGCATCGAAGCCTTCCTCTGATGAATCGCTCTCGTAGCCTTCGATGTCGACCTTGTTACGATTCGATTTGCGCTTGCCGATGGCACCTTCGTCGATTTCTAGGAAGACGTCTTCCTCGTCTCGGGTGTCGGGGGCTAGTTCGTTCGGATTTCGGAGGTCGAATTTAGGGCGCTTACTATCTGGGAGACCGGCGCCTGAGCGTATGGCGGCGTCGATGGTCGATGGGCGTTTGGGTTTTGGGTAGGAAGACATGTTGTTGGAGTCGTTGGGGGATTGTGGGGTGCGTTTTGTGGAATGAGCTAGGTTACACATATTATGGATTCGGTGCGGTTACCCGGATTTTGAGGTGACACGAGTCCTTTGCTTGCGCAGAGTGATGTGCATCTGGGAGCAGCAACTCGGATTTCGGATTAATCGATCATGGGAGCCACGAGAGATACACTCGCATTGGGCGGATTGGATCGCACTGGGGTGTAAGTATAGGGTTGGACTTTAGAGACGTGCCTTTACTCTACATGGACCGAGAGAGTTGTTGGCTATTCAACAACTGACCTACTGGGGTATTATAATGTTTCTTCTAAACATTAAGCTTGTGTTCTGAGTCCCATATATAAGTTAGCATCCTCCTCACTTGCCTCTATCTGGGCACATACCCATCTACAGTAGTTCTGCCTCCATATTCTTGTATTTTTATCTTAAGGGTGCAGCGGATTACAAGGGGCCACCCTTTCACTATTTTATTTTGGGTTGCTTTGGTTTTCATTATTTTTATTCCATTTCATTATATAACAATATTATGAGTTCTAAAGAAATGGATGTTTGTTGTTGTGTTGAGCAAAGACCAAACTGCCCTACAGCACCTCTGCTCTGACCTGGCGTAGCAATCGGAACTCTCCTGCGCGCTGATCTGCCCGGAATTACAAATCTAGTGTCCACAAAGCTCTGATTGAGTACGATAGCAATTCCCTTGCCTAGTATGGAGCTTTATTCTCCAACTCTGTGACTCTTGACAAAACCACCGGTAGGAACCTCTAGCTAGAGTGGGCCTACCCATCTTATCGCTTTGCACGTGTACTAGTACAGTAGTGCGGCCCTGGTGACGAAAGAAATGACCACTCCCGGGGTTTCCATAAAAATGCTCATTTCCAAAAGGTGCCTACTTACCACTGTGGCATTGGGAAAATCTGGGGATTTTCCAGATAGTACAGCTTTGCATGAAGATTCACATAATTTGACACTAGGTTACAGAAAGCATACTAGGAATTCTGAGTGCCAGAGCTCGAGGAGAGGTGCCCAAAAACACTGCCAAGAGAGCCAATTTGTATGTAATTTCTACATGGCAACGATACTGGCTGGATTCACATACTGCTAGCACTTGGCAGAGTGAGAAAAATAGGCAATCTTATTTCCTGAATTCTCTGTGATTCCCTTTCACTTGGTTGCTTTTTGAAGGCAAAATTTATCATCTGCCTTTGTGGTTGTTGGCTAATCTTGTGTACCGTAGGCCTTCTGAAGGGCAGTCCCTGTCAGTCGTCCTCGACCAGCCAAAAAATGCACTAGGGGTTAATGCGCTGGTCAGTCGTAGGAGGCTGAGGAAATGGTTGTAGCGATTGTGGTAAGGTGGTTTTGAGTAAACCGGCTCTTCATTGATTGCGCATCGTCGCGCTAGTACAAGTATGTATTTAAAGTGTAGTGCCTCTGGTAACATTGATGCTTCAAACAGCAGCTAAAATATGGGCTCCATGATCGGACACCGATGTGAGGGCCTTCTGGTTCCCTGAGGATCAAAAGATTTGGAAGACCGTCAAAAGGGCTAGTGAGCAGATAATATGTTGTATCATAGTATCGTACTTGAATGTCAATGCAGTTGAATGAGGGTTGGTGTGCGCCTATTGGCACGAGCGTGTGATGTGGGTTAATTTGCCGGAGGCCGCAACGGTTGAGCTTTCGCCTGCCAGCCCTACGAAAACCTTAACCCTTACCTTGAACTACAAGCACCGTACGGACCCAGATCACAGGCTCAACGGCGACCCTCACCCCACACCGTCTTTCCCCTCCATCTTTTTCTTCCTTCCTTTCTTTCCTTTTTTTTTTTTTTTTTTTTAGAACTGCACCATACCGACGTATACATCTTGCCTTCTTTATGTTAACAATTCGGACAGTCTTTTCTTGACCAAAAACCACCTCTCTGCGCTCGTAGCAGCCTAGTCGCGTAAGTAAACAAGCCCCTTTCTTCCCCCGTAAGGTTGCCCGCGGCATTTACCGTGATCATCCTTTGTCTGGAGATACACTGCGCCTGCTTACACTAAATTCATTGCAGGAATTACTGCCATCTCAAGCGGATTGCTTCGCTTCGCGGCGCTCGCTGCCTTACCTACGCTGCAATGGCCGCAGGCGAGAGCCTGCGAACTAAGTTTACGGGCAACACATCCTTATATGTCTTCATAGCGCGTTTCCGACCACCCATCTTCCTCAAACGCAACATTGAAACGGTTTTACGCGAGTCAGAGAGGAGGAGGAGGAGGGAAGAAGAAACGGCTTTACGGCAATGCGGGCCAGATAGGACAGAAGAAGAAACGGGTTTACAACGATGCGAGTCAGAGGGGACGGAAGAAGACAGTGAGGTGTCATCTGTTTCTGAAGCTTCGATTCCTAGTGCTCGATGGTCCTCAACGAGTGCAAGATTCCCCACGCGTCGTACGGAGTCGTTGAGCCAAATTATTAACAGACTAAGGCCTCCTATTCCCATTGGTGGAAGGCTGGAACCTGTTTTGAAAATCGAGGGGAGGTCTTTGAGGCGCAGGCGGCTATCTGAGCCCCGAACTCATCCTCCAAGTTCAGGTAAGCTTGTCAGGATTTAAAGAGAAAATAGTACTGTGTTGGAATTAATTCCTCTTGTGTTAGATGATGGCAGTCTAAATTCTTACATCGGCAGCCGCCGTCGTCCCTTCGATAAACGAAACATCCGTTGCCGGTGTGAACTCACGATCTATGAGAAGCCTGATCCGTTCAGGGCCGCACAACCCTCCAATGTACGGCGAACTAGATCTAGGGCCAAACAGGAATCACGCATGAATCCACTTGTTCGGAAGAGGCAGTTTTGCACTATCGCTTATCTTTCTGAAGAATTTGCGACTATCGAAATGCCGGATCCATTTTATGTCAGGGCCGGTGAGCTCTTTGTATTTACCAATCGGGGACCAATCCAAAGTTTTGGCCTCGCAGAGAGTTATACAGCGGAGTTCGCTTTGCAACCAATCAGTACCAACCAACACTGGCCCCCCTTGGCCTCAGATAACTCGCTGAAATGGGAGGACCCAACCGTTGTCCAGCTCGTCGGAGTTTTCCATTCTCTCCCTATGGCTCCCGCAACGGCTTACCATGAACTCGAATTCCGAGTTCTAGGTGAAACTAGCAAGTGGTCAGATATCGACCTTGAACTGGACTGCAAATGGGATAAACAAGGAACCATCACACGCAGCGGAGAAGCTTACCAGCTCATGCCCCCAAGATTGCCAACTCCGGTGTCAGAGGGAGGGCGTGATTTCTCGCCTGTAGACTCTACAGTAACCCGTTACATTTTCCACGCCCCCGTAGATGATGAACGCTTTCATGGATATATTGGGCAACCAACTATCAAACACCAGCACCCGTTCACAGTCCCCAGATATACATGCCCTTTTTGCGATGGGAGAGAACTCACAAATCTAACTAGTTTACATTTCCACCTCATTACCTCCCACGATTTATTTCAGTTCAAAGTAAGGTCAAGAAAAGCAAACAGTGGTCTCAGGGGTAGCGAGAGGCATGAAAATTATGTGGAGGTCTTTGTAGACCTAGCCAAAGATGCTGTTGTTGGAAGAGCGAGTGACCATGTTCCGGATCACAGGACTTTTCGCTGGGTTAAGCCTCCAGAAACACTTGATGTCGATAGAATACTTCATGGCGACTGGAGTTGGTTGAACGACAGGAGGGGCATGTCCCTACACCATCGGAAGGATATGGCGACTGGAGGGGCCCTTGTCCCCTTTTCTAGGAAGAGAATCAATTTGAGTGATGTTGGGGATTTGCCTGTAAACAAGAGGCGGAAATATCGCGTGCCCGTACCCATCAACGGGCTGCAAGGGCTGGTGTTTATAAGGAGTAGATCGAAAAGATTTGTACATCCGGGTGAGGATCTGAGTGAGAGTGACGATGATGTCGACGAAGGCTGGCTGCAGATGGAACATAAAGAAGTAAGTAGAGATTTTGTAGGTTTCAATATAAATACTGATGTTCAACTTTTTGTAGATCATCGAAGACTTTACTGATGTGGCTCGGAATGAAATGACCTTTATGCAGCTTTGGGACAGCCATCTGTTTTTAGAACGGTAAGTTATAATTCGCTTCTCGGTTTTTGCCCCCATAGCTAATCTTGCGTAGACCGATAGGATATTCACACATCCCACAGGTCTTGATTCGCTTTGCTCGCCAGCAGGCTGAGAATATGAGAACCTCTCAGCTTCTGGTTGAATTTTGGAAACATTGCCTGAATCTTGTTCAATACGGAATAATAGATACCGAATGTGTAGCCTTCTGTATGAAGGTCATCAAAGGGGAAGACCAATGGTCCTCTGCAGGGCGAGTTGAGTGGGGAATTGGGCTGTCAGGGCCACTTGTATTAGATGCCCCGGAAGCCGCCCCTACCAAAATTGAGGATGACACGGACACTATAGACTGCCTGCAGGCGCCAGAGCTAAACTCGGGGTTTTGTACGTGCGGAAAACCTTTCGATAAGCCTGAAATGGTGCTTTGCAATGGAAATGTGAGTACTTCCTATCATTCCAACCACTCAACACTCGCTCCCCCTTCTCTGTCTAGATTTAGGGGTTCTAGTCTCCTCCCAAATTCATGACCACAGGTTAACTTCTCCAAGAAATGCAAAACGCGATGGTTCCATAGATCCTGCATCAACGCAGAACGAATGCAGGAGGGCTGGCGGTGTAAATTTTGCCTGGAAGACGTCCTCCAGAGTGGTGGCTGAATTCGGGTCCGCAGGTACTGCTCATAAGTACCCGATTAACCAACCTTCCATAAAATACTAATTAGGAACGTATTCTTAAAATAGCAGAACGACCAATTAGGCCCCAGAGAATCACTGTCCTATCGTGTTTTGTTATAAAACCTCTTACCCATGTCACGCTGTTTAAAGAAACACCCTCTCTCGCTGCTTGTCTTCTGCCAGCCCAGCTGGCTAATATGTACTAATAATACCTGAACTCGGGCGTTCGATGTACTTTTATTTCTTCCGGTTCGTCGTTGTCCTTTATTTCTTTTTTATGTCTGGGAGATCTCATAGACGCGCCTGACTATGTTTTTCACACGAGTTTGCATATTTTTAGGGGTGTTTAGGTTTGGTGGAGGATTGTACACTACTGTCTATAGATCTGGCGAGGTTTTACTCATCGGAGACGATCCAGTTTTCCTGCCGTGCATGCTTCTATTGCCACTTGCTCCTGAGGATTGTCGGACCCTCGAATCGTGTTGTAGGTAGGTTTCTGGTGCCGATCTCTGGTACCTGATCCTATGAGCGATTGCATCCTGACCACTAAGAATCCACGACCTGCAAATGGTGAGTGAGAACCAACGATAAGCATGCTCCGTTCTAGGACGGTATACTCACCCGGTTGTGTGTGGTTTTCATACCCCCAGACAGCCCGCGGCTGGCCAGGCCCAGGTTTCTCTCTAGAGCCCTGGCAATAGTGTGGGATCACTTGCATTTCGCCGCGCTGGTCGTAGGCATAAAGGCGCCTGAGAATCAAAACTCGAAGTGTAAATTCTGCGGTTACCAACGAGTGGCCTCCACAACAGGTCTTTTGCATCAGCCCCAGGCAACTACGGCTCGCTGCGAGGGGCGGTTCGGGGCTCTAAGGATATTGAGCTCTTTGCGAATCCTACGCAGAAGCCGCATGTTATAGGACATCAAGGCAAGGATGGAGGGGACAATTGATAAGCAGGGATATTCAGAACAACAACTAAAATATGGTTCAATCAAATATTGGTATGAATCACACCTGGGGTTAGCCGCTTGGTGGATAAGGCTTACTAGCTATAGAAGCATGGTATGATAATCTCCTGGCGGATTTTTCAACATTATTACTGTCCTGCAGATACAGGACTGCCGGAGTTTAGGTCGTCTCTATAACAAGAACAGATATTAGTGTATGGTACCTGTCAAGGGACAACTCTCCTTAGGAACAGTCGTCCTAGGGGGCATCGTCTTGTGTCCTTAGGCGGGGTCGGGTGGTTTGGGTACTTGTTCATCGGGTGGGTGGGGATCTCGGGGCCGGAAGGTTGTTCAAGATGTTTTCTTGATGGTTTGGGAGCGGTGTTTCTTGAGTGGGGGGCTCTGTGGCGGTTCTGTTGTTGATCAGGGATGCAATAGGCAACAACAGTCGTCTCCTGTGTAGGTGAGCCTCGTTTGCTTGCACCAAGAGATTGGAAGACACTATCTCTTCAGATAGTACGAGACTGGCTTGCTTGTCTTGAGGTTCACTACATCAGCAAAAACAGATCTTGCGTCTGATCCACCGGCGTTGCGTCCTGACACAACGTCGCAATGTTCCTTACGTGCTGAGGCAACGTCGCAATGTTCCTTACGTGCTGACGCAACGTCGCAACGTTCTTTACGTCCTGACGCAACGTCGCGGTCTCCCCACGTCCAGACTACCCCAGATTCTCCCTCTCGTCGCCTCTTCCTTCTGATCGTGCTCGCTCCGCGTCACTTCTTCTCTGCGTCTGTAACGACCCTATGGATAGGTAGCTACAGTGGACTGAACTCAAGCTCATATGGTATACCAAGAGGTAACTAGATTGATGATAGACCAGTATACTTAGTATACTAACGGTAGACATGAGTTGGTACAAGTGTCTAAAAAGTGACTTGGTAACATCGGGTTAGATAGGGTAACCTTCGGAGGACATGTTCGCGTAAAGTTAAGGAAACATAGTAAACGTTGCATGGGTCTCCGGGGTAACATTATATGTTGTTGCGCGGACTCCCCAAGGGAATAAAGGCATAATAGAGTGAAGTTACCCTACCTTGGAAACATGATTACCCTACCTTAGGGACCCAGTTACCCTACTGAGGTACCCCAGTTTCCCTACCTTCACTGACAAAGTCATCTGGGGACTTAGGGGGAAGTTATCCCACTATAGTGGAGCTCTTAGATGTTCAAAGGGCCGCTTCGTATGGTACGAAACGGACTACTGACGGAGCAGGAGTGGTCCGAACCTCCTGTAACTGTCAGGGGATATTCCTAACACCCCCCTGCGGCCCCAGCGTTGGTACGGCGCGACAGCAGTGTACGGCTGTGTAGTTGTGTGCATCCTAGTAAAGTGAGATCTATAGGAACGCTCCCACAACACAGTATGAGTTGTGGCAGTCCAACCGACCAGAAGCTGTTCACAGGATATATAAGGGGTGTGAGAGTGACGGCCTCTTGGGGCGCCACCTGGATAACACCTGGGAACGACCTACGGGCATACTTGGACCTCCGGGTAGTTGTATGGTTAACAGTAGAGGGCTTGGGGCAGACCGGGGAGGCTGCAAGGCTTCCAGGACAACCACCCCAAAGCCAGTCCCGGGCTACCCTGTGAACTGTAGCATTACCATGGGTTATTAGTGGACTCTAGAGGTGTGAGTCTTGTTACAATTTAAGAGGGTCCTGCATGGTTGACTGTGGGTAGCGCCCATGCAGTCAGGCAGCAGGAGATTTCTTATCGTGAGAGCATGCAGTCAGGTTTAGAAGCTTAGTATAGCCAAGTAGATTTGCCGATGGACTGCGTAGCTTGTATAGACGAAACCACTGCTGGGCCAGTGAGTCCCAATAGATATTATCTCTACGGTGGGCATGTCGGTCAGCCACTGATATGCTACCGATAGGAAAGAGTTTTCGCTCATGCAGATGTAGTTGGAGAGACATCACTGGAAGGACTTCCTATTTGTGGAGATAGTTAATATCCGAGCAGTCCGACTGCCTCCGAGTGTTAGCTCACTCTAGGCGGGTGAGTTGGACAGCCCTGAGCTGTGCAGGGTGCTTGCGAAAGGTCAGAATGGTTGACGGGTGTCCTGTGGCTTTACATTATTCTACTTAACTAAAGCGAGAGACACCCTTTTCTGATAACCAACGATCCTCGAGAGAACTTATTAAGTGAAGCTTTCAGGCTTAACGATATTAAGTTTTACCGCTTGATTCTACGTTGAATTATCTTTATCTTTATTTTGATCCTTACTTCTACTTTGAGTCTTCGGTACAGTCGCAATCTTAGTATCCGTCTTCCTACAGAGTGCCCCCATTACAGCGTCCTGACGTATCCCGCCCCTCATCTCCGCTCGAGTACTCTCAGCCTGAATTAATTCGCTGCTTTCTCAGATGTTAGTCTGCTGGCGTCTGGGGCAGCAGCACTTTTTTTTTCACATCTCACATTTCACGTATCACGTATCAGCCTCACTGGCGTGGCGAACTCATGATGTGGGTTTAAAGTCGCTTCTATTTCTTCTATATACAGTATGAAGATCATGTATGATTCTCCCGCATAGCCTAGTCCTGATTCTCTCATCCAGATTCTTTAATAAACCTCATTAAATGTTCTCAAATCAATCTGGCTATTTATAAGCCAGCGCTGGTTCTCCTGCTGGATCAGATGCGCCAGACCGAGGATTGTCCCTATATCTACTATTGTAAACCCTTATGCGTCCTCCCTCATCTGCAGTGTAACAAGGCCATGTTGATCCGATAGACGCGCTGAGTTGACTGGGGTCAGCATCTGAACACTGCCGACCCGACGCACAGTATCGTCGGATCTGTAGTCCCTGATTTTTAAGAGGGCAACTAGCTTTGCGGCAGACAACCCCTCAGCGCACCATACATTTCTTCCATACCTGCTTGTACCCAAACCCAATCATTGCGACTGCCCTGGTTTCTAAAGTGTAGATCGCCGGTGGATCGTGCACGGTTGATCTCGTAAACATCGGCTTCTTGAAACGCAAGAACCGGGATTTCAAGTTGTGTGAGTAGCTCAACGGGGAGTGATGGAAGCATCGCATGGACCTCAGAAAGACAGTGCACTGCGGGCAGGTTATGTCTGCTATATCGGATCAATTCAGGATATATAATCTCAAGTGAGACTCCCGAGATCCAGCTAAAATCCACAACATTGGCGACATCTTCCCGACGTCCCATATGGACCCTCCTGCGGACAACCGGCGCTGCTGCGGTCACGGTGCTGGCCGTCCTGTCTAAATGAGGCAAGACATCACCTGAGAGATGGGTGTAGTGATATTTTAGAGATTCAAGGTTCAACAGTCGCATTCTGATGGAATGTTGACAACCGTAGCTGTGGACAATCTGGCGCGCATCATTTTTGTTCGATTGGTGCCATCCGTCTTTGATTTGCGTCTTGTGAGCGAGCTCTCTGATCAGCGTGGAATACATCGGAATGTTGCCAAACTGGCGTATATGGTCACAAAAGTGGCTTAGTAGATGCATCTTGATAAAGTTGAAATGTGATTCGCTATGGACCAACATCAGCAAAAACGGACCCTGCGTCTGATCCGTCGGCGTTGCGTCCTGATGCAAGCGACGCATCTCCTGCCTCCCATGTGTCCTGTGCGTCCTGACTTGCGTTGCAACGCCCCGCCACATCCCACGCTTCCAGATGCTACCTGGCAAGGTTCCTTGCGTCCTGACGCAACCTGGCGCCCTCCCTACGTCTGGACTACGCTAGACTCTTTCTCTCATCTCTTCTTTCTCCTGATGCGCCAATAGCTCCTCATGACCTCTTCTTCGCGTCCTGACCCACCCCTCATCCCTGCTCGTGTAATCACAACTAATTTGCTACTTGCTCCGACGTGGCGTGGTGTCTAGGGTGGCGGCACCTTTTTTGGTCCCTCCCGGGTCTCACGTCTCACACCTCACTGGTCTGGCGAACTAATGATCTAGGTTTCAAGAAAGTCGCTTATATATCTTCTACTATATACAGTATCAATATGTAGGATTCTCATGCATCGCCGATTTAGGGACTAAGAATCCTGGGTATGGCGGTAATGCCTTCCAAAACTCATCAAATGCCTGCAGTCACCCGTGTTCCTTCAGAAAGGCTTCGATCCAGTCTATCATATGCTTAAATAGCCTGAGATAAATGGTATGGAGTATGTCTGGTTTGTACAGATCAGACGCCGAAACCCGGTTGAGTCTGTGGAATATATTTTGGCCGATACCAAGATTGATAACGTGGTCGTCGTCGGTCTCCGAGCCTGAGGTTTGATTTTCAGGTTTGTAGCGTTGGTACCTTGCATAATCTCGGGCTCGATAGCTTCTGGCATTGGTTCCTAATTCGTTGGTCAGTACCTCGCATTTAGGAAAGGCGTTTGTTTTCAACCTGTGAAGTGCTACGTTTTCGATATGGTCCGCAATCCAGGCAGAGAGAATTGGGAAGCAAAGTCGAATGTTGCCGTTGGAACAGTCAATGGGGATGCTGACATGCGCCACATCCTGAAGGGGTGCAAAGATGAGTTCGAATACATCTTGTAGGGTGTCAGCGTTGATTTTTCTCCGGCGTCGGTCAGCTTTAGAGGACTTGGAGAGTTTGGGTGGAACCGGTAATAAGGCAAGAAGAAGAACAGCCATTGATCTTGGGCTGTTGCGCCGAGCCGACGGAAGATTTCCGATCGTAATATAGACAGGCCACGCTTTCTTGTCTCAAGAAAAGTTGGTGAGGTTAGTCTGATCTGACATCCCAATTATTGGAACAACGGTACCACCTGGCTGAAGCGTCTCCTATGATTAGTCAGCTAAGGTCTTCCAAACAAGGGTGGGGCTCAGATGCTCTACACGCAGGTCCCACCACCAATCCGCCATATGCATTTCAGCATATATTCTCTGCCCGGAAGGGTCATATTCACGCCGTGGTGCGTAGACCAAGTCATCTCGGTATGCGATCTGGCGAAGGAGATATCTGACACAACCTAGGACGTCGCGGTAGAAAAATGGCAAAGTCCTCTGGCCATCCTCAACCTGCCCTTCGAACCATTGCAGAT
>Ga0307513_10000875_pt1 | contig 43525 bp, 48 predicted proteins | sample 15_EM_MG_FD_202174 | JGI IMG/M metagenome (GOLD analysis project Ga0307513, IMG submission 202174) | Populus trichocarpa ectomycorrhiza microbial communities from riparian zone in the Pacific Northwest, United States - 15_EM | ecosystem: Host-associated > Plants > Roots > Unclassified | place...
TTCCAGACTGTTTTGAGGCCCCTTTGGATGTGCTTTTTACAAGCCTGTCATTGTCGGACTCAAGATCAATGATTTGAGTTTTGACTGGCTGTGGCACTGATTGGGGGTCCTGCGAAACGTTGAAAGAGATTTTTTGAATAGTAAATCATGCACACACCTTCCTTGGGCACCCTCAAGCTTTCTTTGCGGGAGCGGGAGACTTGGTGGTTGGGAGCACAGCCAATTCAGCAGCAGCTACTGCCAAAGCAGCTGTGTAGTTTCCCTTTTCAGATATGTCTCCCTCCACACCTTCCTTGTGTGCCGCTGGCCAATCCGAGAGAAGATGGCCGTACTCGTCGTCATCAACGTCGCTGCCTTCTTCAAGGGCCGCCAGAAGCTGCCTCTCAACATCCTCGTGATCAGAAAGTGCCAGTGCAGATGCTGAGAGTGCAAAACAGTGTTTATTAGCTCCCAAATACCGAATTCCGTCAAAACGACACTCCCTCACCTGAACGCAAGCGGCACGAGCTCATGATTTTATTTTAAATGCCTAGAATTATTGGAAAAACGATGGTGATTTTAAACAAGCGAGAAATCAAGAGTCAAATTTTTAGCCAAAATGCGGCCAGCTGTCAAAAAGTGTGTTTGGTCAAAGTGGCTGCAACGGGTTGTATAGTGTAACAACTTGACGCCCTGTCACTTTCTGTCATTTCCCATGTTTCCTGTCACTTTCTGTCACTTTCTGTCGCTTTCTGTCACTTTCTGTTGCTTTCCATTGTTTATACAGGTATACTAGATCACGCGAACTGGAGCATTAAACTATGTTTATTTTTGGTATATCTACTCTACAATACATATAGATTCAATATAATCGCCAGCAGTTGAATAGGGAGGAGTGCTTATGGGAGGGTGGCCATCATTTTGCAAAGTGACGCATCGCTTTTCTAAGCTTACATAAAGCGACGGAAAGCGACGGGACCCCCCCCTCTGAGGGGGTAAAACGCCTATGCGTCGGGAGGCCTCATAGGCCCCGGCTTCTTGTGACCGAGGTGCCCAAGGACGTCCGCAACCGGAGGTGGGTTGCATCGGACCAGTGGAACCGAAGCGTCGCACCGACGGAGCCAAGCCATGAGGGACACGAGGCCCTTCTCTTTCCAGACACCTCCAAGAGCAGCCAGCACCGGCGAGATGGCACAACGACACTCTCCACCTCACTCTCCACCAGCTTTGGCGGCTTCAATGAGCGACAGAGTGCATCCCACGCAACCTAGCAACACAAATACCACCGCCGAGTGGTCGTTTGTAGAACCTCCTTTTCTATCGCCGACTTGTGCAGAATCACAGGTCGCTGGTGGCAGCGTCGACGGCGTACACGAGACGCACAATTGGTTATCACCCGCTCGAGGCAGCATGCCACAGAGTCCATACTTTCCGGTGCTCACGCGACGTTGGATGGGAAGCGCTATTGGAAGGGAGGGCGATGCGATGTGGAGGCGCAACGGCTATCGCTCAAGTATTGACGATAGGGAGGTCGGGAAATACCTTAGAGGTGGATTAGGGTTGGCGCACGAGGGGAGGGAATATGGACGCGAGTAAACCATTCGCCTGCTTGTCTCGATGCATAATCAGACTTCACCATTAATAACTGTCTTTCACCGATATGTACACGTTCCCAACAAGGCTGTATTAAATGCTTAAGCCCGCAAGAGTCCAGGGAGAGAAGTAATCATATACATGTGCATTACAATTACATTCACTGGCAGTGGAACGAATAGCTCGATAACATGTTGACTCCAGAGTACGCAGTTAACGATACTCTGAAGGCTGACCGGATTGCTTTGTAGCCCATTCGTCATCGTTGTAGACTGAGAACCGGCTGGGTGAGCGGTCTTCCGATTGTACGAATCGCTGGCCATTGGCAGGTTTGTGTAACAATTGGATGACTCACTGGAGTTAAATATATTGGCAAATGTTAGCGTCTTTGCTCCTCGCGACCCGACTCCTGTCGTTGATTCGTCCGCCCTGTGGTTATAATACGCCCCCCGTAGGTTGAGGATTAACCTAGAAGGTCATCAAGCAAAGTAAGGAATGTCGTTGTGAATTTGCGTACTTGGAGCAAAGCACTATGGGTGCGGCCAAGGAAATTCCGACCAACTAGAAGATACAGTGAGTCGCAAGAGTGATCTGCTAAAAAACACATACCAATTGCACAAGGGCAGTGGGTCCTGAATGCCTGTATTAAGTTAGCATGCTGTGGCTGTAGATGACGAGACAAGTCTGCCTCTTACCATAATATCGATACGCCCAGCTCCAGCAGGGCAAGAAGTACATAATATATCAGCGAGTCCCTGGACGGCCTCTCAGCATGTTCGTGAATCATACGTCCTGCGGAAATGACTTGCCGAATAAAGATATCAAGCAGCCATCCCCCGTCGACACTGGCGCTACTACTAAGAACGGACCGATATCTTTGAACGGCTTTCCATCCCGCTAGAGCAGCCACGAGTGTGCCATACGCCATAGCGGGGAACCTTTCGACAGACCTTCAGTCATGGCTTCGCTTATACGTGGACTACACACACCAGAAACTGTGATAGAAAGGTTTACGGTGTAAATAAGGAGATGTCTCAAGGGAAGGCGACACTCACGAGTACACATAGAGGGTATCTTTTGTCAACGGCACACATAAGTGGAAGTCTTCAATCCCATACTCGCGGAACGGTGTGTCTATTGTGTATGTGAGATGGCGTCCTGCATCGGACCTTTGACCCACCAGTGGCTGCAGGGAGACGTCAACAGATAGTCGGAATAGAGAAAGGTACGCACCGATGAAGTTGTCAGTGAAATAAATGCCAATAATTATGAGCTGTCCAAGGACCTCCAATATAAAGAAAATCCCGACGATAAATCCGATAACCTGTTCATGGTGAGTTGCGTTACACTTATGAGGTATCTCCATCGCACTTTTGACCTGTCGCAGCAAATCAGAGTCAGTATAATCGTGCATCAGGCATACTCAGGTCTACCCACTGCTTCCATAGCGCATAGACACGTAGACCCTAATAACCATCAGAATGGAATTTCGTCCTCTAGAGTGTGCAAGTGCAACGCACTAGAACGACTACATATCGTGAGTAATGGTGTGAGAGCTGAGGAGATACACTACGTACTTTCGATGACCTGGAAGCATATCGTGCCTATTCGTTCATGAATATTGAGCGAATTATGCTTTGGACTTGACGCGAGACTAACCTGCAAATGCCTCATATTTCCACCACTCTCGGCCTAGAGCATTACTGTCACGCGATCATTACGCGCAGAGTCCTAGAAAGAGTTTGCTTACAGCTAAGGATACGTGAGAACCTGTCCAATGCGATGAATGAATATGCTTACAATGTATCACCAATGTAGTACTCTTGTACGTAGGCTGCATGAACATGGAGCCATTAATATTGGCAACCTTGAGAGATGCCTTGACTGACTGAACATGTTGATAGTGAGGACGATGCCAGAAATGTAACGATTGAATAAGTAGAAATACTGGATAGAGTAGGCATTCAAATCACACCCCATCCCCTACTTTACGGTAACATACCGTCATGGACGTAAACTTTCGTTTCTACTGCGCATTCAGAGGAAGAAAGGTACAAACAATTGGATAACCACATACCCAAATAAGGTCGATCTGTTTGGAGGTGAGCAGCAAATTAAAAGGTCAAAAGCTTCTCACCTCTCGATCCAGGGTGAGGATCCAATCGTAGGTACAAAACAGCCACTGTAGAATAACGGAATGAGCTTCTATTGGTGCTCAATTGCCGACTAACAGATGCAAGGTTAACATATCGAACGAGTTTGGCTCCACCTGCGACCTCTGCGAACACCGCCAGAAATGCTGCTTGTTGGTCCAGGGTCATAGAGTCGCCCATATTGGAAGTTATTGAAGGAGTAGGGATATGGACCGGTAGCAAGTCCGCTGAGGTATTCCCCAGCGTCGTGGGTTGCTTCGTGTTCCACCATTTTATCATGGGCATTAGTATTCCCGAAGGGTGAACAATAACATGTGTGTTGAATTGAAAGGCCCAGGGACAAGAGCCGTGACGGTGGAAGCGGTGATGGTCATCTTCGTTCTCCCTTTACTGGTGGACGTGGGACCCCGGACACTTTCTTGCGCAGTATATTAATGTACCCTTACAGTAGATATTAGATATAAGCTTGGTCTCGTCGAGGGTGTTCGCCTCGTTTCGCTTCCAAACGACATAATTTCGTGACCAAAGTCGTCTCAACCATGAACACTCGCTATCCACGGCCCTTCATTGGCCTTAACCCCTTTTTCTTTTTGATTTTGCAAGGACGTGAGATTAATCGGGCAAAATATTACCAGAGGACATCTGCACCATTCAACCTTGGAGAAGTACATCGGCTCATCGCTCACACACAGCCCTGCATCGTCTCACCCTTAACCTCCCACGTTTTACCGACCAGTTTCGGATAGAAGGCGCGCCGTTGGCGATCGTTGGGCTTTCGCACGTCTGAACCCTCGACCTGCCCCTTTTCATGGTGCGTAAACGCTAGGACTGCAGGTACGTGTTGGAATTCTATTTTCGGTTTCCTATAATATGTTCGAGACCTAGATTTATTGGGGCTTGACAAACGCTCTTATAGGGATATCGCTGCTCCCTTCATGGCCTTCGCCTTCGGGTAGGCTCTAGCCTGTACAAGCGCTGAGAACCGTTCCACTCTGACCCTAATCTCAACAGTTCTAGCGACCGGGTCATAGCTGTACCGTCTTCCGCGGTAACAGCCGTACTGTTGGGCTCCACACTCTACATGCAGAATACGAAGCACTCTAAATCGCTACATGGCAAAACTGAAGCTTTGCAACTGGGGTCTCGCAAGCGAAACCCCATATTTCAGTAGGTCATTAACACTTATTCCTGAGCAGCGCTAGTACGCTTTATGCTCGCCTCCAAAAAAAGTCACAACATTATTTGTTTTGTAGGTTTAGCCATATGTGTTAGCCAGGCTCTATCCCAAACCGGGCTAGCCATACGTCCACTTCTTTACTTGTGCTCTTATCCCGCTCCGTCCCTTCGTACTCACCAACATTCTGATAATTTTTCTTATTCACAATAGTAAAGAAATATTTCTATCGCTTTTGTCGTCGTTTGATCTGTACACAGTCAAATCGGAAGACAAAACCCGCCAATTTAGTTGCTCGAGAGTGACAGGGCCCCCGCATGGCACGATAGACATGTTTTAGGAACAGTTCAAACTCATCATTGATGGTTGCTGGCAAGATGTCCCACTCCTTCCCGCCATTCTCCTCGATTAACCTTTTCTCCCACCAAAGACTCTCTTACTCCGGCAGACGAGAAATGCCTTCCTACTGATCCGGCAAGGCTTCTACCAATGTGGGTGTGTACGCGAAGTCTGCGGATGAGCACACGAGACCGTAGTAGAGAACTAATGCGGGCCGAGCAGAAGACAACTGGGAGAGTATTCTAAACAAGAGATAAGACTTAGAAGGGGTAAAGTTTACTCGGAATGATAGATCTAATGTCGCGAACTGATGGTCCCATGTGTTGACAGGCTCCTCCATGCTGAGACAACAGAGAGCTCAAAGAGAAACGGCTAAGCTTGTCAAGTATTCCAAGGGGTTATACAGTAGAGGAACTCGATAGAAATAGACCTCTCTTCCACGTCCGCAGGCAGAAACGGATTGCTTCAGACGAGTGTAATCGAAGTACATGTCGCTCCGACGAAGCGAGGCCATCTGGGACCGAAGGCCCTTCTCTCCAAACCCAAGGGCTCGAGCACCAGCGAGACCACACAACCGCACGCATTCTCTACTCACTCATCATCGGCGTTGGTATCTGCAATGAGCGACAGGTTGCATTCCAGTGTTGAGTTGATGATTCCTCACCCAAAAACGGTCAAGTGGCTCAGTGGTTAGAGCGCTGCTGCTAGTTACGCAGAGACCTGGGTTCGATTCCCAGCTTGGTCATTCTTTTCTCTCTAACATCCAGGCAACCGGAGTACTGCTTTCGAGTAGACTTCTGTGGACCCTCCACCTCGCTTGCCGACTTGTGTGGGACCGCAAGTCGCTGGTGCCACGGCCTAGGGGGTCCACAAGCCGCAAAATTGGTTAGCACAAGCTCGGCACTGGACGCAAAGAGCTGTTGGAAGGGCAAATTGAAGTCACAACCGGCCGCAATCCACCCTTGACGATGGAAAACGGATATGCACGCGATCGAATAAACGGTTTGCTTACTCCGATGTAGCACCCACTTCAGCGGTATTTCATTGTCTTGTACAAGGGCTCCCGGCGCGACTATTCCATCTATAGAGCATGCGGAATTCCGAGTACAGGACCGATGACCATGTGTATACATTTACCGACAACGCAAAAGGTGAAGGGAATAACCCAATCACTGACATCCTCCGGAATTTGGACCACGTAATGCAGTTAGCGATATGCTGAAGGTTGATTGCCACGCTTGGCGGCCCATTCGTCACCATCGTAGACTGAAAAGAGTGGATTGATAGATATTTCGGTATATCAAGGTTGGTCAACTTACAAGTCGTCGTCTCCTGACTGTATGAATGGCCAGCCATGGGCCGTTTCGCGTGGCGGCTGGACGCCTGGCCAGATTTGGAGCGCCCTGTACCACCAAATGTTGGCATCTCTGTCCCTCGCGAGGATCCGACTGCTGTCGGTTCCATGGCATGGTTGTCACGGGCTGTATCCACGTTGTAGTCATAATAGGCATCCCGTAGGTTGAGGATTAACCTAGAAGACTATCAAAAAAGGGAATGAATATTGTTGTAGTGTTAACGTACTTGGAGCAGAGCACTATTGGCGCGGCCATGCCAAGCCCGACTAACTAGGAGATCGAGTCAGCTACAGAAATGATTTGCTAAGGGCACACACCAATTGTACAAGAGCAGTGGGTCCTGAGTGCCTGCATTAAGTCAGTATGCCGTAGTTGCGGTTGCGGAAACAAACCCGCGTTTTACCATAATATCGACACGCCCAGTTCGAGCAGAGCAAGAAGCACATAATATATCAACGAGTCCCTGAGCGGCCCTCTCAGCATACTCATGCCATTATTCGTCCTGCAGAGATGACTTACCGGATAAAGATATCAAGTAACCATTGCCCGTTGGGACGCGATATGCTTCCACGCGTGTCCCGATATCGCTGAACGCCTTTCCACCCCGCGAGGACAGCGATGAGCGTACCGTACGCAAGAGCGGGGAACCTTTCGATATGTGTAAGCTTCGTTCGGTTCGCACGTGGGATGAGCATACCAAATACTATGGTAGAAAGATTTGCAGCATGTGTCAGACGCGAGCTCGAGGGGGATATAACGAGGCACTCACGAGTACACGTATAATGTATCCGTCGTTGGCACACATAAGTGGAAGTCCTCAATCCCATACTCCCGAAACGGCGTGTCTATCATGTATATAAGATGGCGTCGTGCATCGAAATTTGAACCGAACCAGTGGCTAGAGGGAGATGTCAACGGAAAACCGGAAAGGAGAGAGAAGTACACACCAGTAAAGTTATGAGTGAAATAAATGCCAAGAATTATGAACATTCCAAGAACCTCCAGTATAAAGAAAACCCCGACGATAACACCGATAACCTGTTCATGGTGAGTCGCGCTACGTTTATTAATGTCCCCACCTCACCTTTGACCTGTAGTATCCAATGAGTGTTAGCACTACCGTACATCAGACATACCCTGATCGACCTACTTCTTCCACAACGCGTAGACACGTAGACCCTATAGCATTTCAGAACGGAATTTCGGCTTCTAGGTGTGAAAGAGCAACACACTAGAACAACTATGTATTATGAGTACTGGAGTGAGAGCCGCTAGAAATGTGCAACGTACGTTCGACAAGCTGGAAGCATATTATGCCTACACTGGAATAAGAAAGTTGTGTTCTGACTTGACGTGACACTGACATGTAAATGCTTCATATTTCCACCACTCTCGACCTATGTGCAATAATGTCACGCCGTCATTCTGAGCAGTCCTAGAGAGCGTTCCTCACAACTACGGATGCATGAGAACACGTACAATGTGATGAATAAGTGCGCTTACAACGTATCACCAATGTCGTACTCTTGTATATATGCTGCATAAACGTGAGACTATATATTGATAACCTTGAAAGACAGATCGACTGACTGAACATGCTGATAGTGAGGAAGATGCCAGAAATGTAACGGTTGAACAAGTAAAAATACTGGATGAAATAGGCATCCAGAACACATTGTACGTCACGGCAACGTACCGTCATAGACGTAAACTTTCGTTTCTACTGCATCTTCAGAGAGGAAGGTCCATATGACTGGATAGCCACATACCCAAATCAGTTCAACCTGATCAGGTGTGAGCAATAACTCAAGAGGTCAAACTCTTCGCACCTCGCGATCCAAATTGACAATCCAATCGTAGGTACAAAAGAGCCACTGCGGGATGGTGAGACGAGCGAACTTGAGCATATTTTAATGGCGGTTCATGGCCAGCTAACAGATGCAAGGTTAAAGTATCGAATGGCCTTGGCTCCATCCGCAACCATTATCAACAGCCCCTGAATTGCCTCCGGGTTCATAGAGTCAGTCATATCGCAAGTTGCTGGAGGGATTGGGGAAGGGTGAGATTGTGAGGGGGGCGAGCACTGGTCAGTTGAGTAGGTGGAAATAGACGTTTGTGGGCGCTAGGCCTACTCCCGAGAGACGGGGATCTCCCGACTCCCAGGCTTATGTCCAACCCGTTGGATTCTCTTGTTTAACCGTTGTCATTGAATCATGGCCGAGTCCGCCGAGGTCCGCCGATTTGAGGAGGTTGACCTAGAGCGTTGTGGACGCATAGCTGGCGTATTGGAGTAGGACTCATACGTGGGGTTACCTATCCGTGTAGACCTCTTCCTAGCTGTTGAATTCCCTTCGTTGTGTTTGTGTGAGACAGCCACCCGGCCCTTTTAGTATTAGTGGCCGCGTTGCACTACTTCAGCTGTTCAAGCGCTGACGCGCATCCTTCACTCCTGCCGTTTTATCTGCTCCATACAGTGTGCTTCTCAATAAGCCTTCCGTCAGACCACGAAAGTGCGTGTCAACGGAGTACAGGACAACCTGACATAGCAACGCTCGCGACTCCAGAGCACTTCGACTTGAGCGGTGGAGGGTGCGGTCACTTGGGAACACCGTATAGTAGTTTAAAGGACTAAATAGTACTCAGTGTGACATAATGTACGGTACAACAAAATACGCAAAGTTCATTCATACAAGTCAGCAACTTCGGCACAAGCATCGACCAGAGTTCCATAATGCTCTGCTAGGGTAGACTGTGCAATCCGGTCACGAGCGGTTCGATTAACATCTTCCATACTACTGAGTGGTCAGTGATCGGTGTGCGTTATATGGACAATGAAACTCACTTAATATTCTTCCCATCTAATGTATAACCCAAACGCGCTTCGAAACGAATGGTGGGCAGTGTGAGAGGCCATCGTCGGATGCATTTCTCATCGAAGGTAAAGTCTAGCAGGACCTTGGCCATGGTTTTCATGAAGAGCAAGGGAACTTCCATGCGGAGTGTATTGCCTTCAGTGTGGAATCCAACGGCGTACTTGCACTGTAGCATTAGGATCTCTTCTCTGATCTCCGCACAAGCTGTCCAGAAGTTGGTGAGACTCTTGACTATCTTCTTGGTGGTGGAGCCGAAACGACCCGCGACAAGAGCCCGTCGAGCACAATCCATGATATACGCTGTGAACTCCGGAATTGGACAGTAGTCAACGTGAGGCTTGCCCTTGACATAGACCGGCTTGTTGGAAAGAGTGCAAGACGAAAGGATCGGCTTGAAGTTCGAGCAGGGCATGTTGAGGATGATCCTGCGATCATATTCAAACACAACGCGTTCAGGCGATATCTTAGTAGCCTCCCATCTCCCGACCAAGTGCAAGAGGTCAACGCGTTCTATTCAATCCTCTTTAGCTTCAGTGATTCTGCACAATACGACCAACAACTCACTCTGTACACGAGCCAGTTCCTCATCGGTATCGATATCTTGCATACTGAGAATCCGGTTAGCAGCCTCTTCGCGTTGATGGAGATTGATCTCTTCAGTCTTTGCTTCCGTGAGCTGTTGCTCAAGCTCGGCCAGTTCCTTCTCCATCTGGGCGACCTCGGCGGCAAGCGCGTCAATCTCTATTCTGCATTAAACGAGTGAGACGTGACCAGTGAGAACCCAATCAGGCATGCTTACTGCTGCTCAGTAACGGTCCCCTTGACTTCGTCGAGAGCATCAGGATCGCACTTCGCAATCTCTGCCACCTCTACCTTCTCCTTTTCAAGCGATACAGTGAGGGTTGCATATCGTTCCTCGAAGGTCTTCAGGAGGGGGTCAATTTCCTCATGAGTGGAAGATAGTAGGTGCAAGTCCTATATACTCCTTCAGCTCGATTGGCAAGGCAACGATGCAACGATGAAGCGCAACGTACAGCGGCAACTTTCTCCTTCTTGTCGACAAGCTCGTCGCATAGCTGCTCAACACGAGAATGCTTGAATTTGTACCAGCTGGTTTTGACTTGGGTGCGCGAGAGGGCTTTGCACCGGTTAAGTACATCCTGTTTCGATGCATTAGCAACTTGAAAAAAATGACAGTTTATATCACTCACGCGAATCTCTACTTGCGACTCTGGATCAGCCAAATGATACTCAGTGAAGACGATGGGTGTGTTCTCTCGAACATCATCATCAATCTCTTGTAATAGCTCTTCGAGAACGGCAGTCTGATCTTGCAGGTGCTTGGCAAGCTGCAGGAAACATCATTAGTATGAGCCTCATTGATTGGTCTTTGTGATGTACCGAATCGTAGTGCACTAAGAGAGGGTACTCAATCGCAATAGCCTCGGCGAAATCAGCAATAGTCGCTACAAAGCAAGTCCTTCATGAGCATCGAGTTCCGGCAATTATAAAAATCAGACGCACGTGGACCAGCCTTGGGACCTCTAGATGACTGCAACGCCATCGTACTCCTGCGATGGGCAGTCATATTATCCATGAAGGTCACGCCGGTCAATTCCAAAAACTCCTCGAGACTCAGCTTGGGCACATCAACCTCTTCACCGCTCTCGCTGATCGTGTAGACCCCAGTATCGCGGCCCATGTAGGTGTTTTCGTCGACTTCAGACGGGGCATACGAGCTAGTCCGGCCACGGGAATACTTGGACCATGGAGAAGCGGGGACTAGTGGGTGGGCCGGGGAGACGGGAGTGCTGCTTGGTGGAAGCGCTGCGAGAGCTAGACGAACAGGGGAGCGAACGGGGGATGTTGCGGGTACGACTGGTGCGGTGGCTTGCCTGGCCTCCTCATGAGCATATGCACGAGGGGTTACATCAACGGCGGGTGGTGGCGGTGCTGGGGTAACAACACTAGCACGCCTCGGAGACGGAGTTCTCGGCTTGTTGCGGGATGGAAGAGTGGATACATTCGCCTGAATATTCGGCGACGCAGGTGGAGGGAAGATGAGTGAGGCGGGGGCAGTGACTGGAGCAGGCTCCCCTACTGGCGAGCGTGGTTTAGGCGTCGCTAATGATGCACGCCTCAGGTTTGCTCTCCTCGCAGTCGCCGAGCCACCGGGGGTAATAACGGAGAGCCGTTTCGGAGGGCCGCTAGCCTTCCCACTCGGTGTCTTAGCTGGAGATTTGACTGGGGATCGAACAGCTCGAGGAATCTTCGTCGGTGATCTAGGCACAACCGGTACTCCTTGAGTTCCAACGCCTCCTTCTCCGGGGACCACAATCTTCTTCGCGGGGGAATCAGTTGCCTTCTCTCCATCCTCTAACGAGAACGGGCGCTTCAGATTCGTGCGTCCAGGAGATTTGGGGGTCGAAGGGGTAGCAAACGTGGCAGTGTACCCTGAAGGTTTAGGCTTGACAGCACTACCTGACGGCAGAGCCGGTGATTCAACATTAGAGCCGACCGGGGTCTTGTTGAAGATTGGAAATTTCGACTGCGCTTTGATGGCTGATACTGGGCCTGGCGTGGCAGAGGCTACAGGTGTACTCGGGTTGAAAGGGGCCCGGAAAGTAGAAGTAGAAGCCTGAGGCTTAGGTGTGAAGACGGTGTTGCGGGTTAGCGTGGTCTGCGAGCTGGTGGAGACGGACAGAACGGGTTTAGGAGGTGATGAATCCGAAGGAAGGTTAAAGGATTCGGAGAGAATACGCTGTGTGGTAGACGCGCGTCGAATGCCACCGGTGATCTGCGTGATATCCATCGTCTTGTCGTCCATGTCTATAGATTCCCCACCGCTGTCCGTCGAACTGACCGTGACATCGTTGGTCGCATGAGCGCTGTGTTGGGTGATCCCAGCTCCAGCAGCTAACATACGTTGCATAGCACTTTGAAGGTCCATGTCATTGGGATTGCCACTGTTAGCATCGGCCTCGGGTGGGGGAGGATTATCCTTGTCGTTCCTGCCCAAGACGAGCTGCTGAAGAGCATACCATTCAGGTGCAGGCTCAACGTCGCCCTTGACACGGTTCCCTAGAGCGATCGTAAACTCCATAGGCTCCCCAGAAGTATCCGCATCCGAAGGTGCAGTGGACGGGCGACGAGACGAACGCCTCCGAGAGGCAACGGACGCACGAGATTGGCGGCGAGAGAGGGGGTTGGTGTTCATCGTAATGTCCATATCAACCGACCCATCCTCGTCTTCTTCCTCGCCTTTTTCCACCACACAACCATTTTGTGTTGATGCCTGATAAGGTTGACTCTCCTCCTCAGAGGCAGTGATACTATTGTTGGTGAGATCCATGCTCTGATCCTCCGTACGAGAGACGTCGGATTCGATCTCCATGTCCACGGCATCGTCGCTCCCTCCAAAGCTGTCCCGGAGAGATGAACGACGAGAAGGTTGATAGCGCTTGCTAGGGGAGACTTGAGAGGATGGCGACTGTACATGGACATGAGGGACGTCGGGTGATTCTACCTCGACAGATGGCGAGGATGGCGGGGTCGAAGAGCCGTTTGTATTTTGCTCTTTGACCTCGAAGACACTGTAAAGACGTGTCAGACACCGAATCGATTCGACAGGTGGAATAAGATGCAAGAGCGCGAGCCGCACACTTACCGCACGTGAGCATTGGGAGCAAAGCTGACGCGACGGTCAAGGCCGACGCTTGACGCGCGCGTCATATTGAGGGTAAACTCATCAGCAGCTCCATGTAGTGCTATATTAAGCGCAGTGTTATTCGTGCTCCCATCCTCGCCGGTAAAATTCGACTGTTTGAGGATACTACGCTTCGGTTGCTGTGAGCCAGTCAGCGCTCGTTCGCAGTACCTTGACGCGTTATATACGCACCAAACTACGCCTGAATTTCCTACGGGGTGTGAGATCGTCTTCTGGGTTAGCCGTCGCGATGCTCTTTGCACGTTGGCGAGCTCGCGGTGCGCGGGACGACGACTGGGCGGCACGGAGTGACTTGCGAGAGTGTGGAGAGCGCGACATAAGGTTTGGAGCGTCCGAACTGGATGCCATAGTAGTAGAGGGGAACGCGTCCGAACTGGATGAGATCAAGGTTTACGGGGTCCCGAGGCGGAGTTTACTGCCTGTTTGTCACGACAACACCCCGCCCTCAACTTCAGACACAATACAAATATAAATACGAAACTTATGTTGCTATGGACTCTTTTTACCTCAAATTTGTTTATTGGGACTTTTTACACATGAGTCTGATATCGCTTCAACCCCATCTGGTCCCTCAAAGGTCATATACAACATCCCTGCATCTCATCAAATCACCTTTCAATCATTATACGCAGGCGGCACATCCCCTGAGGGTTCGAGAGTATCAGCCCTCAAGACCCTTTCCCTCTCTTCCTTCTCAAGCCTCTTCTTCTCCTCTTCAGCCGACTCGTGATGCTTCTCAGCAGGACGCTTAATGGTCCCACTCGCCTGAAGGTTTACCTCTTGCGACGCGGCGGTGGGACCGACATACATAGGAGGTAGGGACTCGACTTCACCAGTTCCCACACCGTACCCTACTGCCGGACGGGGGACAGCCTGGTCCTTCTCCCCGCCGTGCGCGAGCGAGCCTTGCACAGGCCCTGGTCCTTCTGCCCCTGCGGAGATTGGGACACCAGTTTCTGCGACAGTGGGAGCACGCGGAGCATCGCTTTGCGAGGGTGGAACTGCTACTGGCGTGGTGTACGGAATTGGCTCTCCCGGTGGCGGAGCGCTTGGAGGTGCGTACGACTTGGGTACGTCTGCAGGAGGAGTATAATGCGTTGGTTGAGAGGTCGGAAGCGGAGGGGAAGTAGCAGGAGGGCTGTACGTATTCGGATTCAAAGTCGGAGGAGGGATCGAAGCGGGCGCGTTGTTCAAAGTCGTTGGGTTGATGGGGTATGTATTAGAATAGGGGGGGGTGGGCGGCTTGGGCGTTTGTGGACGAGAGTCGGCGTCATGGTGGCCGCTATTGGTAGCAGTGGAGATCTGGCTAAGCTCGTGGGCATGCGTCTCACCAAAACTCTTCGTATCATCCGCAGACACAGCACCAGCGTTGATAGGGAGGTGCTCTGTCGGTGGTGCGTATCCGCTATCCAACGCGCGCTGGAGAGCGGCGCGGACAGCGGCCGTCTGCTGCTGGCCATGGTACGGGCCAGGAGCGGAAGGGAGAACATTGAGCAACTGCTCTGCTGCACCTGTGAGTAGAACGAGCTTATTGCCATACTAATAAAGCCTTGTCATTTGCAATGCAGCTAATCGCAAGCAGTCCCTGACTCACATCACGGAAAGCCTTCCATTTCAAGGCCTCACTCTCTTTGACAGCGGCCCGCTTTAGGAGATCCAACTCTCTCTCAAGTGGTGCATCGTCTGCCTCGGCCTTCTTGAGCTGCTCCTCGAGCTGGTGGAGCTTGGCATCGAGGTTCCCCGTGCGACCACCTGAAGTTTGACTCGCACGAATCCTGGCTATCTCGTTCTTGAAATTCTGCTGGATGGTGCGGCGGGGTACGAGTCCGGCTTCTGCATCGCGGACGTGTTTCCATGGGGCGCGACTCCTAGGGGAATAATCAGCACCCATAATATAGACGGGTTCGAATGAATTTGAGAGTGGGTACACACTTTTCAATCCCCGTAGCAAGCGTATATGAAAGTGAACCCTGGACGTAGTTCAGGTACGCCAGGCGATCGGTGACATCTTCACGCCCAATACATACGCGATCAATATCACCACCATTATCCAAACCTAACGGAATAGACTCACCCTTGATGCCGTCATCCTGCGTTTGGCCCCAAAGATACAATTCCTTACTCTGGGCCTTTGCATCACGCGCAGCAGCGTCAAAGTCGAGCGAAACACCCTTCTGAGCAGTGACAATCAACTGCAGCTGGCGATTTTCTTGCGATATCCCCGACCTGTATCGTCATAATGTGTACGGTCAATGCAGTCCACGCGAGATCGGGCGAGTGGTCGGAAAGAAGGCTCACGAGTAATGAGCCTTGGCACTCCTGATCTGGTGAGAGAGCGCCTCGAGCCCGTGGTGTCGTCCACTGAGCGTACCGCTCTGTTCTGGGACGGGCGCAGGGTACTGTGCTTGAGCCTGTCCGTGAGCTGCGGGCTGCCCTTCTGCTGGCGGGGCACCGGTGGACCCAGTGAGGAATCCTTGAGCCTTGCCCGCGATGGAAGATAACAGTCCGTAGGTCTTGCCCGATGACATCGTTCGTTGGTTCGTTGGTTCGTTGGCTATCTGTTGTCGTGTGTTCGTGGAGGTTGTGCAAAGCGAGCGGAGATGGTGGAGACTAAGATATGTGGCTGGCCTTATACGCCGATGACTGATGACGACGGTCGCGAGCGGATTCTGGCCGGATGACGTAGAGTTTATGGTGTTCCGCAAGTATACCGTACGATGACAGAAACAGCTCTCCTATGCTGTGGCACTGCTAGAAGCAGCACAAGCGATCGGCCTTATTCCGGAATGGGCTCCTCGGGAGTGCAAAGCCAATAAGTGAATCTCAAAGAACAAACTGGACACGAGTGGGTGAAATACCCCTGCTAGCTCTTCCCGACGTCCTAGCCCCTCAAACGACAATCTTCTTTCCCTTTCCCTTCCTTTCCGAGTCTTTGTGGCTCATAAACTCGACATCAGTAGCTAGGGGTCCGCCAAGCTTCTGGGACTCGCCATATCCCAGTACCTGCGTCTTGAAGTGCTTCCCAATCGCCTCGACCCGCGCCCGAAGCTTGTCGTCTTCGGATGTGTTGGTCCCCAGGGGAGCGGCGCGCGTCCAGATTGAGAGACGGTAAAATTGTGGGCGAGTCGAGACGATGACACCCGTGATCAACGACTGAGGGGGTGGGTCGCCTTCCTGTTGGGCTGCTGTCAGGAAAGGATCGAACGTCTCGCCAATGGCGGTTAACATCTGCTTCCCAAGGGGAAATTAGAAGGTAGCGAATGGGGGTCAAGGCTCAGGACGAACGGTGTAGAGCCACATCTTGTCAATGTTACTCCTGTTCTTGTCCTTTGGCAGCTGGATACTCCACTTCCCACCATCCTTATTTGCAGCGTCCTCCCAGGCGGGGATAATATCATCCTATGGTCAATCGTCAGCGTCAATCACCACTCGACGGCGCATCGGGGTCACTATGCACTTTGAACAGGTAGTAATTAGCCTTTTGAGGTAGTTGCGATGGTGGAACAATGTTGTTATACAGGCTACGATGAGGCAGGATCAGCGCATCCAAGACTATGACTGGGGCAAAAGCGGTGGGAATGGCGACGAACGCAAAGAACTCACCCCCAGAACTCTTCGACGCTGTCGAAGGTGATAACCTTTTTGATATCGTCCATCCAACCCGAGGCGCCCGAAGGGGTTGCAGGAACGGCCGGTGTGCCGGGAGTGCCGGGAAGGTTGCGACCCTTGGTCGCAGGGGAATCGAACCAGAGCGTCCAGGGAGAATAAAGTGGGTGCTGGTGGGTGATGTCAGTTCCCGGGGATCTCCGTCATCTGAGCTGACAGGCGCGGCGGTTCGCCTAGAAAGGAGGGCTCCTACGCAGCGCGGGTGTGGTGGTGAATGATAATATACGCACTTTTACGTTGAAGGTGGTGGGGTCATTGAAGACGGTGCGCATCTCCTCCTCTGACCGATCCTCGAGTGTCAGCTCTTGACTCTCGCCATCATCAAGCTGGGCATCCTTGCGGGCGAATTCGGCATTTACTGCGTTTATTGCGTTGCGAGCCGCGTTGGCAGCCGAGGGCGGGAGCGTGGACATGGCGTGAAAGCTGCAGTCGATCTAGCGACTGGGCTGGCCGTGGTAAAAGTTTACAAGCGAAATAAGTAGAATCAGTGTTAGCTCGGTTTAATAGACTGGTTTTGGAGATAAGGATCTGCTCGATGAGCTTTGCTGGTTGGGAATGGAGGAGTTCAACTTTTGCGTTTGGATTGACTTGCTTCAACTCCACAACACCCGACGGTTATTCGACATGCCATTCGGTGTCGGCGGCTCAACGCAGCCACAGGGCAACATGAACATGGACCAGATGGAGGCCGCGACCCAAGAGTACGCCGTCCAGCTCGCAGCGTACTGCCCATTTACGGTGACTGACGGGCGCCCGCGTCGCTTTTCCGCAGGCTAGATATGATCACAGACGTCTTCAACCGCATGGTCGCGTATGTCTTATTTGCTGTGACTGATTTGCTGTCTCACTGACCGAGACAACACGTCCCATGTCGAAAATTGCAGCTCGTGCCATAACAAATGCATCAATCAGCGATACACCGAGGGCGACCTCAATAAGGGAGAGAGCGTCTGCGTCGACAGATGCGTAGCAAAGTACATCGAAGTCAACAAGGTTATTGGCGAAAAGATGCGCGCGGCTGGCCAGCAACAGGGCGGCTTCTAACGTGTACGTCAAACACCAAAAAAATCCATTACGTCCCCACGAATACAAGAAACCAATATGTTGAGCAAAATATCCACAGGTCACGGAACCCGAGCGGTTATGCCTTGAAATTTGGGAAGCACTCAGCCATTGTCTTGCTATGTCGGTCTGCTGAGTGCTGTTCAAGGCTATAAATGTGGAAAGGCGAGTCAGCACAGGAGTCGGCGTATGTTAACCCCGAGAAAGGCGGATGAAAAGCGCTCGTACGAAGGTGCTCTTGTGGTTACAAACTAGATGATGTTATTTCAATACATGACCTTAATCACTAGCTCATAACCTATTACTCACGAATGCCTGTTTGCAGACAGCGCAAATAATGTTCTTTGCTGTATCCATCAACCGACGTCAGTTGCCACATCTAAAGGAAGGGTCTGGACGATCCGTACCAGCTTCATTGCTCTTAAGGCTGCTTTTGGACGTCCCTTGGAGGTTCTTCGCATTTCGTTCACGCTTTTGCGCTGCTTTAGCACCCTACACCACCGCCCACCGTCATCAATCAATCCAAACGTCGTCCATGGGGATGAGGTGGTGATCATACGTTTCCGCCGCCCATTTTTGTTTATTCCAAATAGCGAGAGGGAGAAGTAGATGTGGTCAACTGATGAACAAAGCAGGCCCTTTCGACCTCCCTTCGAATGGCCTCGAGTCTCAAAAGCGGACGCAATGCGTTTCTTCAGGCTGCCAAGCTCAATTTCAACCTCAGCAAGGCAGACATCGACTCCCAACGGGTGGCGATCGCGCGTTCTTTTACATGTTCGTCACTATTTAGCTATTCAAACCAAGTCCTACACCTTCAATGACTCACTAATATCTGCTCTCTTCAGCGGACACAGTAACAGCCCCAACAGAAGAAATGTACACCTACGCAGTACAGGTCGCTTCGCTGGGGGACGACGTAATGGGCACGGACGAGTGCACCAATGCACTCGAAGCGCACGTTGCAAAGCTTGCGGGCAAGGAAGCCGGGCTGTTCGTCCTCTCCGGCACCATGTCGAATCAGCTTGCTTTGCGAACGCATTTGACTCAGCCACCTTATAGGTGCGCTTGTTTCTGCGAGTCGTTTTCGTGAAGGACCAACGGATGGCATGATAGTGTACTAGGCGATCAGAGGTCTCATGTCTGGAGATATGAGACATCCGGAGCATCGTTTCATTCTGCTGTTCAATTTGTCCCAATTCAACCAGGAAATGGTAAGACACGCACCCGTGGAGGTTCTTTACTTAGTCATCCTCCCTTTTGATAGGCCGTCATCTTACCGTGAGCGACATCAAAACGCATGCCATCCTTGACGACGATGTCCACCTGTGAGCTAGTGATCCCTCTCACCATCTCTCACTCAAAGGCGTTTTTGAAACTAGCGCCCCAACCCGGGTCGTTGCCCTCGAGAACACACTCAACGGCACGGTTTTCCCGCAAGCAGACATCCTCGAAATCGCTGCTTTTGCACGCCAATATGAAATCAAGTTACACCTAGACGGTGCACGTCTATGGCATGCGGCGATTGAGACAGGAACGCCCCTAGAAGAACTTTGCCAGCCATTCGAGTCCATCTCATTATGTTTCAGCAAAGGACTCGGTCCGTCTTCCCTCCCTCTTCACCTCTTGTACTCTCTTCTAACTGTTCCACACCCATATATAGGCGCTCCGGTAGGCTCCGTCCTAGTTGGGCCTCACGCCTTCATAAAGAAAGCCCGGCACTTCCGCAAACTATTCGGTGGAGGGGCACGACAGACTGGTTTCATTTCTGCTTGCGCCGCGTACTCCCTCACGCACCACCTCCCCCTCCTGTCCTCAGTGCATGCCCTAGCCCGCCGGCTCGCCGACGGCCTGCAGACAGCAGGGTGCATAATAATGGCCCCTGTTGATACATGTATGGTTTTCTATGACCCGAGCCCGCTTGGAGTGGAGTACGCAGAGGTCGCGGAACGGGCCGCGGGGTTGGAGAGGCCGTTGGGCGTTTCTGGGAGTCGGTTGGTCGTGCGTTCTAACACACCCACTTCCAAGTCGATTATTTTGTGTTTCTAACTGGGACCCATGAATAGGTGCACATCCAAACTGCCCCAGAAGCAATCGACGATTTCGTCAGCCTCATCAATACCCTCGCTGTTGAGAAGAAGAAATCAGGGTTTGTGTATCAGCCACCGGCGGACCCCGTGAAGTTCCGGGACGACCCCTATATCCGACAGAAGCCCAAGCCTGTGCCGAAGAAGCGTGTCACCGTTGGGGACGTACTGCCCGATGTGATACTCAAGAATGAAAAGGGTGAAGACATTCGTGTGGCAGAATTAGCTAAGGAGACGGGAGTGATTATCTTTGCTGTTCCCAAGGCCGATACACGTAAGTCACTGCTTCTGAGAGCCTATCTTCATTCCTGACTATAAGCTTCATTAGCTGGATGCAACAAACACGCCTGTGGCTTCCGTGACAACTTTTCCGAATTCAAGAAGCACGGGTTCACAGTGTACGCTCTCTCCGCCGATGCAGGAGACGCCCAGAACGAGTGGCAATCCAAGGTGTGTCTCAGCTCCCTCTTATTTTTTGATTATCTCTCGGCCTGACGTGAGGTTGTAGTTCACCCTCCCTTACTCGATGCTCTCCGATCCCAATAGAGTGCTAATCGAGCAACTCGGCGCAAAGAATGTCGAGAAGAATAGCACAACGAGAAGTCATTTCGTCTTTGAGAAGGGCACAGGCAAGCTCTTGGATACGCAGATCGGCATCAAGCCAAATGAGAGGTGTGTCAGAAATCAGATTCACTTCTCGTCACATTCCAAGACAAAGACTTATACGCACACTACAGCCATGAGGCTGCTCTAGCGTTTCTGACAGGACTGGCTGGGTCGCGAGAGTGAGACTGTGAATGGACTTGCAATCACAACCACATCGAGCGATTAGGGGAGACGAACGACGTTATCACTCATTTCGTTCCCTGTGTTAAGGACCTTAACTAGAGCGGAATAGAGAGGATGAAGCAACTATATTCATTAAACGCGCTGTTATACAAGGGATAAACGAGACGTCAAGACCACGGAACAGGCCTAGTGAGCACTAGGTAGGTATCTACCACACCCCTCAGCAGTTGTGGGACCAAAGACCTGGGACCGCCAACACGAGGATCTACAAGTACAATACCAAAAAGCAGTGGGGCGGTGCCACATGAGACACTTCGGCATAGAGTACCGAAATGACTGGCAACCAGTCAGATCAAAGAAACCGGACAGAAACTGAGACAATCGTGAAGGGAGTCGTCAATCGTAAGCGATGTGGCGTGACAGTGTGCTGATCGTCGTGTAGAGAGTGTGTGGGAGGTGGATATGTAGGAGTCACCATCAAGGCGTCGAGGTTAACCTAGGGTATAGTACATCGCGGATGTCAGATAGCCTTGAAGTTAAGGATTAAGAGCCTTGACAGGGACAGAGACGGGCGATAGTCGGGGGGCGACGACTACTTATGTACGGCCAGCCCGCTAAGCAGGACCGCGAGACTCTCCCGCGCAGCACGGACAGCCTCGAGCTCGTCCCTCGCCGACCGCTGTGCGTCTCTCCATGCGACACGTGTCTCAGACCGCGCCTCCCGCCGCGCCGCCTCGAGCTGGAGGCGCCGCCGTTCAGCAACAAGAGCCTTCTCTACCGCCTCTTCGACTTCCTCCTGGACGCGCTGCTCCACGTCCTCCTGGACGACCTCCATCTCCTCGCGCGCGTCCTCGAGTTTACGGTGGAACTCTGCCTCGTCGGCCGTGCGCAGTTCCTCGAGCTCGCGTACACGCCGAGCTAGGGCGCCAAACGAGTTGTCTTTCTCCGTGAGTGCCTGCTGGCTGTTGAGGAGGTCGTCTTCGAGAGTGGAGATGCGCTGTTCCAGCATAGCGTTTTGGCCTTCCCCGAGCGCACCGCTCACTTGGGACATTCGTAGTTGCTCCTCGAGCATAGCAATCTTGCTCAAATAATGCTGCGCGCGTTCGTCCTGGGAGTGGACTTGCAGTTGTAATAACTTGACGGCCGTGGACTCTACGGGGGTCTCGGGCGACATTGGGGCGGGGGGAGCGTTCTCCTCTTTCTCCTCGACGCCGGGGAAGAGTACCTGCCCGATCGAAAGCCGCCCATTGGGAACTAAAGGCGCCTTGTTCTTTCGCCCGTGGCGGTCAATTGCCAGGTTCAGCTTGAGTCCGGTGGGACTCTCCGGTCCCCACCCCGAATCGACGCGCTCTCGCGTGGGAGTCGTATCGAACGAGAAGGACCCATCGTGCGGGAAATTGAAGATCGAGCTGTCGCGGCTTACAACGCGCGTAAACGGCGCCTGCACTTCCGCGAGCAGCTGGTCTTCGTCCATGTTTTTGGACACCTCCGCCCACGAGATTATGCTGGTCCTGCTCTTCGCATTGACATGGGAACCACGACCGTTCCCGAGCGATGCGGCCATGGGGGAGAGGTAGGCCATATTCTGTTGAGTGGGTAATCCATGAGACGCGTGGCGCTTGGACGGGTTCAGGTTTCCAGCTGCCCCACGGCTGGGGGCTAGCCGGTTCAGGGGCGCTTTGCGGGGCACCGCGGGGGTGGCGCAGATCGAGGGGCCGGGGCTGGCATCAAGGAGGGCAGAGACATCGGCGATGGAGATAGAGTCGGAGGACATATCTTCCGAGAGCATGGCGACTGAACCGGAAGGGACGCGTCTGATGGGGGGAGATATGGTAACGGAAGGTTGCGGTTTTCCGGCCTTGGCTGCATCGGAGGAGAGCCTTGGTCGTTTTTCGACGCGTTGGATGGGGGCATGAGCTGAAGAGGATTGAGAGACGCGTGTATTTGCACTTGAGGTCGTGGTTGAAATTGTGCGAGGACGCGAGGTGGAGCTCGTCGTGTGTGCCTTTGTGGGTGTCGGCGTTGAATTTTTCGGCGGGGAAGCGCGAGACGCGTCCTTTACGTCTGGACCGGATGGAGCTGGACGCTTAACAACGGTGCGATTGCGTTTGGGGAGTGGGCTGATGGGCCGGCTGGCGATTTCGTCGAGGGTGTCGAGTTGTTCGGTGCCCTCCATCCCTTCGTCCTCACTACCACGACGCTTTCTTCGGGCGACATGTGCATCTGACTTTGCTACGGGTAGTGCGCTTCTCGTCTTTGGTTTTGGCTGGCTGGCTGTGGAACTATTCGACTGGTTGCTCGGGCGTGACCTAAGCGTAGGTGTGGGAGCAGGATTGTTGGCAGCGGACGCAGGACGTGCTGTATTATTGCGTTGAGAGGACGGCGACGAAGGCGCTGAAGGTGGGCGAGCCGTGGGTTTTGCAGGTTTTGCAGAAAGCTTGGTCGTGACGTTTGTCGGCGTCGTTTTCATCATACTCGTCGTCAATCTTGAAACAGCGCGTCTAGAGAGATGTATACCTAGTAAGCCTGGGAAATGAGCAGCGCCGGAGGACGGAGGGTGACTGACCCTTCTCTGTCTGCGTCTGCGGATGAATCTCTTTCCCTTGGTTTCGACGGTGCCGACGCGTGCTTGGAGCCAACAGAGAGGCCCTCGAGCCTCCTGGGCTCTTTAGAAGGGTCGCTTGGGGGTGAATCGTGGGTCTGCTTGTGGTTGATGACATCTGCTAGCGCCTTGCTCACGCCAGTCTTGCCAATACCGAGCGAGTGGCGGATCGACGCTGGACGGGGGATCCCTGGCTTGTGCGACTTTGAGAGCTTTCCTGCAGCGGCTGCTGTGCCGACCGTCGCGGGCTTGGAGGTGAGCGTCGAGGTGGGCATTGGCAAGTCGTAGTGGTCGTAGTAGTCGTTTGACAGCTCATTTGGTGGGTACAACATGTTTGTTGTCGGCGCAAACAAATAAAGGACCAAATAATACTGGCCCCTATTCGACCTCCAAGGAAAGAGTACCCTCACCCTGTTATATACGTATATCGACTGATAGACACATGTCCATATTACACGTGTAGAAAATGCTCAGCACACGGGGGAATCACAATAACCAAAGGTATCCAAACCACCACCTTGATCCTCCGGGATGGTCGTCCACGCTAACGCCTACCACCCACTCACCACCCACAGACACATGACGTTTCAATCCTAATTGCCTTATCACGAACCTCAGCGGATCCGCATCTGTCGAATCAAATCATCCGACAGCCCAGAGGCTATCCTTACCGCATGGGGTCGAGGGTGCCCAGCTGGGGCGGACATGCGTGTCCCAGGAGTACCCAGTGGGTACGACGCACGACCCGGTACGTGAGTCCCGTTAACCCCATTCGGCGACTCCTGTGGCTCCCCAATCTCTATTTCGTCAATATCTTCATATGAGCCCTCGTATTCACCTTCCTCCTCGACGGCGTCGGCTACGCCCTCGTTGATCCGCGCGAGTTGCGTCAGGTCGAGCGATTTGGCACGAAGCTGCATCGCCTGCTGGCGAGGTTTAGCGTACTCTTTCAACTTCGCCTCGATCAGTGAATCAGATCCGCGTTTAAGGGCTTCTTCGTCCCTTGGTGCATTGATGAGACCGGGTCTTCCCTGTAATATGGCCTGCCGTCAGTCCACGAGGTTTCCGAACACTCAGGGCAACTGACCGCAACGGGCTGAGGCCAATAGTCAGATGGAGGCCGATAGCTCACTCCACTATATCGTGCTGTTCTTTCCTCTGTTTCTTCGCCCTCGGCAAGGACATAGCCAGCATTCTTAAATAGAGCCTTGACGTCCGGTGTGGAGTTGGCCATCCGGACCGGGCGTGCGGTGGACCCAGTGTCTACCCACACTATGTCAGTATAGAGTCGAGACAACCCCTGCCCAACGAGCGGACGTACCCGACATCACGACGGCACTCGAAAGAACCCTCGAGTTGAAGTGCGGGAACGCATCTGCAAATGAGTCTGCACGTCTGTGGGCGTTGGGGACGTAGACGTGGATATTCGAGTTGACCAAGTACGTTTCCAGCAGTTCCCTCGCTGGGCCTAGGTAGTCCGCGTTGCTCCTCTGGCAATGAAACTTGAAGATTGACTGCTCTGGAACACCTCTTAGATGAGCTATAATCGTAACTTGTAGCTCCCTCTTGATCTTCTCCGCAAAGTCCATGAAGTGCGCCGAGTTGACGACTTTGGCGAGATCGCCCGAGGGCGGTACAGTCATCTCAGCTTCGAACGGCACATGATCCTGCACAAAATATGGTTATGTGAAGTGTAGAGGGGTAGGGTGGGGAAGGAGATAAGAGTCAGATACGGAGCGCGGTGAAATCGTGCCTGACAGGGATGTGTGGGAGCGGTGATCGGGATCGGGATCGGGACTAACCAAGAGCATAGAGCCTGCCACATGAACTGTAGCTTCAGGACCGAAGATATCCACATGGTCCAGCGAAAGTTCTCGATCCGGGAACCGGATGCGACAACAGGTCTTCCGTTCGATGTCGTGGACAAACGTGCCGATTTCACCGAGCAAGGAACGGTGATACCGCCTTGGAACGTCAACACGTTCTGTCATATAATCCTTATCCTAGACAACTGATCAGCGAAGAGTACAAGCTATAAAGAAGAACAAATCGACTCACCTTCTGGTGTACAAGCTCCATGATAGCCAGCCGCAGGTTTTCGAGGTTAATCGCGTTTTTGGTAGGTGTACGTGCCAGCACGTTGTCGTCATTATTATGATACCCTCCTAGGGACGCATACTCCTCCGCATTCGAAAACTTAACAAAGGTCCCGAACCGCTTCATAATCTTCTGGATGTTCTTCCCACCAACACCGATAATCCGCTTGTGGTAGGTCTCGGGAACGTGGAAAGAGATCTCTGCCGGTAGTTCCTCCTGAAGGAACGAAAGACCCTGAAGTGCGGTCTTGTCGGTTCCCTGGACGGAGATGAGGAAGTTATAGTCATTGAAGGTTTCGAACTTGATGTTGATAGAGGTGGTCTGCATAATCTTGTTGATCTTTCCGTTCTTCTTGCCACTAATGAAGTCGCGGTGCTCCGTGGCGAGTTCAATCTGGAAGTGGATCTCATGTCCAAACGGCTTGACCACGTCCATCTCCCTGAGCATGGCTATGGCTGCGCGTACATCAGCCTCAAGACCGTGAAATTCAAACAAGTTCTTCTTGTAAACAGCTTCGACGTCGCAGTGACGGACGATCGCTTCCAAGGTCGCAGTAACTTGGTTCGGGTTGAGCGAGGGTGGTGGCATAAGTGCATTGTAACCAAGAGGAAGGAGCCAGAATGTGGCAATGTAAACGTGAACGGCGATCCCCATTAAGCCCTTGATGGTCCGTTGGATTGGAGATCGCTGATCACCAAACACGGTCACCTGCGACACTTGAGAGCCAAGTTGGGGAAAGGCTATAAATGCACCATTGTCCGACATGATAGCCTTGAGGTCGTCTGACCGGTCTTGCAGCATCCAATCAATCTTACGGGGAAACAGCATGACTTCACGAGACAAGATGCTGCTGCTCTGAATTCGGGTTAGTCATCGGCATAATAGGTTTGCTCATTACACTCACGACTGCGAGAGACGCCTGTAAAAGTTTTTCCTTAGCCCGCTGTACGTTGAGGAAGTCTCCGGTGATCCAGACTACATTAAGCATGCTTCGAAGACTGGCGGCGGTCTTGCCTGTGCCTGGGGCTCCGGTGAGTCCATGAAGAGGAGAAGGGTAGTAAATGTTCGTGGCGGTCCCTTCTTGGATTTCCTGAATTGCTGCTCGCTTTCGCTTGGCGACTATACAGAGCAGCTTGCAGTCGATCTCAACCGAATCGGCGTGAAGTCCACCTAGCTTATCAAGCATGACGAGCAAACGGACGCGTGCGGTGTCGACGGAATCGAGTTTACCGGTGATGAGAAGTTCACAGGTGCGTTCGCTGTCCATGCTGCTCCATCCTGTCTGAAGTTGTTGTTCGGATACCGTGAGAGGGTGGTTTGGATTGATGACGGAGATGTGGGCACCGGTCATACTGGCGACTTCATCGAGCTGCTTGCGAACTTCCGTCTTGAGTCTGGGGGCGGTTGTGGGCTGGTCAAGGATTTCTTGACGAGATACTTTAATAGTAGTACGGTGGTGCTATTCAAAGGATTAGCACGGGGGACACGGGGACTCATGTTAAGGACGAACCTGAAGGGGGCTGTCACGAAGGAGGATGGCCTTGGCGGCTATAACGGCCAGGTACGCGCCGAAGAGCGTGAATAGCCATGAATCGGAACCCTCGATCCTGGCAAAGGAGATGTTGCACGAGTGGCTGCGCCTGATCGAGTGGCTGAGGGGTTCGAGCATGTCGCGAACAGCGGCATCGTTGCCAGACGGCGTGTTCTGGGGGACAGAGGGTATCTCGAGGGTGAGCTCGCCGTCTGAGAGGAGAAAATGCGATGCGTACTTCCGAATTCGTGTAACGGGCGAGTTTGAAGGTAGTATGGTACAAGTCCATCTCGTCTTCCGCGGCTGTCGAGGAGTCAAGTTGCAGACGGTGGGGAAGAAGGAGAGACGAGGCGAGGAACCGAGGTCGACGGTCGACGGGGGGGGCGAGGAGCGAGCGAGCGGGAGATCGGAGGGAAGTTGTGGTCGGAGGGAAAGAGTTGTGATTCTTTCTTCCAACAAAATATTGATTACCTCTCAACTCGCTGAGAATCCGCGTCAACCTGCTCGACGGCTGCGGGAAACTAATACAGATATTTTCCTCAATTTATCTGGCTACTCCTTGACCCCCGCCCCTGCTACCATCATGGCTGCTCGTCTGCTCGTCGATGTCCACACCCATGTCTATCTGCCCCGCTATGCCACCTTTCTTCGACAGCGAGTAAACGCTCCGTACATCTTTACCCGACCGTCTCTCGACGGCAAACCAGACGAACACCGGTTGCGCATCCTGGACGATGAGCCCGCAGAAGGAAGACCAGTGGGACCCCAGGTGTCTGCATTTCTCCACCGTTCCGCTGCCTTCGCGTCTGACTAGTCGGCAAAAAGTACTGGGATCGCCGCGAGAAATTGAGGTTCATGGCCAGTTCCGCCCCATTCTTAGGCCGCCTGCTTCCTTTCTGATATGGCTTCTGCTCTGATAGGACAACCACTCTATATCCGTATCGGTTGTGTCGTGCGCTCTCTCCGCTCCGGTCCCTCATGCCTTGTATCCTCATCTCATTCCCCGGTTCTCTACAGAACAGCAAACCCTTGGCTTGACTTCTTACCGGCCCATACCGCCTCGGCACTTGCCACCGAACTGAACGACGATCTCGAGGCATATTGCGCCACGTCCCCGAGCCTCGATGCGACCCCCAAGCCGCTTAAAAGGCTCTACGGTTTCGGCCTTCTCCCGCTCGTTTCGGGTGTATCAATAGATACTCTGGTTGATACTGTCAAGCAGATCGCATCCCTGCCGCATTTGAGAGGCTTGATAATGGGCACGAGGGCCTTGGGGAACGGACTGGACGATTCGACCCTGGAGCCCGTATGGCAGGCTATTGCAACTGCCAAACTTGTTGTATTCTTGCACCCCCACTATGGTCTAGGCGCGGGGGCCAAAGAAGCCTGGGGCGATCTCGCTAATGGGCACGTGCTGCCTCTAGCCCTAGGCTTCCCTATGGAGACAACGATCGTGAGTCTAAAGTTAACCGCCACTAAGGGCATTCCACTTTATATTAAAGCAAGCTACCTAATGCCCCCTCGAACCTTACAAATTAGGCAATAACTCGACTCATCCTTGCAGGGGTGTTCGATCGCCATCCGGACCTCCGCATCTTGCTGGCACACTCTGGAGGTTGTCTACCCCAACTTTCCTCGAGACTCTCGTCCTGCATCAAGCACGATCCTGTCGTAGCTTCGCGCCTCAAGCATGATGCGCGATACTATGTTTCAAAGCTCTATTTTGATGCAGTAAACTACGGCGCGGAAGGCGCGTATACACGTATCATCCTCACACGTACCTCGTTCCTGACCGAGTGTTGCAGAGATGGGATTCGTTGCTGATGTTATAGGACGCGGACCCGCGTTTGCCACTGAAGGAGGCCTCCGAAACGATCGTACCTCAGGGTATCTTAGAATGCTTTTTGGGACTGACCATCCCTTCTTCCCGCCTTTGGAGGGAAGTAATGGAGAGAGACAGTGGCAGAGCGTTGTTGACAACTTGCAAGCCATCGATTCTGTCAAAGGTTGGGGAGAGGAGGAGAAGGAAGCTGTCAGAGGCCTCAACGCAGTAGAACTCTTCTCTCTGGGGAACGAGTTCTCTCAATAATCAGTGCGTATTCCGCAATATACGATTAGACAATAGACATTTTGAGTACAGCTTGATTACTTTGGCTGTTGAACCTTGAGACTAAAGTCGATATGCTGAACCGATTGATGCACAGCGCTGGTGCTGAGAATGTCAATTTCTAAAAGGTGATTAATATGGCACTAACAAGCATTTAATAGAGCAAGCCCGTACCGTTCACGGCCCTTTCTCGTAGGTTCCCTTCCTCGATCCCGCCGCTGGTCTCGAGCAAGAATTTCTTGCTCGCCCACTTTTCACGCAGCCGCCTCGCTACGCTGACGAGCTCTTCGCCTTCTATATTGTCCAGCATAATCACATCTGCACCCGCTTCGATGGCTTCATCGGCTTCTGCCTCTGTTCGCACCTCGACATCCAGGAGCATGGAAAAACCGCCAACGGAACGCGCTGTGGCAATGGCTTGAGTGATTGATCCACAGGACCAAATGTGGTTGTCTTTGAGCATAATCATGCTTGACAGGTCGTGTCGATGCGGGTCGATCCCGCCGACTATCATCCCATACTTCTCAACGAGACGGAAGCCTGTGGAATACATGTTATTAAATGTAGTTCAAGGCTCCAGTGCGTAACTCGATACCTGGCGTGGTCTTTCTTGTACCGGCAATTGTCCCAGTGAACCCGTTTTCGCTGGCAGTGTCCCTGAAACGGCGCGACCTGCACCAAATCCATGGTAGTTGGGACCTGCCTATCATCGGAAGGATGGAAAACGAACTTTGTTGCAATTCCACTGCATCTTGCCAATAAGTTCAACGCGATGCGTTCACCCAAAAGCAAGTGTCGAGCCTTGCCCTTGACCGTAGCGACATGCTTTATCGGCTGAAACTTTTCTCCCTCCTTCATGTGCCATTCTACACTACCGATCCACCAGTCAATGTCTGGAATGTCGCTTTCTTCTTGTCTGAAAACCTACCTACATCCCAGATGCGAAAATATCTCGTCTACAAAAGGCACTCCCGCTAATACCGCGGTCTCCTTACCCTTACCAAGAAGATGTGCTACTCGTTCTACCTCGCCGACCACATATCCGCCGTAATCAAAGGATGGAGTGTCTTCTTCGAGCCATTCTCTGACTTGAGGCTTCCAACTAGGTGGGAGAAGGTGTGCATATGCTGGAACAGGCGTCGAGCTCATCGCAGTCGGAAACAAGTCGGATTGGCTTTGTGGTATCCTTGAACCGACCCCAGTAGCCGGAATCACGCGATGGAGGGCACGCGTCTTCCGCTTGAACTCTACAGACCTATTATCGAGAGCGTCGACTCAAAATCGGCTCTATGTGCCCTTAGTCGCGTCTGTCGCATGATCAATGAGGAGGCGAATCGCGTGCTATATTCGCACTTTGCGTCGCATCCGCGCGGCGTGCCTATACGCCTCTCAAGGCCTCTGAACCCTCCTCCGACCCATCCGAAGCTTGGATGTTACTTGAAATCTCTCGAACTCGACGTGCTAGCAATCGCAATGGAGGACCAAATTCGAATGAGCATCGATCCAGACAATCAGGATCCTCTGGTATGGTCTCTATACGCAGACCTGCTTAAGCGGTGCAATATGTTGGTCTCCCTCACGCTTTTAGACATTCCACCGGCTTTCCCCCGAACCTGCCCAACCCTAAACCTCCTTGAACATGTACCACCCACAATAGAACATGTTTCTGTCGTAATGTTCAATTCGGCTACGAGTTCTGGAGCAATATTCCTTGAATTCCTTGAGCGCCAGCCGAATCTTCGATCCATCCACCTCGACAAACCGATGCAGCTAAACTTGGTCGCACGCCCGTTACCAGTGCCTCTACGCTCATTACGTAAAATATCAGCATTCAACTCATGGGATGCGCGGGTCTTGGCAAAAGGCTGCATGCCTGTCAATTTGAAAGCCATGCTCTTCTCCATGGCCACAGCTTTCAAAGATCCACAGTGGTCCCAAGAAATTCTAGAGCATGTAGAGTGGATATTTATGCCCTATGTCATGTTTCCTGCTGCCTGGGATACGGTTAAACCTTTCAAAAACATTCGGTTCTTTGGTATCTTCCAGTTCACCCTTCAGGAAGTGAGTTTATTACCCCCTTCATTCGTTCGGATGTTCACTCTGACTCTCATTATACAGGAAGATGAAGGCAGTCGTGTGCTCGCTGAGCTGCCTACACTCGAATCCGTCTCAATCATGTTCCCCCCTGGTCCAAATTGGAACGACAAGGATTGCCAGGCGATCCAGGCGGTCCGCACCGCCGATAATGTCATCGCAGGTCATCCTGGAATACGGACGGCACACATGGTCCAATCCTCTATGCGCCCCACGGATCTCTGTATTCTGCTGGAGAAGGACGAATCTAACATTGGATGGAAGCTGTCGCGGTTCAAGGAAGGTTCGACAATCAGTGACTTGTGGGCTGAACTATGACCGTGCCGAGTGCATGCTCGCTGTCATCAGAGGAATTTCTACATATGCCGGTTTCATATGCGTTGCATCGAACGAATCCCGAGCTACTGTCAAGCCTAGATGGGATGTATTGCGACCCTGGCAAGGAAAACACGCAGAGGAGCCGCTAAGACATTCTCGGTGCATTGCCTTCGTGAGTCGGAAGGGGGCACCCAATGGTTGATACAGCCAAGTGTCAATCCCGGGTCCGTGACTACTAGGGCTTTGAACCAAACTAGTAAGTTGTGTCTAATTCACTTAGCAAGAGAGAGCATAGCATACAAGGAGAATATCCAAGAGTCCAGTAAGATAATACATTGCTGAGTAAAGCTGACCTGATTCCCTCAAATGTTCACCAACTCCTTGTCTACATCCGCGAATGCAGCGAGAGGAACCCCCACCAATCCGAGTACTTGCACCGCAGTCGATGCTTGTTGATAAAGCTTCTCAAGCGTGGCGACTGGTGAGCGACCCTGTGAAACTACGAAAATTTGCCATCAGTCACTTCGCATGCACGCCACCTCGACTCACTAAGTATTGCCCTGTTCACGTCCTCAGCAAGTGCAACCCTCGCCTCGAAACCGACCAACTCGCGAGTCTGTGGATTATTCGCAGGATCCTGGTACGCGACGATGCCAACAGTCTTCTTCAATAAATCCTGTACCCCAGGCCGCGTGTCGGATCCAAATTCGGTCTGCAGCTGTTGTCCGAAGTTCCAGACACGACTGAGGAGCTCCTCAGACTGGCGTTGCGCAGCAAGCGAGGTTGTCGGTGGAGGAAGGGACGTGAGCAGCCCTTGCGGGTGGGAATGGTTCGAACCGTGCGAGGGGCGACGTGTCCGAATGGGTGAGCGGGAGGAAGACGGACGCCGGGTTGTGGTCTGATTGCCCTTTGCTGCGGCGCGGAGGGCAGAGAAGTTGCTCATCCCCGCTGCAAGACTGCTACTATTACTTCCTCCATTCATTGTTCCTGTTCCTGGAGGAGCAAGAGGTCGTCCAAATCGAACAGATGTAGGCGAGGTAAGAGGAGCTAGCTCTTCCTCATCCAAATCCATTGAATTCGCGCCTTCCGTCGCCACATCGCCCATAGTCTCTTCCCTCGCTGGCTGATGGTACAAATGTCGACCTTCGGCCTGCGTACGAATAGCCCTCAATTGCTCCGCTGTACTAAGCACCATGTCCGCAAACCGTCGACACCGAAGTCGGAACTGCACCAATCCATCTTCAGCAAGCAGCGCTTTAGGATATTTCTCCTTGAGCGACTTCAACGCATCTTCAATCTCTCCATTGAGAATATGGTCCATGATACGCCGGCGATACCGTGTGTCCTCCGCAGGGGTCGTAGGGACTGGTATGGAAGGGATTGAGGGATGAGATGTAAGGAATTCGTGTAAGCTTCGTGGAGCAACTGTGTTTGAGACTTCATCTTCATCGGTGGTGAGGTCGAAGTCAACCTCCATGTCCCCATTGGCTGGACGAGTTGGCGCAGTACTAACTGCAGGGGCCATCAGTTCCGAATTGGGTTGTTGCTTAGGTGTGGATGTGCCCGACATTGCCGACTCCTTTTTTCGTCGGCTGGCCAGCTGCTGTTGTAGGACAGTAGCAGTATTGATATACCCGCCATGGGCGAGATAGTTGCAAATGATGTTGGCCATCAAGTTTCCAATGTTTTCGTGCTGCTGTCGGACATGGTCGAGCTCTCCACTGAGGTTGTCCGCTCCTGGATGGACGGTCGATATGACCTTCACGTCGTGAACTCTCTTCTCTGTATCTTCGCGGATTTGAATCCAGGTCAACGATTGTATGTTGCGCCAGGTTTTGAGTCGTACGTCCGCAACATATGTCTCAATATCAAATTTGAATGGCGCGTCGCCGAAGTTAGTTCGGACTTGCTCGTTAGTCGTGCGCAATCCAATTGCAGGATATAGCCCGTGTCCAGGAAGGTCTTTGAAGACAGGCCCTGAAGGACGAGTGTCAAATTGTGAATGCTTCCTCAGCTGTTCCCCATTCTTCCGCATCGACATTGCATGAGTGAAAAAGAAACGTACCAAGGAATCGTCCGTTTTTCGTATAGAACGCATTCCGCTCAACAAAGTTGACTCCACATCCAATGACATCACCAGCTGAACATGTTCAATACCATTATTACCAAACAAAGGTGTACTCACTTGTGAACTTGGGACCAAAAGGCGATCCTGAACGAGGCTGCCCAGCAAAGGACATGCCATCATCACCATGGTATCCCCACGAGCCTACTTCCCAGCCTGGTAATCGGTGGAGATGCAAGTCTTTAACCGCCAACCTGAGGCTTGGTGTCAGTTTTCACATTCAGAGGACTTTCAGCTGATATCGAAAACACACCCAACAGATATCTGTCTAAACAAATGTCAATACGGAAGGAAACGGACCATATATACGAGTCATACCCTTTGATTCCCCGGTTGATGATTTCGACCTCGTAATAATAAACACCACAAGCGGGAGGTATGGGACAAATCGCGCGCACTGCAGCAGCGTCCCTGTCAGAAACAGAAGAGGGGCCTGTGGGGGCCAGGGATCAGAAAAATCTGGGCCGTTACGAGTCAGACGGTATACCATTGAATGTGACATCTTTGCCAGTCGCAGAGATGCTGAGATGACGACTTTTGTCCTCACCGTTCCACTGTGTAGGCAGTTGTAACGGTTCATCTAAAGAGAGCGGCCCAGGAGACGCTGGGCGCACTACCTGAGGCTGGTATCGTCGTGTATGGGGATAGGATAGGCCGTCATCATCACTATCTGAGCTCCTCGCTGGAGAAGGTGCTCGTCGCGGTACTGTCGCGGCGCTGGATCGGCTGGCCGTTTCGCTTTCAGGTTCAGGTACGTGGCCGACCATTCTCCCTATAAGGACGGAGTTCGCAAGATAAGGTGGGAGAGTGAATACGCTGGGGGTGGATGGCCGTCGAGTGGGTTGTGCGGCGGGAGTGCGAGAAACTAGGGAGGGTGGTCGAGGGAAATGGGTGCTCGAACGACGGTTGCGAACTGGCGAAGTAGATACAGAAGGATTCACAGCGTGTATATCGACTGTGTGTGCGCGCGTGACACGGGGTTGGTATTGGCTTGAGAGCGACGCCGGGGTCGGACCCGAAGTCGAGGGGGTAAAGCCGACGCCGCTAGAGGGATGCCCAGCAGCAGACGGAGAAGAAGACAAGTGAATAGCGTCAGGGGTGCCATATGGACTCCGAGCTGCCACTCTGAACCGATCTCCAAACGAGGCGAGGACGGATTCCACTCCAGACGACGGCTGTCGCGTCGACCCTGGAATAGGCACAGAAGCTGATGCGGCGGGTGCCCGCGTCGGTCTAGACATCGCTGGGGACGAGGAGAGAAGTAAGATGAGAACAAAGGCGGCGTGTCTTGGACCCTTGCACTCACTCACAGATGAAGTCACTCAGACACGCGAAATTAGCTCTTGCAGCCCCAACATCACATGTTGCACGACGGTCATTCACGAGCATTAGCGCAGCGCGTCCGCTCGCACCGAGTTCTGCTCGCTCAGCAACGAGAATACACCCGCGACTTTTGCGACCGTGGCCTATAACAATAATCAGTAGGCAAATACACATTTCTAATGTCTTCACTGATATCTTTATGCTCATACCACGTAGAACGCACAATGTTCATCCAGACTGAATCGACTCCGAACGATGACTCACTTAAATTCATCCCAGGCGTCGAGGTCATGGGAACGGGTTCAGCAGAATTTACAGACACTCGATCTGCACTCGCTTCGCCCCTTGCAATCCGCCTCATGGGCATAGACGGCGTGAAAACGGTGTTCTTCGGACCAGACTTCGTCACAGTCTCAAAGCACCCAGAAACACCCTGGAACGTGCTCAAGCCGGAGATATACTCCACTCTTATGGAGTTTTTCACCTCCAAGCAGCCGCTCTTCCGCACTGAGGAGGAACGGAGCCAAGCTGGCGCGCAGGACACGAAAGTATTGGACACTGATTCAGAAACTGTTGCTATGATCAAGGAACTACTGGAGACGCGTGTGCGGCCTGCTATTATGGAAGATGGCGGAGACATCGAGTACCGAGGGTTCGAGGATGGAATTGTCAAGGTCAAGCTAAAGGGTAGTTGCCGTGGTTGTGATTCCAGCACAGTTACTCTCAAGACTGGTATTGAGCGGATGTTAGTGCACTATATCCCCGAGGTGCAAGGCGTTGAGCAGGTGAGCTGCCGAATTCGTGTGGAGCTAGCAAAGTGAATTGTCGTGACTAATGACCCTTGCCTTAGATGCTCGATCAAGAGGAAGCTGTTGCATTAGATGAGTTTAGTAAGTTCGAAGCTCGGTTAGCGTCCAAGGAAAGACAAGAAAAGAAAGATAAGCCGTGAGCTTTCCCTTCGCCTTGGAAGCATTGATTCAATTGACTCGCCGTCTTAGTATGGCCCAATACATGTCTCTATAAAACTCCACTCTATGGCCCCTACATAATGAATCCCCTTTTTTTCCACTGAACCCTGAGGTATCAAAGAAATCAATTCTGCTCTAGTCAACCTCCGAATAAAATATACTCTTAAATGCTTCCTTCGCACAGCCCGCATCAAATTTATCCCCTTGGGCCGAGCTCGCCCGCACGCACTGAACTCCCATCTCCTGTACATTAAAGGCTCATCAACATCAATGATAATTTACTGTTTTGAAGATATTCTTACCGTCAAAGTCTCCTGGTCTACCTGAATGGTTGTATCGGACAGATATACGAGATGTGTGACAAATGCTGAAGTCGGATACGCAGGACGCGTCACTCCGATGCTGGTACGTGGTGTGAGGTCGTGTCGGTTTAATGTGTTCGTTAGGGCACTACTAGGCGTCAGAATGGCGCACGAAACGGTGGAAAAGTGGTACGTGCTTGACATACTCCACGGCTGTATATCCAGCCGTTTCACGGTCGTTATGGGCGTTCACTGCTACCGTTAGTGATCACAGCAGAACCCCACAAGAAGAAAGTCAGCTCACATAACAAGACTTTGACTTTCAACGAAGGTGACTGCGCGATACCCGTGGCTACACCTCTCAAGGCGAGACACGGAATGATGCTGCCCATCCATGCTTCGTTATCTTACATATCATAGGAGAGAAATGCAGAACCCGCCTAGTCCACAGCGATCCACATGAATAGACGAGGGCCTTCCTTCTCCCGAGACTCTGCAAGAACTCTGGGTTGGGGGAAGGGTAGATTTCCTGTCCGTAGGCGTTCATATAAAATACGCGTTCAATCGGTGCCTCGAGTTTCGATTCGACGGTCGATTGAACATCTTTGTGGAACTCGACGTTTTGAGGGGATAGGTCTTCGCGGTCATCTTCTAGTCCCTCCAGTACGGAAAGGTTCGCGGCGGTGGAAGCTGATGAGGAGATGGGATGGGAGATATTGCATTGACCTATGATCGTTTTGTGGTCCTTCTATTGGGACGATACAACAACAGCAGTGACACGTTAAGGGTGTTGGTGGAGCACCGCAAGTAATCAGTGACGTACCAGCTCGGCTGCGATAGTCACAGTATGATTCGTGACCAGCACGGGGAGAATCGTCGCCTATAACCAGTAATATATGAGTACTACTCACTCAGAACCATCACTCAGGTGGGAAAGCTGACACCTGACTGCCCGTTATCGAGGAAAATAAAAACACTGCTGAGGGAAGTGACCGGAAGAAACCTTGAGCCGCAGCAAGAAAGTAGTTTCCAATTGAGCCGTTCCTGAATGAGAAGTTGCGGTGAGCACGCTTGAGGAGTTCACTCTCGAAATGGACCAGGAAGCCTGACGCAGAGGTCAGATCCGGGCCACAGGGTTTGACCAGCGGTAAACAAATAATGTCGATCAGAGACGACACTAACCGCGAATCAGCTCCTTTCGGTCTGCAGGAATGCCGCGCCATAAGCTGCTCTTGCCTTCCACAATTTCTCGCCACGCCTCGCGGGCCTCTTGGTCGGAGCACTTGGAAGGGAATCTATATGATAGTAAAGTGCGGATAGCCTGCACAGCGGGCGGACTCGAGGCTGGGATCAAACGGATAAGCCGGGAACGAATGTCACCGATAGAAGGGCCACCTGGAGATATTGGAGATATTGATTAGAACAAAGAAGACAACTGACAGTGGTGGAACTAAGATACCTAGTACACGAATAATCTCACTACTGCTACCGCCGTCATCGGACACAGGGAGGACATAGACAGTATCTTCCTCGAAAGCGGAGCAAATAGCATTACACCCCGTCCCACCAGAGATCACAATATACGAGATTGGGTCGTTCTGCTGCTCCTCGGGCGGAAGGTGTCTCCTATCCCACAGAAGAGGAGAGGCTCTCGCCGGTGGTCGGTTCGAAGTAGGGGTATTAAGCATGGGTGAAGTAACATTTAAGTCGAACACAGATGAGGTGGAACTCCTCCACCCTTCGTCACTGTGGTGAGCGCGTCGGTCGATCGGTAAGTACAATTCAGGTTCGAGAGTTTGCCTTGGGAGCGACATTCGAGATGCTGGTAGAGTTCGATGTTGGCGAACACTGTGATGGAGCTATATATCTACCAGTAACCCGCCCGCGTACGTGTCTTCGACGTGTACGACACGGAGGCTTCGACGGGGGCAGATTCAACACTCTCTTTGACCACCTTCACGTGCTTCTGCGCATTTCTTTTTTGGGGGAAAGGGGGGAAATGCATCATGCACCGTAGCACCATTTGGCGCCGTGTGTGGGACTCCAGGACGGCTTGCCTTTGGGTCGATTGCCCGTTGGACAGTCCGCCGTCCTGACCTACCCACTAAAACCCCATTTCCTGTCGTAAACCTCCAGCTAAATGCCACATGATTAGGGTCGCTAGAGTCTTGCTCCGTGCATGAACGTGACGGCTGTCGAGGGTTTCTTGCAGCCCCATTCCCAACTTCCCAGTAAGTTCTTCTGACAGCTTGGCCCTTCCAAACCTTCACACTCAAGTCCTTTTGGCCGCTCCTTTCGGGTACTTAAAACCTGACGAAAGGACTAGTGGTAATCTCTAAGTAATTATAAAAGTTCGATTTCATTGCCAGTCCCTTGTAATTGTCGGTCGGCCTTTCTCCCAGACACCAAGAGGTGTGCCTTGATACCGCTTAAGAGAGAGATGCTGCTTCCAAGAGAATATACTACAGTAGGGGCTGATATTTTCTGGTCGCGAAGGCAAGGAATTACAAGAAAGATCTCGAAACCACGCACTCTTGTCGATCTCCAGCATTCTGTGAAGGTAACAGAATCTCATGGGTACACCGTATGAGTCACCGAAAAGTTGGAGGGAAGGGCTTGGCGGTGGTGGCGGCTGTGTACCAGATCGCGTTGCCAGTTGGTTGGTCGGTCCTTCAGACTACGAGGAGATCATGGCTTGTGTGCGCAGCACCGACACCTCGGGCTCGAAAAACAACCGTGCACTACTTCCTGCTGCTGGCCTCATCACTGCAAGCGATGGAAACTCGGCCGCATAACGAGGCAAATGGATCTAATAGCGGAATCATCAAATGGAACATCAAAACCGAAGCCGAGGAGTCCGCCGAATATCCAGCAGCCCTCGGTTTGTCCGCTTGCTCCGAACCGACAGGCCGTTCCGCTTATAAGTTGCCCGCAGAGGCGAAATTGAATCGGCTCTCGACCTCAAATAGACCTCAACTTGGGGTAGAGGCCACTCAGGCTATTGAGAGACCTATTGAGGATGGACTCGCCAGTGACGAGGATATTTATGTTGCATATGGCGGGAGGCACGACGCCGGTGATCGACAGGACAGTGACGACGCCGACGAAGGCTTGCACCTCTTACATGAAGAAGGACGACCTCTCCGAAAGCAGCGTCCAAATGAAATCTTAAACGGTATCCCGACGTTCTTAAAGGGTGACCTCGCGCAATCGTCGCACGCAGCGTTCACCCACGCATCACCCATATCGTCAGAAGAACAGCTTCTTCAATCCACCCCAGAACCACCGGAAACAGACCTCACAGCTGAGAACACTGAACATGAATTGACGATCCCGGTCTGTGACAAACGGCCTCGTACAAAAGTCATCCGCTTCTTCTCTCGAGTAAGGATCGCTTCAGGTGTTAGTCGCGGCAGGTCTCCCCGTCGTGCCCATCGAGACCCGTCAACACCAAGGCTCTCTGATATGCCCCAAAGGAGCCGAGGTGACTCCGGGTCTTACTCGGGAGCTTCTTCCATATCTGATTCGTCGTCCTTCTCCGCTCCACTCCGCTCACCCTCGTCCGCGGCCCCTCGAATTGCGGCTATGCGACAAAACAGCAAGACGGGAAGGCAGGCGGTGGTCAAACAGCAACGGCCCCGTGCCGAGCTCTCGCAAATTCTTGATCTGAACAGTACGAGTGAACGGCTGAAGTCGGTCGCTGTCCAGGATCAGCAGCGACATGCTGCCAGGAAGGGCCGCACCTGGGATGAAACGCTGAGTCAGAGAAGGGAAATGGAGAGACGAAGGAAGCGGATGAGAGATGCACCTGCGTTGTCTGCTTGGGCCCCTATTATCGACAACGACTCAGAGGATGAGGCCGAGCGTACCGCAGCGGAAGCGCTAAGGAAGACGGAGGCCGATGTTCTATACGGACGTTGGCCTTGGAGATTATTTAGTTTTTATGTGAGCGTCCCCTGGTTTTTGCTGCTCGCCCTAACCCGACTTTCAGTATTGGGAATCGCTGTGTTCGACGTTGTGCAGTTGTGCTGATTCCGATCTCGAAGACGGACGGGCGGAGTTCTAAATCCTGATATCAGGTTGCTTATCTCTTCGGTACTACACAAATCTGGTTCTCGCTATTCACGTCGAAAACGCCCTGCTGTTGAAGCACGTCTTGTACATATGTAACGATTACCCTACTGACATTATTCATGCCTTGGGGTCCTCTCTTGCGACCTTGTCGAGTGCTTTTGGTGGTGGCATTACCATGCTAGGTGGGAGCGTCTTAATAGGTGGGAGCAGACTCGCGCTGGTCTTGCGCGCGTTCTGGATGACTATTTGACTAGTGCGTCATATTGTCAGCGGGGCTCGGAAATCCAGTGACCACGCTCACTCCATCAGGACCAAGGCAGCCATCGCCTCAACGATCGGCACCGCTCGAGGAACCACACAGGGGTCGTGCCTTCCTCTTGTTGCCAATGTTCCAGGGGTTCCATCGTATTGGGCCGTCGACTGTGGTTGGGAAATAGTCGCCGGCGACTTGAAGCCAACCCTATAGAGCGGTCAATGGCGGGACCCCATCATTACAGAGAAACTAATACCTGAAGTAGATGTTCTCACCATTGGTGATACCACCTTGAGTACCTCCGCTCCAGTTGGTTTGGGTTCCCAGGCTTCCATCGGCCTTCATGACAAAAGGGTCATTGTGCCGACTACCTGGGACTTCTGTGCCCTTGAACCCACTCCCAATTTCAAAGGCCTTTGTAGCTGGAATCGAGAGCATCGCGTGGGCTAGGGTCGCCTCAAACTTGTCGAAGACGGGTTCTCCCATTCCGGGAGGTGCATTTCGAATGACGCAGGTGACAGTACCTCCTACTGAGTCATTAGCCGCCTTGGCACGCAGTATACGCTGGGTCATTGCTTCTGACGTATCGGCATGTGGGCAACGGGTGGGGAATTTGTCTACTTCGGCGCGCGTTACTGTCGACAAAAGCCGAAGGAAGTCAGGGGATAATGGATCTTCAGCTGAGTCATCGTCGTTGGATGTATCATTGGGTGGTGCGGTCGTGGTCACCGTAGATGGGAGATGAATCTTGCCCACCGAAGTGACGAAAGCGACAATCTCGATGCCATACGCTTGACTAAGGAATTTCTCTGCGATAGCACCGGCTGCCACTCGTCCTTTTAGTCACCGGCTTGGTAAGTCGCGTCGCCACTCTCCGTATCGAGGAGAACGTACCAGTGGTTTCGCGAGCGCTCGCACGACCACCTCCGCTGCTCGCCTTTACACCGTATTTCAAGAGGTAGGTCAAGTCTGCATGACTAGGTCGAGGGTAGAGATCGGTCTCTGTGTAATCTTTCGGCCTTTGGTCTTCATTCTTGACGAGCAAACCTATGGGGGTCCCAAGGGTGACCCCATGTTCAATTCCAGACTGTATCTGTACCAGATCCTTTTCGTCTCGCTAATACGGGGGCGATCGGTTACTCTTTCGCGCCGTCTATGAAAGCAAATTTACCTGAGTCGTGAGGCTGCTTTGGCCCGGTCTTCTCCTACTCAGCTGTACTTGGATATCTTGGGGAGCGAGTTCCAAGCCCTGTGACGCGCTTAGTCTCTCCCGATCCATTCGTTCCACGCACTCACTGGAGGACAGCCGTCGACAATTGCACCGACGGATGCGCAGTGGCTTTCCCCGTATGTAGTTACCCTGAACACTCGACCAAAGGTCGACATGGTGCGCGCGTTCCGTGGTGGAGGGAAGTGGGTGACTCCAAATAGGAATTGACCGACTCTCTTTCGACCGAAGCCTCGGCTTGTTCGCGAGAATCTCAGTGGAACGCTTGTCTCCTTGCTTGGGTCCACGCAAACCACCACGGACACCACCCATTAGCACTCGAGGCCCAGAGTTATCGCACCTATGTCCAAACCATTCGTTGTACTCCCAGGCTTTTATAAGCTGTTGTTCTTGTATCTCGAGCCAGTCTCAACGGTACTCCCGGCGTTCCTCATATGGTTCTGGCCTGGTTGGTTGTGGTTTCATCAAGAACTATACCCTGGCTCGTGGCCTCCAGTTCTTGGATCAGACACTGCTGGGGACTTGCGAACGAAAATGGCAATATGGCAGCTGGGAAGCTGTGGGGATACCTTATGCTTTCCATTGGCCTGATATCTGACGCCGGCCGCGCCAGGCTATTGTCTACTTGGGATGCTTGAGGGTTTTGGTCTTCGCGCAGTTCGCGATGCATTGCCGGATAATCCAGTCAGTGAAACTAAAGCCCAAGTCAGATTCGATCTCACACTCTTTACCCATGGTTGTGCTTCTAGGTAGCACAGGAACGTATTGTGGGTGCGACCCTCATGGCCATGGCCGTCGCGGACGTAAGCTCAGAATCTCTAGCACATCGACCGAGTTGACGCGTTCTTCAGATTACCCAGTAAGCGGCGTTACTCGCTCGTCAATTTCTGGAGGCTAAATACAGAAAAAGCATCCTCGCTACCCTCTTCGCTCTGCCATCCCAGATCGTATTTTCACCCCTCCTATGGAACGCCACCACGCACGGAAACGTCACAGTCGTGATCTTCCTGATTTCTGTTCGGTAAATATCTCCTATACCATTGAAAAGCGCTCTCATGGCCGTTTCAGACTCGCCTGGTTCGTTGGGATTGGAAGGCGGCCGTATTATTACTCCTTGAATGCGCCTTTGAAGAAAGATTAAGGGGCGCCGATTGACCGCTCGATACAAGTGGTTATGTGATTTGTTTGTGCAAACTGTGAGACGATGGTAGTACACCACAACGTTATCAACCACTATATATCTCCGCTCACCTCCACAGACATTTCGTCGTAATGCAGATTTGTCTAGAGTCGGAACAGAGCAATGGTGGTAATTGATGAAAACGAACGATTACATCCCCGTTGTTTATCATATGGAATGAACTAGTTACATACCGTCTTATTTAATGCACCCGTATCAACCTGCAGGGACGTAGTGCGAATATGTCACGGGACTGCTAAGACGATTAAGCGAAAGAAGATACCTTCAGATGGCTGGGATGTACCTAGCATTTTCGTCAATCAACACCTCGGGCATATGAAATCGGGGCCTGAGAGGTCTCGCGACGGATAGGCTTTTTTCCCCCTCAAAGGGGGGGGGTCCCGTCACCTTGCGTCGGCTTAGCAAAGCGACGTGTCGCTTTGCAACGAGGTCGGCCACCCTCCCAAAAATATCGCCTACGCAGTTCCACTGCACGCCTCCCTCTTCAACTGCCAGCCGTCATATTAAG
>Ga0307513_10000876_pt1 | contig 43522 bp, 33 predicted proteins | sample 15_EM_MG_FD_202174 | JGI IMG/M metagenome (GOLD analysis project Ga0307513, IMG submission 202174) | Populus trichocarpa ectomycorrhiza microbial communities from riparian zone in the Pacific Northwest, United States - 15_EM | ecosystem: Host-associated > Plants > Roots > Unclassified | place...
AAATATTTTTATTCCCAATTACCAACCAAAAAAAGAAAATTACAAGAACCACATATGATGTCATGGTCATGGTACTATTAGAGGCTGTTCATGAAATGTTGAAGTTAATTAAGAAAGATTGATGTTATCCTGGCCAGTAGTAAGTGTTGCGATGTCGCGGTCGCACAAATTAATTACCCTAGCTTCAAACACAACACACAAAATAGTATAGAGCAAGCAAGGGGTCGATCCCACGGGGAAGATTCAAGTCAGATTTTTATGCTAGATGATATGCAATTTGGGGGGGGTTTGAATGTTATCTAGGCTAAAGCAAAAGAAAACAGAAAACTATCAAACAAAATTTAATAAAATCAGAAAATTATCAAGAGAACAAACCTTGGTCACAAGCACACATCCACCTACAGAAATCAGAACTGATCATGAAAACGAAACATCAATTTATATTCTGAATATTTATCTCTTCTTAACATTGGTTAATTAACGGATCCGTTGTATAACTTACCCTAACCATCAAACAACCACAGTGTCCACACTAGTAATTTAATTCAATAACAGCCTTAAGAACTATATAAGTTGATTAATCAAGAAAACATAAATGTTCGCAATCTATGTTTGATTTGATTGAATATTCTCCCTAAGATTAATAACGTAGATCCGCTACAATTATTAAAGTCAGTTGCTTCACAAGTTCATATACCACAAATCCGGTTTTGATATCAAACTTAGCAATAGATTGTCTACAATAATAACTTAGAGTCAGCTTTATCAATTAAAATAAACAATCATAGGAAAAATAAGCATAGGAGAACAAATATATTCATCATATAAACTGAAAATAAAAGGTAAAATAAATCTCATAGTTCTTGAAATCTAAAGGTTTCTGTGTCCTTGCAACCAAGAAAAAGAGTTTAGCCTTGCATGTCTATTGAACAACTAACCAAAAAGAAAGAAGAATGCATGAATACGGGTTTGTAGGAGAAAGAGTTTGTGTTCCTCTCTTCTAGCTATCCCCCTCCATTCTCTTCTCTCATTCTTTTTATATCCTAGAAAACCCTAATCTCTATTTTACAAAATAGTCCTCCCTTAAGTAGATAGTTTACATTTAAGTACTTCAATAACTATTTTCCTAAAAAATGAGAAATAGCCTTGCATGAAATCTTCAAGCTTTGAGTTAGAGGATCTAAATTGTTGAAATAAAAACTTGGATGTTGGTTTGGATGTTTCGGGACGTAATTTGGACTCGTTTCTTCAAAAAACTTGTTTGCTGGCATAATTCATTTCTCATCTTAGAAAACTCATATCTCCCTTATATGAGATCTTCTTTGGCTGATATTTAGTACGTGGATAGGTCTTTGAATTAGGAATCCAAAACAATTGAGTTTCCATCAAATGGACTTCTATAGCTCAAGACATTTAAGTCGAAATATGGCCAAAGGTCAACGCTGACAGATTGCGAGATTTGACTTTGAAGGCTGTAATTTCCATGCTCTTCCTTATTTTATTTTCTTGCCTTAGATGTCCAGAAAGGTATGAATGCTAGCTTTTTAATGCCACTGGAATCACTTTATTTCGACTTCTAGAGCTTACGCTCTGCACAAAACATCGACTGAAGATCAAATCTGTCAATTACCTCCAATTTACTCCTTTTTACATCTTTCATCCAAAAATGCCTTCAAAACATAAAACAAAGAATATCAAGGCATTATATATATAAAAACATAAGCAAAACACTAGTTAAATGTGAGTGAAACTATCAAATAATATGGTTGCATCATTCACCATGCTAGCCACCTGAAAAGATAAGAAGAAAGTGAAACTAAATATCAGATCTGTAAAAACACATAATATAATGAATTGCCTTTTATGGATTTTTCTTAGTTTTGCAGATAGAAGTATCCTTCACTGCTAGTGCAAGCAAAAAAAAGAAAGAGGTGTTCCTGATCCACCTATTTTTTATCTTCATGCATTTTAATTTTGAGAATAAACTCAATTCTAGGTTAAGTGGGGAGTAGCGATGTGCCTCATGACTTTCAGTCATGGTTCAGATTTGTGAAACATCCAACTATGAGCTGAGTGTTTACTTGGTAATGGTATTCATACTATACCCCAATCATTCCTTGTAAATCCCTTTACTGCCAAATAAAAGGTGTTCATTGGGCAAATCATAGACCATTTGAGGCTAGGTAGTAAGCATACCCCTCATATAATGTCTAGTAAGATATGAACTTCCTAATAATTCATTTTGCATCAAAGTAGACTTGATCAACATTCCTAAACTCTACATGATTTTCTGAGCTAAGACCATGAGTTTTTTTAAATATAGACAAGACTCTTAGATGATGTAACTAGCTAGGGGGAATTGCCCAAGGACAAAAGCTGGGAAATTACTGCATATAAGAACTATTTTATATTTTTTTAATGAAATGGACTTAGACCCACCTTTTTGTTTTGTACTCTCTAATGCATATGGGATTTAACAAAGATGAGGACTTGGGAAAGATCTTTTCAGATTAATCAGACTATGGATTTGTGCTCGTATTCAACAAATAAGTCATGGATTAGCCTTTTGAACAAGTTAATCCATATTCGATGTATGTGTACATACATTTGCATCCATAAGCATACGTACATTCATGCTTTGAGGTTTAAATGTCACGTGAGCATATGATAGGTTAAAATATAGGTCCTCAAAAAGCTCTAATCCTCAAAGTTTACAATCACTTGATTATGACAAAGAAGTATGAAAGATGAAGAATGCGCTCACCATGATGCCCACTTCCAAGAAGAGCTAGATTCTTTGAAGGTTAACATGGTCTGCATCACTAGCATGCTCGAGCAAACACTCAAGAATGTCTCTAATAAAGGACCGTCAAATCGATTTATGACTTTTACAACAATTCAACCTGAAGAAATAATGGGTGGATAGAGTCAGAAACTCTAGTGTAATACAACATTTGTCCAATCAACAATACATGTACCAGCCTTATCACGGCGTGCACATCATTGAACGACGGGTCTACCTCTTAAGTAATGGTGAAAAAGGGTAAGTGACTAGTTGTACAAGGGGAAAACACATCACTCCCAATACATCATACCTAATGTAAGTTGCATTATTGTTTGATTGTTATTCTAAGTCGCATTTATATCCATTTGTTTTGCCTAAGGTTCAAGGTAAATCTCCCTTCGTGAGGAAGTCTTTACTGTATCGGGTTAAATCTTAACCGTTCTAAGGGCTAAACCTATTTATTTCTTGGATATAGCTAAGTCCTAGCATTCTGAATAACAAAATAATTGTTATGGGGTTGTTTAGGTATTTTAGTTTAACACAAATGGATAGTCATAAACTGGTTACGATATCTGTTTTTGTATTTTTTTTAAATGATAAAAATGTGATTTTATCTTTTAAAAAATATACATGAAAAACCTTTCGGATTTGGCCACATGCACAAAGACAAAATATATTTTTTGTGTTTTTGGAAAGAGGAAATTAATTTAATTTTTTTAAAAAAAAATTTAAAGAAAAGTTTCGGAGAAAACCGGGTATTTTTAATATTGGGTCTGTATCTTACGGTGTAAGTCTACAACATGATATTATGCAAAATATTTGGAAAAATATGCAAGGGGCCCACATATATTTTAAAATGCCCTTTGTAAAATTTGAAATTTTTTTCCTTTTTAAAATTTTTTTTAATATGTGAATATTATTATATTATTTACTTATTAAATGGGTTGGACCCGGTCAGGTCGGGTTGGGCCGACTAACAACCCAACAGACCTTTTTTCTTTTACTAGGTTGTGCTGAAACAGGTCTAGCCCAAAACCACATGGTCTTTAGCCTTACCCAGCGACCATGTTAATTAATTTGCCTTTTGTCGTTCTACATGCCGTGGTTGGTCTTGTGGCAGGGGAGAAGAGTTTTACCTGGAGTAGGGGGTCGTGGCTAGTGGTCCTGCTGGAGGTGACATTAAAGGTGGAGAAGTCGACGACTGGTGTTGGTTACTGGAGGTAGTGCTGATGGAAGAAAGGTTTACAACAAAAAGAAAAACATTTGCAGTGGTTATTCCATACATGAAGGTGGTCGACTGGTGAAGCCGGTAGCTTGTGGTGGAGCTATCGGAGGAGAAGCCAGCAGCGAGGTTGTTGGTGGCTATAGAAGCTAAGGTCGTGGTGGCAGAGAAGGAGAAAGACAATAATGGCAGAAAAATTAGGGGGAAAGCTGGTTTTTCTCAAAGTTTGGCCTTTAATTTCTTCCCTCTCAATGCATGGAATCCATCCCTATTTATAGAGACTGAAAGAGGGATTTGGCCCAGAAGCATCTCAACCGTTGGCTCAAAGTGGGTATCATGAACTGTTAAAGGCTGCCTGAGTTGGTCTCTTTGGAGCGACGATTGTGATGCCAATCAGTCAGAAAGAACTATATCGGGGTATAGTCAAATGTCAGGTCATCATGGTGGTATATATTTTGTCAAATTTAGTAAAGAGGGGAAGTATTAAATGCACCTGAAAAGTAGCCACCCGAGCAGCTTTTTCGGACAAAAAGAAAAGAAAGATGAACAGTAACCAGATGACGCGTCATCTGGTTATCTCTTTTTTTTTGTACTATTTTCAAAACAACATTGTTTTTGGCTTTAGGGTTTTAATTAAGGAATTTTGTCAAAGTTCATTTTAGTCCCCTATCTTTTGATTCCTTTCAATTACATCTCTGATTGGCCTGGAACTTTTAATTTTATGTAATTATGACCATGCCAAACTTCAACATCAGCCTCGAATTTTAACACATTTTTTTCTTTTTGGTCTTTGATTTTAGATTTATGTCAATTGACCCTTAATTGATCATTAAATTTTCATTTCTCTTCTTTTTCATCACTAATTTCGATCAATTTAGTCCTTAGAGTTCGACGACTTTTTTATTTTGGTATTTGGCTGTGAACTTCTTCAATTTAACCCCTAATTGACCCCTAAACTTTTATTTCTTTGCAATTTTACCACTAATTTGAAGCAATTAACTTTGAAAAAATTAAGTGCGGTCCTCTAAAATTTTAATATTCTCAATTAAGCCCAAATTGGGTTTCCAAACTTAATTTTTCACCAATTGAATCCCTAATAAAATTAATTTGACTCATTTAAAGTATAATTAAGTCCTTACAGTTAATTAAATCATTTAATTTGACCCAAATTAATTGTTAAACATAATTAAACTTTTAATTTAGCCCATAATTAAATCAAATTGACTTATTAAAAATTTAATTATGTCTTAAGGCTTAATTTTTATGCGGATTTGTCCAATAATCATTTTATTTGACCTTGAATTTGCATTATTTCTCTAGTTTTGGGTATAATGGGGTACAATTAGGCTCCAAATTCATTCAAAATTGCAGCTTAATCTTCCTTTATATTTGAAATCCTCCCAGCTTATTTTTGTCAAAATGTTAGTCTTCTTGCTATTATTATTTATTTTAAAAGAAAAAAAGGATAAATTTTGAGGAATAACCTTAAAATAGGTTATGATAGGACCCAACAATTATGGATGCATTCACCAATGAACCCCACAAGACAAAATCCTCTAAGGACATTGACCATGATAAATTAGCAGCGTTAGAAGCCAAGGTAAGGGCCATCAAAGAAGTGGACTTGTATGATCATGTTCCAGCCATTAATATGTGTCTATTCTAGAATATGATTGTACCAAAGAAGTTCCAATCGACTCGTGACTTTTGCAACAATTGAGCCTGAATAAAAAATAGGTGGACAAAGTTAGAAACCCTAGTGTAATACAATATTTGTGCAATCAACAATACTTGCATCGACCCTAACAATTGTGGATGCATTCTCCAATGAATTCCATAAGATAAAATCCTCTAACTACATTGATCATGATAAAATAGAAATGTTAGAAGCCAGGGTAAGGGCTACCTAAGGAGTGGACTTGTATGATCATGACTAAGCCATCGAGATGTGTCTAGTTCTAAATGTGATTGCACCAAAGAAGTTCTGTGTACCTGAGTTCATAAAGTACACCATAACTCATTGCCCTGCCACTTACCTCATCTCTTATTACAACATAACAAGTGGTTGGTAAACATTGACAAGGCACAAACATTTCCGGGGAATTTGACCCAAGAAAAAGTGTGGTATGTGTCAAACTTTGTTATTCTGCATTTTGGTTTTGGGATTACATCACATCTTTTAATGAAACTTGTCTTTTCAATCTCTTTGTTGTTTTGAAATCAAAAGATTTTTTATGGAACTAATAATTTGGCATTATATTGTTGTCCACAATTGGATAAATATAACGGTAGAAATGATAGAACCTCAAGGTGTGTCATACAAGATGCTACAAGACAATCTCCACCCTTCGAAAACTCATAAATGTTACTTTTATAACCAATCATATGGCTCTATTCAAAATACTTTGACCACATCAGTTTTATAAAAAAATATGCATTTGCCAAAATAATCCTGAAAAATTAAACTTGCTTTTTTATTTCAAAAATAATTATATGTTTGCTTAAAACAGTGTTTAGACACCTTTTATAAGGTGGAAAACAAATCATTCAAGCAATTTTTATTTTGAAGTGACCAAATAATTTTGAACCAAAACACAAAAAATGAAAAATACACAAACACCCCCTGTCTTTTCGGCTATATTTTAGTTGTATGTATAATCGCATGTAGTTCGATTTACAAGTTATTAATTCATAAAAATATAAGTCTTTATGTAATGTTCCAAACAATTATATTGAATAAGGATAAAATTTATTGATTTTAACCATTTGTGCTTGAAATGATGAAAAACCATCTTTGTTATCCATTCACATTCTAAAATAAATCCCTCGTGGTCCCTATTTGATCCTAATTAAGTTTTTCTTCGACAAAACTCTAACTAGGATTACACCCCATACTGGGAGGCAAATGGAAATTCCAAATTCAAAGTCAATCCAAAATGGGATCACACCCTACACCGGAAGGCAAGAAGAAATTCAAGGATCAAAGACCAATGAGATGCTGTGAAAAATTCAAAGAGTTTGAAAAATCCAAATATTGAGGGTCATGCCCAAATAAAAAATAAAAATGACCAAGTCAAAGTCAAAACAAATGAAGATGCCCCACCAAAGCCATCAAAAAAGTGTGAATCAAAGACATAGTGGCAGTGATCTTAAGTTTCTAGAACCTCTAAACACTCTTTGAGCCTACAAATCCTTTTTCTTTCATACCCAAGAATCATAGCCTCATTATGTGTATGTAAAAGTCTTTTCTAATCAAGCAAGAAACCAAGCTGAACCAATAAATGGCATTCTTAAAATGCAAAGAACTTTTTCATAAAAATCATGACATTGCAAACAGAACTACTTGTCATTATTCATTCTGAAAAAAAAAAGAGCTGAAAAAAAAAATACAAATTTTCCTCAACAAAACCTTGAGTTTTTGCTCAAGTCTCTTGCTTTAAACCCATAAAAATAGAAGGTAACCTAATCATATACCTTTACCAGACCAAATCATTTTTTTTCCTAAAGAGAGATCAAAGCCCTTGAGAATTATAAGAAATTCAAAACAAAATTGTTTTAAGCATACATCGAGTAAATTACTATTTTTAAAATGGAAAGATTCATTTGAGTCATGGATAGCTAAACTTTGAGCTAACACTTGTTTCTCAATCATTACCTTATCAATTCTCAACCTTAAAACACACAATTCATCTTAGTTGTGAATGACTTGTCTTGGGGTTACGATCAAAGATAAAACTTTTAAAATTACATCTCATGATTTATTTGCAATAATTAGACTTAAATGAGCGTGATCCTTGAAATTTACAAGTTGATTCCAAAATAAAAAAGTGACTTTCAAATAAAAGAAGTCATTGATCGAGTTTGCAAAGTCCTTGACAAAAATGACAATGACACTTTTTTGAAAAGTTGAGCAGCCAGGTGGCAATGTAGGGGACCCTAAAAGGGATAATATACAATATCCAAATCAGCTGAGGCAAAGAAGTATATAATCAAATGGATTCAGTGAAATCCATCAAAGTTATACATAGTATCTGACGATGACAAATGCCTCTTAATGATAGGTGAAAGAATTAACATAACCATATCAGCTAAAAGCAATGTGCTCAAAAGGTCTATGACAATGAATTACTTTATGAGCTCCATCAACAGTTGAAAGTAATGTTATACTTGGGGGGCATCTTTGTAACATCCCCCGTTCCAGGATAAAAACAACAATCTCATGTCAACAAAAAAACAGAGTAGTTAATTTTTTTTCTATATCTATTCATGGTGTTTGTATTAAAGTCTACCGAAATTTCGACGGAGTCTCCCCTATACCAAGAAGTCCCAAGTTAACGACATTTAACCTGTTTACACTTCTAATAACCCGTATCTCCTAACTCAATCCTGACCCAATCATCCTAGGTCTCAATCCCACAAACATCATCATACATATCAAGCACAATATTTATGATATACATTATATAACAATTATCATTATGCATGGATAAAAATATAAATACGCATACATGGAACGTGGTTATATGAACTATAGAGTTAAGTTCATTTAATCAAATTTAAACATTAATTATACAAATTAAGTTATACAAACAGTTCCATGTTTACAAAATACAAGGGTATACTCCCTAGAACCTAGATTACAAGAAGTGAACATAAGTTAGGATCTACTCTTGTCGTGCATGTGATGGTCTTGAAACAAGATACATATTATTGAAACAAGAATATCACAATAAATATAACAACACAAATATCTAACAATTTAAAAAGGGCAACATGCATTCATATTCTGTTCACTTCTCCCTTCTGACTTTCATTAGAATCTTTATTCTTCAACTACTAAAAATCATTTCCCCTCCCATTATCAACCCCCATTTCTAGATTTTATAAGATCAATCATGATTATTTCTGCATAACACATTACCGATACCAATTTCACTGGTATCATCATCATCATCCCATAGGAGTCGATGTAAGGTGATCCCCTTACTCAGGATCCTAACATACACTAAATGTATGCTAGTCAATACATGGTTGATCCCCTTATCCGGGATCCTAACATACATTAAATGTATGCTAGTTCACGCCCCAAATCACACTTCTCACATTTCCATTGTCAGCGATAATTTTATTACTTGACAACTCACATAGCAACCATTCACCTAATATCCAATATTATGTAATTCATATATCACATTGGTAACATATTAATCATGGAATTTAACTACTAACATACACTAAATGTATGCTAGCCAATACATGCTTGATCCCCTTATCTGGGATCCTAACATACACTAAATGTATGCTAGTCCAAACAAAGCGATCCTCTTACCCGGGATCCTAACATACACTAAATGTATGCTAGTTCACGCCTCAAATCACACTTCTCACATTTCCATTGTCAGCGATAATTTCATTACTTGACAATTCACACAACAACCATTCACCTAATATCCAATATTTTGTAATTCACATATCACATTGGTAACATGTTAATCATGGAATTTAACTAGAAAGTATAGGTGTGATTTACCTACTTGCAATAGAAGCACTACTCGTGCTCCCTTGCTGTTGTCGTTGCCGCACGCCTGTGGTCCCTCCCGCAAATCACAGGTTTATCTCATAAATTTTCCTCACTCAAGGATATGTTTTAAAATAACCATATCAACAGCCAATAAGTCTTTCTTTCAGTCATTTCTTAATATTTGAACTGTTACTGTTTAAACCTCGAACTGTTACTGTCCAACTGTTACTGTCTAGACATTGACTGTTACTGTCCGACCTCTCCTCAGAGTTTTAATTATATCTAGAGTTATATAACTCCATTTCAAGCGAGATTGGTCTCGTTGGAAAGCTAAGACATAAGGCTACAAGTTCTCTGATGAAGGAGAACCCAGCTCTGCCTCTAAGACAGTCAAAATTGCTCATCTCTAAGATAGTCAAAATTGCTCATCAACACACATTAGACTGTTATTGTCCAACTGTTACTGTCTTGATATTGAAATGTTATTATCCGCTACCTCTAAGACAGTCAAAATTTCTCATCAACAAACATTGGACTGTTACTGTCTTGATATTGAATTGTTACTGTCCGACCTCTCCTCAGATTTTTAACTATATCTAGAGTTATAGAACTCCATTTCAATCGAGATTGGTCTCGTTGGAAAGCTAAGACACCAGGCTACAAGTTCTCTGAAGGAAGGATAACCCAGTTCTACCTCTAAGACAATCAAAATTGCTCATCAACAAACATTACCTACTGCCCTACAGGGTCTGTCATGACCCAATCTCGGTTGGTGTCTCATAGCTGGAGTTCTATAACTCCAAATTGAGCAAGACCAATTTCCTTAGTTAGTCAATATATAGGGATCAATTTATAATCGACTTTGAAATGACTCATAAGACCATATTTAGAACACCTTACCCAGTAAGAATCAAAATTTCGATCTTCAACTCCCTATTTTTCTTTCAAATGACAGCCGACCCTCCCCTCTTCTCTTCTTGTTCAAATTTTCTTGTTAATCTCTTGCCCACCAGTGTTTATTCTACCTATAACCCTTAATCTTAGATGTGTTCTTAAAATTTTGGTGCTTCTCTCTTGATTTGCAAAAATGGATACAAAAACTCCCTATTTTCTTTCCTTACTATTGCTGCAGATTTTTGGTGAGAAGAGGAGTATTTATGCTCTATAATTATTCTTATTTTCATTTAAGCCCCATTTTCTTTAAGTGTATCATTTTTCCCCCACGTCTTTTTTTCTTCTTATAATTAAGTTAAACCTCTTTTCTTTTCTTATAATTTCACCCCACAACTTTTAGTTTAGTTTATTTTTCTTTAATTTAATCCAACGTTGATTTTTTTTTCCCGGGGTTTACAATCTTCATGTCTAATAATTCAGTTTACTCTTTGAAGAATTGTTATAATACATAAAAAGTGTTATCACATGAATGCATCAGTTGGGGGCAATTTGCAGCAGTTATTGACAACAGATGACTTGATAAACCCATTCAGATAAAAGAGTAATGGAGCACCGTTTCTCCATCAAAATGAGTGGGCAATTGAGCAAGAATAACACAAATTGGGGTGCATCATTTGACTTATAGGGCAACATCATGACTAAGAAAGTTTGTCACTTCTCAAAGAATGATTAACTGAGCAAAGCTTTATTTATTGCCTAAAGGTTCAGGCTGTGCAATAAAGAAGCAATCAAGCACATTAATCACAAGGGAAAAACCCTAGTGGGCTGATGCGATTAAGAGGCAATCAAACACATCAAACACATGGGCAAAATCTTAATGGGCTGAAGATTTAAGCTAAGCAACTAAAAGGCCAAATCGGTTGCACAAACCTTTCCATCTATCATAAAATGATTTGCAAGAAGGGGGAGCTTATATTTGAAAATCAGGTAAAGATGCATGCGTAATATTTAAAAGCATTGTACATTTTTTTTTTATGTAGGAATTGCATAATAAATAATCCTTAATGAAGTCTAGTAAGACATCAACAAACAGGAATCCAACAAAGTTCCAAAGCCCAATAAGGCTTAAGATCATCCTAAACCCAACAAGGTTTAACAAGAAAGAGTCCAGCAAAACACTAGTAAAAGAACCTAGCAAGGCTCTGTTTGATTAAAACTCAACAAGGTTTTAACAAAGAAAAAGTCTAGTACGACTGTAGCAAAAAAATCTAGTAATGTTCTCATCCCATCAAGGCTCTCACTACTTAAAAACCTAGATTTTAGAAAGCATATTAGAATTGATTTTCTTTTAAGTGCGCTTTCTAACCCTCAGCTATTAGAAAGTGCGCTCTCTAGCCCTATCTCTTTTCTTTTAAGTGCGTTTTCTACCCCTCGCATATCAGATAATATGTTTTATGGCCCTATCTTTTTTCTTTCGAGTGCGCTTTCGAGCCCTTGCATACCATATAGTGCATTTTCTAACCCGATCCATTTTCTTTTGAGTGTGTTTTCTAACCCTCACCCATCGGATAGTGCGCTTTCTAGCCTTATCTTTTTTCTTTCAAGTGCGTTTTCTAAGCCTCGCACACCGAATAGTGCACTTTATAGCCATATCCATTTTATTTAAGTGTGCTTTCTAGCTCTCACCTATCATATAGTGCACTTTCTAGCTGTATCTTTTTTTTTCAAGTACATTTTCTAGCCCTTGCATACCTAATATTATGCTTTCTAACCTTATCCATTTTGTTTTGAGTGTGTTTTCCCACCCTCACTCATCAGATAAGGTGCTTTGTAGATCTATCTCTTTTCTTTTGAGTGTGCTTTCTAGTACTCACATATCGGATATTGTGCTTTCTACCTCTATCCATTTTCTTTAAAGTGCACTTTCTAGCTCTCACCCATTAGATGGTGCATTTTCTAGCCCTGTCTCTTTTCTTTTGAGTGCGTTTTCTAGCCTTCGCATACCGAATTATGCACTTTTTAACCCTATCATTTTTCTTTTGAATGCATTTTCTAGCCCTAACTTATTAGATAATGCACTTTCTAGCTCTATCTCTTTTCTTTCGAGTGCAATTTTTATCTCTCACATACCAAAAAATGCGCTTTTTAGCCCTATTTATTTTCTTTAAGTGAACTTTATAGCCCTCACCCATTAGATAGTATGCTTTATAACCCTATTTCTTTTCTTTTGAGTGCACTTTCTAACCCTCGTATATTGGATAATGCGCTTTCTAGCTCTATCCATTTTCTTTTAAGTGTGCTTTCTAGCCCTCACCCATCAGATAATGCGCTTTCTAGCCCTATTTATCTCCTTTCTGAGTATGTTTTCTAGCCCTCACCCACTAGATAATGTGCTTTTTAGCCCTATCTTTTTCTTTCAGAGTGTGATTTCAAGCCTTCACCTTTCAAATTATGTGCTTTCTAGCCATATCTTTTTTTTTAGTGCGCTTTCAAGCTCTCACTTTAACACTTTTGAAAGGATCAATAACTTTTTGTTTGGTAATATCCATATCTTTTTATCTTTTCTTCTTTACAAGCTTACTATCAAATGTCTCTTATGAGACTTTTTGTCACAAGTATTATAAAGAGAGTGACAACTATCATAAACCAATTTTGAAAATATTTTTAAAATACAAAAAATATCTTTATGTATTTTCATCATTTTCAGAATTTCAACAACTTTTCAAAAGAATTCAAAAATCTATTTTCAACACGTTCGGGTATTAATAAAAAAATCACAAATTAATTCTTCTCGTTGAGTCGACATTGATGTTGGTTTTTTCAAAATACAAAAATTAATAAATTAGCAAAGGGATCAATAGTGAAAAGGAAGAAAATGAGACCAAAAAATTTAAGTTGCTTGGGGACCAAGCAATTGAGAGGAAGAAAACAAAAACTTTTGCCTATAAAATGGTGAAGGAATGTCACACAAGTGGGGGAGGCCAAAGAAAATAAACAAATAAATAAAAACCAAAAAACATGTTTCCCATACTTTTCTCTTCAAATCTTCCACACACACAAAAGAAAAAAACTCAAGCCCCTAATAAACCTAAACCAGCTGCCAACCGAAAAAACCTAAAACCAAAGAACCAGATCTCTCCCTCATCCCTTTACTATAAAAAGAAAAAACAAACACATAAATAAAAATATCAAAGTCTTTCCTCTCTTCACCTTTCATTTCTCCATAAACACTAGCCACACCTTTCATCCGTAAGTCAGCCACCATCCATGAACCACCACTACTCAAGACAACTCCCTCCTCTCTACCCACAGCTATCAACTTCTCATCGATGGTTAGTCACAATACCAACCTTCACACCAACCTTTCTCCTCTTCACCACAGCTCACAACAACCATGAGTAACCCCTTACTGTGCAATCCTCTACCTCACGATGTCCTCCTCTCATCCATCCACCTGAAGCCACCATAAAAATCAACTCACCAACATTGTGAAAAGCCCTTGTGTCTAGCCATTTCCTCACAGCTGACATCACCGCTAGCCAAACACCATCACCATTGACCACATTCCTTCATCAGCAAGCACCAGCTCCTTAACATCAAAGCAACCCCCGCCAATAGCAGATCCAACAACGCTAACTCCAGCAGAATCATTGATGTGAGTACCATTGCAAATGACTTCTCCTCTCTTATCCAAGCCATCCACAACTCTATCTCTCCAATGACCAGCAACTCTCTTTCTTCTCCAAGTTAGCCACCTATAAGAGAAAAGAAAAAAGTGAAACTAAAAATCAAAATAAAATGAACTACTTTTTATGGATTTTTCTTGGTTTTGCAAGTGGTAGTATCCCTCACCGCTAGTATAGGAAGAAAGAGAAGAAAGAGGTGTTTCCAATCCACCTATTTTTCATCATCACCAAAGGCGGCACGTGGACTATTTTTGCAATTTCAGAGGTTTTCCGACATGGAACTTGAGTTTCCAGCAACTTCTTCAAATTATTTCAACTTTTGGAAGGTTGATTTTTTTAATTTTAAATGTTTAATGTGTGTGTTTAAATTATTGTTACAATTTCGAATTTTGGTGGTTTTTAAACATGTAATTGTGGAGTAAAAAATATAGTAAAAAAGAGAATGTATGTGTGTGTTGCATTTTCGTATTACTTTTTTTTTTATAAATAGATGGTAAAAAAAGGAAAAAGATAAAATATAAAAAAAATTAATTAACCAAATGTTTTAATTGCATCCGTCCAAATTTCAAAAGTTTTTTATGCATATTTTCAAAAAAAAAATGCATTTTTATCATGTTTTAAAAATACAAAATTGATATCATAACTAGTTTATGATTATTCATTAGGGTTTGGCCAAAGTATCAAAAATCCCAAAACAATTAATTTATTTAATTAGTATTCAGGGTGTTAGAATTTAGTTGTAGACTTTAATATTCAGGGTATAAAATTATATTGTAAAGTATAGAAAATAAATGTGATGTTAAAATTTGGGCTTTAGAGCGGTTAGAATTTTACCCAATAAGGTAGAGACTTTCTCGTGAAAGGAAATATACCTTGAATTTTAGATGAGACCAACAAATAGAAACACGACTTAAAATAACAATCAATTAACAATACAACTTACCATAGATAAGGTATACTGGGGGTGATGCATCTCCCCTCTACACAACTAGTCCTCTTACCCAAACTCTCGTAGACCATATGTTTCCTATTGACTATAATACTAAGTGATGACTCCCTCTAATCATAACTTTATGATTAAACCCAACCACCTTTCATTCTAGGAGGCAGCCCCGCCATTCGATGTCATGCACGTGACGACACTTCAACATTGGATTGATTGAGAATTAGGTTTTATAATTTATTTTGATTTACTTTCTATGGAGTTATCCAAGTCTTATGACCTAAATCATGGATTTGACAGGTTGGCTTGGGTCATTTGCTTTCCCTTTTATTTTTTTCAATTTCATCTTTCAACATTATGTTGATTGAGAATTGATTTTTATAATTTGTTTCATCCAAGTTGTCTTGGACCTAAATCGCATATTTGAAAGGTTAACCATGATTGATCCAGGTCGATCCAATTTTATTCATCTTAATATTGGAAAAAAAAAGATGTCGTCTTGATTTTTTTTAGTCAAACTACGCATTTACCAATCATTCAAGTTGTCATTGGATCTGTCAAGTCAATCGGGTCATATAGAATCAACTCCTACATGATTTAATTTTTTTCTACTTGAAAAACATTAGTTATGCCTGGATGTTTCTTTTTATATTAAGAAAATTGATCTGACCTGCAGTATAATGCAAACCAACGATCTAATAGTTATTAAATTTAAATGTTTAAATTTTGAAATTATATATAGATAATTGAGATTATAATTGAATTGTATAATTTTAAGTTAATTTAGCTTTAAATTAAAATGCTGAAATGCTCTAAAAAAAAATGTATGGCTACAATTAGCTGGAATGGAATTAACAATTGTTTGCCCCTTATAATAATAAAAAAAAAATTGGTCTAGGAATGCATGCGAGCCAGGCCAATTGGGCTTTTATCAATTTTAAGGGATTTGGACAGTAGAGCTATGGGCTTAGCAATAATGAATTCCATTGATATAATTGGGCTAATACAAACAACTCTAGTATATATCGTGGTTAAGTGGATTTTAACAAGAGAAAAAAGCTAATGATTTTTGCTTTTTATTTTACATGTTTGGTAATTGATTGGTTTATGTTAATGAAGCCAATGAATTGATTACAAGATTCGTGCGTATTGCAAAAACTACTTTAATTTACATAAATTCAATTTATATAGAATTTTTGTATTTTAATAAAAATGAGAATAAGATTATGTTTAAATAGAATACTATGGGTAATTTTTGTATCAATATCGAGCTTGTGCTGAAGCAAACATAAAGTTGCACATTGTTTAATTAGCTCATTTAGCCATAGTATCTGATGATGTAATTCATGCATGTACGTAATGAAATCATTCATCTCCTCAGAAATCTCTTACAAGTAGATGATGTAAAGAGTTGCTTGAAACGCATTACATTACATATTTTCCAGGCATCACCTTGGAATACAAATCTGATTGAGTTCCGGCTGCTGCCTTCGAGTGTTCATCAAACAAAAAGTTAAAAGCAGCCGACGATCTCACTAAACATGGCTACTCAGCATCAACACTCCAAAACCACCAAGCTGATATTAGACGAAATCACACTATATTTACTGTGCATTTTTTTTTTTTTTTTTTAACTTGAAGTTGTTCGCACGCATCTACAGTCATGAAACCGAGTGACGTCTTCTCTTCTGAAATAAGAGCCTTGTTTCTGAATTAGCCTTCCCCCCTATGGGTTTGAGTCCGTTGATTCGGAACAGGGCGTTAAGCTTGCTTAATTTTTTGGTGAATGATTTGAAGAACTTATTTGCAGGATGAGACCTTACCAGCTCCTGTTTCATGGACACATGATCCTTTTCAAGGTCAGTCATCCTCATTCTCATTCTTGCTACTTCAAGCTTCAGCTCTCGATTCTCTCTTCTAACCGATGCATAATTATCTCTTGGAGAAATGGCCCCACTTCCTGCGCCACTGCCTGAACGTTGAGGGAATTGACCGTTTAATGCACCGAAGAAGAACTGGTTGTGTCCCCCATTCATTGCATTTCGGAGCCTGATCTGTTCAAAGTATAGCACTTGGACTGCCATCTGTACTGGCAACCTTTCATCTTGTGCAGCATGGCTGCAGGCTTCTTGAGATAATTTCTGGCAATCGATGGTCTTGCAGAGTCGGGAGCGTTCTGAATCTTTAATGTTTGGGTGAACCTGTAAATAGAGCATGAACAAAACACAAACTGGTGTTTGAATCTTGTAAATGAAAAATCTAGAGGCATGAAGATGAAGTGGGAGGTGGAGCTGCATATTGTTTTTGTGAACACGAAGAGAGAATAGTAGAGGAAGAGTTACTAACTTTGAGGAAGATATCCACAGCTCTGTACAATCCATCGCTAACTGTACGAGCATGGTCTGGAAGTAGTTCTGCCAGTGCTATAAACTTTGATGGCAGTAAGTTTGGGTCTAGCGCAACTTCTGCAAGAAAATTGTCCAGTAATTTTGATACCTTTAGAATTGAGCTCTGTTTAGGAGAACCGGGGCTGTCAAAATCATAAACCATCTCACTCTCATCCCGCAAGTTGTTATCTTCATCCTCATCCTCATCCAGGTTTAGAAAGATAGAGAAGATCCTCAAGACCGAATCAGTATCATACATGGCGCAGTGGTTGTTTCCATGTGAATTTGCTGGTATTAGGATGTCCTCAAGAATTGCCTGATCAAGTTGAAGACCAATCCTCCTCTCCAAATCAGATCTGCAAGAAGTAGTTGCTGATGACGCTATAGTAGTTTTTAATAAGCTTGAAAGAAAAACCATTGGAACTGGACACTTTCTTGATTGGGTTGGTAGTAAACTAACTATTGCCTCGACGATGACTCTTTGTTTCTTCTGCGACTCCAAGTCCAAGAGACTTCCTTTAACCAAATGAGGGTCCCTGACAACAAGTCCTTGAAGAGAATTATGGGCATAATTTATCAAAATTTTGCTAATCATATCCTGTTTTAGACCCTTTGATTTAACTGCGGTTAATACTCTTTGGAAGAAATCAAGATTCAGCATTGCGAGTGATTTTCCCCACCAGTCTGATGGTGTTTCTGGTTCCATAAGTGGCATAGTTTTTGCGGGGTAGTTGTGGTCAAGCTTTAACAAGCCAGAGGTCAGTTGCTCTTTGCATGCATTGTTTGCAATTGCATTGATAAGCCTATTGACCAGATTGATCTCTTCCGAGATGGGCAATAAAGTTTCACATCGGTGAAGAACTGAAATTGAAATTGATATGTTTGGAAGCACCATCTCCTTTAGATACGCTTCAGCCCGGGCTTCCAAGTTCTTCTCTGCAAGATCTTCTGTCATTTCCAGAAAACGGGCTGTGCAACATAACATAGCAACATTTGATTGTGTAATCTCGAAATTTACTCCATAGCAGAACTTTGCAGCAAGCTCGAAACCCTCTGGTCCACCCGGTACAGCAGGGATATTTATGCGTGAGATCTTTGAATCTTTCGCTTCCAGCAACAGTTTACGAATTCTTCCACTTCGAGAAACTAGAGGAAACTGCATAGAATTTGAATCATAAATTTAATGTTTCCAGTGAAGTTTTCTCTATCTTTTTCCTTTTCTTCTCACCGTACGACAGTCCATTTATTTAACATTTACAGGTAGAAATTATTTTTGGTACCGAATACCACAATTGATGTCAAGGTATCAGAGGTGAGAAGATCAGGAAGCTGTTTTAGATCCTAAACTCTTGTTCTATATGCATGCACATTTGCATGAACTAGATTTTTCTTACCTTGTGAAGTGCAAAGTTTGATGCTCCTACTTCGATTGTAAGATCACTAGAAACATCCGAAATTGGCCTGCAAAATGGTTGAATGATTAAAGCCTAGACAAAAAAAAAAAAATTCCAAAATAGAAAGAAATAAATGATTCCTACACGTTAGTCAGTGCCATTAATTTAGAGACCATATAGGAGCTTCTACCATAGACCTGAACTCCCATTTTTGAAACCATAAATTTCAAACAGATTCACATGACCAGAGAGTAGATTAAGTGTTTCAGGGGCAAATTAAGCATGAAGGAACCACCTCATATCTATGGATTGTGTGATCCATCTTGATTGTCTGAATCGACAATGATGGCCCAGATGGAAAAACCAAGAGCTCAATTATTACACGATGAGTGGGACTGCCCAAGCAGTCTACTGCAGTAGGCAATTAGGTTATATTTCTTAACTGTAAAAAACCTGAACTGCAGAGTGCCGAATGGGTTGTTCTTATGCAATGGAAACAATTTGGAAATTTTGCCAACCTACGTAGATCTGACAGATGCAAAAGGGTGACCTGAGTTGTGAGATAGCTGTGTTTGTCTCAAGTTGTCATACTCAATGAACTACTGTATGGCTTATTGGCACATGTTTGAGGCCTTATCTAAAAGAAAAGAAAAGAAAACTAATCTTTTGAGTGATAAAACATTAATTGCATTTATAGACTTGAAGATGGAGCATGTGAATGGATCTGCAGCCTCATGCCTCTGTAGTTCAATTCGAGCAGAACATATGCAAAGTCAAGATCATATGTTTGATCTATCATGCTCTATGCTTACTTTTTTGAAGTTGTATTATGAACTGTTGTTTTCTTCTCTTAATGGCTAGGGGCAATCAGCTACTCAAGCTCATAGGATTACTTGGACCTACAGAAGGCTTCTTGTTGGGTGTTTCAAGGGATGTCTAATAAATTCTCATCAATAAATCTTTTTTTGTCGTTTTATTTTGTTTTTTTGTTGATTTTTTCAATCTATAATCTATCCACCAGATTCTTTTTTGGACTGATTAAAATTCAAAATTCTGAGTTTACAAAATTGCAGGACAGACAGAAGACACTACTGAATTGCGCAAAGCTCTTCATTTCAGGTTATAAAATAGTCTTTTTCTTCAGTTGAAGTAAAAAACAAAGGTGAATAACCAAATAGTCAAGACAGTGATTCAAGTTGCAGTTTTTCAAATTTAAGAGAATTTTCATCAGAAAAAAAAATAAAAATCATTGGCCTCTCTTTCCGGGGATACACTTTCTATTTCCAGCAGTCTGCCTTAATTTTTTTTTTTATTATTTCCTTGTTAATCAAGAAAAATTGCGCTTTCCCCTGAGATTAAAATCACATTGTTACAATCTTGAACTTCCAATGATTCTCTAATAACAAAAACTCTCTCAAGCATTATATGCTAGCTAGGTTGTGCATCTGAAAACTCATAGCAAGCATCAGAAAATTTTCTTCCTGAATCATGCAATGGACATTGAAACAAACCTCACAAAACAGCAAATTAGAGGTAATAGCTAGTGACATGAAGACTAGCATGAGATAAAGCTCGTTAGAAAGTAGTTTACTGGGAAAGACAAGATTACCATTCAGTAGCATGCCTTATACTTGAGCTTGGACGAAATGCTCTCTTCCCTGATATACTTGGCTTCAATTCACCTACTGTAACCACACCCATCTCCTTATTAGAAAAAAGAAACCTGGCAATTCAGTCTTAGATTTCACTCAGAAAGTTCTGCACCACCAACCCCACTAACAAGTGTCTCTCTTTCAAGAATCTAACTGTTTTTAACAATCCATGATCTCTTGTTTGTTACAAACCAGAATAGGAGTTATTATTCTTCTGGTGAAAGCTGTTTAAAGGACACCTCTTCCTTTAGTTCTATTTAGAAAAGGAAAGCTAGAGTGAGGTGAAAGTCATGGTAAAATTTAAACTCACAATCATTTGATTAAAAAAAAAAAAAACCCTTACATGTTATGTGAAAATATTTTGACCTACATACTAGTATATATGAACGGTGACCTTTTCTTCAAGGAGACTTTTGATATATACTTTAATGAGTGTTTATGATGTGCTTAATCTAAAGTCAAGAATTTTGTAGGTGTGTGACTACACTTTTCGGAGAAAGGCGGTGAGGTGTGGCCTTTTTTCTTACATGGTTTTTGTTTGAAAAATCTGCAGGAATCCTGAAGGGTTGCAATGCTTTTAGGGGATGTAATCATGGCTAGTGAAAGCTACCCGCAATAAAGATTAGCTTAATTTAATTCTATATTATGTGTAAAGCTCACTAAAGTGGAAATTAAGATGATGAGTTGGATAACATGTTATAATGAGAAGCACATTACCCCCAACTTAAGCTGCTTTTTTCGTGGGGGATTAGTGTTTCCTGTTTTAGCTTCTTTTGTGAGAGAGTATGTTTTATGAGTGCTCAAAAAAAAAAAAAAAAAAAAAAACCTTTCTAGTTTGAGCATTGCAGTTTGGACATTCGAGTCTTGTAATTACTAAAATGATATTAACAGCCTAACAAAACCAAGGATATATTAGAGATGCAAATTGCATCAATCACAAAGTTAAGGCCAAGAAATTAAACTTGTTGAATATATTTGAGCCATGCTGACTTCAAGAAGGCTATAAAACATATGGGTAAGCCTATAATCACCCTAATTCAAGTGCACAAAGAGTTCAATTTTTTCATAACATAGCTTAAGGTCGGCATCATGATGATAGCCTTGTTTAAACAATTAATTCTAATATTATATGGATAATTTGACAGAATATTTTGGAAGTTTTTATATTCTGCAAGGAAACTAAGGTGCATGAGATAATACAAAGATTTTCATGTTTTAATTTTTAGGAGGTTAAAGTCGGTTTTTGGTTTATTTGTTTTCCAATTACATAGTTTTACGCTAACAAATATAATTTTTTAACCGAGTAATGGATTGGGCTGAAATTTTACTATAAGTTTTCAGAGGTCCTGTTGTATATGCGGATACAATTTTAAGTCAATCGGACATCAGAAAGGTCTTCAAATAAGGTCTAGAAATTACTATGCGAGAAAATCATTATTTTCCTAAATGATTTAGTTTTTTTTTTCTATTTAGACTAGTACTCATTTATTATTTTTCGAGACTTGTTTATGATATGTTTTACCTATTATAAATAGGGTTAGTTTAGATTAATATTTTTTTTACAAACTTTGATTTGAAAAATAATATTGTTTGTGTATGTAAGGTATTCTCGTATTATTTGGTTGTCTAAAGAACTGATTTAACGTATCATATAATAATTATCTCCATAGCGTCTTCCTTATACTTTTCATTCATGAATTGGTGTTCATTGGGTAGGGGTTCATTCCAATAGTGTTGGTGATTTGGTTTAGATAATCTTTGTGTCACATTCTTATTAATTTTGATTCTTTAGCCTTTCAAGATTTGTCTTTCTTGTGTGTTGATTATGTGATCATGGGGTTTGTATCATTTGGTAACAAATCTTGGCTTCATTTATTAGGTTGGTGATTTGGTTTAGATAATCTTTGTGTCACATTCTTATCAAACTTGATTCTTTAGCTTTTCAAGATTTGTCTTTCTTGTGTGTTGATTATGTGATCATGGGGTTTGTATCATTTGGTAACAAATCTTGGCTTCATTTATTAGGTTATATCCTTCTGTAATTTTCCTTTTTCTTGTCTCACGTGTTGAAACTCATTATTTCCAGTACTTTTTATTTTCAATCTTCATCTATTCCTCTTGAATTGTAGCAACAACTAATTTACAAAAAAAAAATGTTACTGTGTTTTGTTATTTTCACTACACATATCAATAACATAAAAAGTATAAAAAAATACAAAGAAAGTCGTTCAAACAAAGACGTTATAGATTTTGTCACAGTAACTAAAGGTGAAATTAGATCAAACCATATTGAGATTACTTGAAAATTGATATTTTGGTTATTTGGAGTCTAATCTCACTATATATCAAATTTGAGATCACTTGGACATTGTTTGGTTAAGGTGATTCGGGTTTAGTTTGTATAAAACGGGTTTCATTTGCGTCAAATATTGAAACTTGCTTTGCTACTATTTAAATTGACTTGCATAGTATATTAAAGTGTTATTTGGAATATTTAGGTGTCAAACAAGTCATTTTAATAATATTTACTTCTGCATTTTTTTATGTCCTAAAAAACATTCATATCTCGTATGAATTCACTTGTTACTCGCAAAATTATAATCAAAGTTTTATCTTTGCTTGTTTTTATATATTTATTACTTGTGAAGTTAATTACACTTATTTGGATTATGCTACTAAGGTTTTCTCTTTGTTTATGTTGATTTTAGTTTCGCAAAAGCTAAAAAAAAGGTAAGATAAGAGGAAAAAGATGTAGCAAGCATATTAGCCTATAATTTGTGTGAAACGTAAGAGGCATGAGGATATTTTCTCTACTAAAAACCTTTTTTGCAGATTCAAAATGTCTAAAGAAAATGGATATACACCACCTCCTACAGAGAATAACTTAAAACTTTAAATTCAAGATATAACACAGATGTTGGAGAGGTTTAACTTGGTGGTTGGTAATATTCAAGATAGGTTGGATAGGGTAGAGAGGTAAGATAACAATAATGATGGACAAAAAATCGAAGTTGATCAGAGGGATAACCATAACAAGAGACCTAAACGACATACAAACTATAACTTGGGATGATTTTGAGATGAAGATGATGTTGTGGGAGATATGATTTTGAGCATGACATCGTAGGTCATGTGGATGATTTTTTGTAGCCGAGAGGACAAAAGGATGATGGGTTTAGACATAGGAACCAATTCAGCCATAAAGGGGATTTCTAAAACTATGGAAATTGTGATGATATGGATGGTGATTTGGACTTTATTAAACAAAAAATTTCTAGTTTTCAAGGTAAAAATGATCTTGAGGTTTATTTGGAGTAGGAAAAGAAGGTGAGTTGGATTTTTTATTACCAGAATTATTCTAAGTAGAAAAATGTGAAACATATAGTGGTTGAATTTATTGATTACATGATTATTTGATGAGATCATATCGTGACTTCTAGGAGGAGGATTAAGGAGAGACTTATTTATTTATGGAATGATATGAAGGCTTTGATGAGAAAGCAATTTATTCATAATCATTATTATAGGGAGCTTTGTTAGAAACTATAGGGTTTGAGTTAGGCTTCTAAGTCAGTGGAGGATTACCACAAAAAGATAAAGATATCGATGATTCAGGTTAACGTAATGGAAGTAAAGGAGACCACCATGGCCAGGTCTTTTTATGAGTTGAATAGTGGTATTGTTAATGTAGTAGAGTTACAATATTATATTAAATTGGAGGACATGGTTCATGTGGCAATAAATTTAGAGAGACATATTAAAATAAGGAATAGCTCACAACCACAGTTTAATCCAGTTTCATCTTTTTCTACTTAGAGGCTCAATGTGAAGAGAGAAGTGGTTACTGAATCTAAACCCTTTGTGCATACTAAGGCTAAAAAATAGACTCATATGGATGCTAAAAGTAATCCTGAAACTCAGCCTACTCGTAACCGTGGTATAAAATGTTTTAGGTGCTTGGGGATTTGACATATCACTTCTTAGTGTCCAAACAATAGAGAGATGATTTTGAAAGACCATAGAGAGATAGAGTGTAAAAGTGACAAATCTGATGATTATAAGTTGCCACCTTTGGAGGATTGTAGTGATGTTGAGATTGCATACCCAATTAAAAGGGAGGTCTTGGTTATAAAGCGCATGCTTAATATGCAAGTTAAAGAGGATGATATTGACCAGCAAAAGAAGAATATCTTTCATACGATGTAACATCCAAAATAAGATATATAGCATGATAATTGATAGAGAGTTGTACCAATACAGCTAGAACTACTCATATTAGGAAGTTGAATTTGAGTATTATAAAGCATTATTGAGAGATATACTTTATAAACCTTATCAATTCTAATGGTTGAATGAATGTGGTAAAGTGAAAGTAACTAAGCAGGTCTTGATTTGTTTTTCTATTGGTAGTGGAGGTAAGAAAATAAAAGAGAAAAAATTAAGTCTGCAAAGTACGGACTATGTGGAAAAATTAAAAAAACAATAAAATGTTTTGCAAGAGAATGTGAGATTAAATATGCTTTTATTCTAATAAGTCAATGATTGTACTTGTGTATAAAAAGGATTTTAATGCTAACGATCTCAATTATGTTGTTCCTAATGGGGTTGTTTCTTTGTTGCATGAATTTTATGATGTCTTTCTCAAAGATATTCCTATTGTTTTACCACTATTGAGGAGAATAGAACATTAAATAAATCTTATACCTAAAGCTGCAATTCCTAACCAACTAGCAAAAATTTCAAAAGCAAGTGGAAGAGTTTATGACAAAGAAGTACATTCACAAGAGCATGAGTTCATGTGTTGTTTTAGTTTTACTTGTGCCTAAGAAGGATGAAACTTCGAGGATGTGTGTTAACTTTCATGCCATCAACAACATAACAGTAAAGTATAGACATCTTATCATTAGGCCTGATAATATGTTTGATAAGTTGCATGAATCTTGTATTTTCTCTATAATAGATTTGAAAAATGGATACCATTATATTACGATAAAATAATGTGATGAATGGAAAAATATGTTTAAGACTAAGTATGGTTTGTATGAATGGTTAGTCATACCTTTTGGACTTACAAATGCACTTAGTACATTTAAGGGATTGATGAATCATGTGTTGTATGTGTTCATAGGTAAATTCATAGTTGCGTATTTTAATGATATCCTAATCTATAGCAAGAACTTGAATAACCATAATGATCATTTACATATTTACTTGATATGTTGCATGAAGAACAATTGTATGCTAATCTTAAGAAGTGAAACTTTTGCATAGAGAAAAATATGTTTCTCGAATATGTTGTAGTTAAACAGGGTATTGAGATGGTTAAAGGGAAGATTAAGGTCATTTGGGATCGGCCAACTCCAAAATTTATGACTAAGGTAAGAAGCTTTCATGGTTTGGCTAACTCTTATAAACATATTATTAAAGACTTTAGCACGCTAGTCGTTCCATTAATTGAAATTGTGAAAAAATCAGTTGGTTTTAAATGGGATGATGAGTAAGAAGATGCTTTTAAATTATGAAAATCAAAATTATATTCTACATCGATTTTAGTTTTATTTGACTTTACAAAAGCTTATAAGATTGAATGTGATGTATGATATAAAGGTAGCCATTTTAATGCAGGATAAAAAACTCATTGTCTATTTTAATGAAAAGCTCAATGGGGCCTTGAACCACCCTATATATAACAAAGAGTTTGACATATTGGTGAGGACATTGGAGATATGGCAGCACTACTTTTGGCCCAAGGAATTCATCATTTATTTTGATCATGAGTCCTTAAAACATTTAAATGGATAAGGTAAGTTAAGTCGATGACATGCCAAATGGGTGGAGTTTATTGAAACCTTTTTATGTGGTGATTAAATACAAGCAAGAAAATAAAAATATTATGGTTGACGTGTTGTCATGAAGGTATATTCTTTTATCTACTCTGAATGTTATAATGTTAGGATTTGAATATGTAAAGGAATTGTATATGAATGGTGATGATTTTACTAATGTTTTTACTGCATGTGAGAATCTATCTTTCGATATATTTTATAGACTTTATAGATATTTATTCAAAGAAAATCATTTGTGTGTATTATTGAGTTCTATGCGTGAATTACTTGTATGTAAAACACATGTGAGTGGTTTAATGGGGTAATTTTAGTGTTGTTAAGACTTTGAATATGTTGCATGAATATTTTTATTAGTCTAAAATGAAAAAGGATGTGCAACGTATATGTGATAACTACATTACATGTAGGAAAGTAAAGTCTAAAATCCAACCACATGATTTGTATACTCCTTTTCCTATACCTAAAAAACATTAGGTAGATATTTGTATGGACTTTGTATTAGGTTTGTCTAGGTCAAAAAGGGGAAGGATTCAATACTTATAGTTGTTGATAGGTTTTAAATATGGTGCATTTCATAACATATAAAATCGATGATATAACTACCATAGCTTATTTGCTTTTTAGAGAGATAGTAGGGCTTCAAAGGGTCCCTAAGATTATACTTTTGGAAGGTATTGTGGGAAAATTAGAAACTAAATTGTTTTCTACTACATGTCATTCCCAAATAGATGGACAAACTGAAGTAATTAATAGGACATTAACCATACTTTGATGTACTATCATACAAAAAAACTTGAATAGTTGGGAACACAATTTGTCATTCATTGAGTTTGCGTATAATTGTAATGTGCTTCTACTACTAGATTTTCACCATTTGAGATTGTTTATAACTTTAACCCTTTAACTCTTATGGATTTGGTTCCTTTGCCTGATGAAAAAATGGCTAGTTTGGATGGTAATCATAAAGCATAGGTGGTGAAAGCACTCCATAAGAATGTACGACAACAAATAGAGAAAAACAATGATGTTTATGCATCCTAAATGAATAAAGGGCACAAATAAGTTGTCTTTCAACCCGGTTATTTAGTTTGGATGTATATACGTAAAGAGAGATTTCCAACCTATTAGAAATCAAATTTTCATCCGCGAAGAGATAAGTCATTCCAAATTTCTACCATATGAGTATGGTGTTAATACTACTTTCAATATTTATAATCTCTCTTTGTTAGATGTAGGTGATGATTCAAGGTCAAATATGTTTTAGGAGAGATGATACAAACCAACCCAACAACACAAAGGATCCATTGAAGGTGTGAAACCTTGGTTAATTGTTTTTTGAAATATTAAATTAAATTAATAGATATAAAATCAAATGACAAGGGATAAAATTAAAAGAAATAAAATAGAATATAGCACTAATTGTTATAAAATATAAACAAATAGAGACAAAATGAAATAACTAAACAAAATAGGATCAATATATAAACATTAAGAGATTGGACTATAAATACCCCTTTTTTTCTTCTCTAAAGTTGACAACAATAAATAAGAGATGGAGAATATTTTCAAGCTTATTTACAAAAATTAAAAGGAAATCCTACAAATTGAAGGGGTTTGGGTAAGATTTAAGTTAAGTGGTGAAGGAAACAACATCAAGGCTATAATTAAAGGAGAATAAGTGAAAGAAATTAGGGATTTAGAGAGCGAAGAAGTCGGTCAGGAGGGAGACAGCAGGAGCATCAAAACATTTTGATTGGTTAATAATCAAAGCTCACTTTATCACCAGGTAAGGATTTTAGACTCTATTACATAAGTTAAATTGAATACAATTAAGAATTGATATATGAATTGTAAATAGAGGTTAAGAATCATGAGAAAAATTAGGGGAGATGAAAAAATTTTCATTGTTTGATGTAATTGGAATGAAAATGGATGAAAACAACTTAGAATAATGAACAATTGAAAAACAAATCCTAGTGTTGTGAAGGGTGGCGGTGTCGGCCATAAAGGGGAAAATTTGGAAAAAATTTAAAATAATGCATGAATGTTGTTTAGTTGTAATTATTATAGCATGGATTGAAAAGTGAAGAGTGAATTGAAAATAGATAGAAATCTTGTGTTTAATTTGTAATGAAAAGATTGGTTATGCTTTGAATTATGAACGTTGCAAGTTTGTGGGGAATTATTGGATTTTCTTGTAATGTTGAAGTATTATTGATGAAGGAATGTTAGAGAAAGTGAATGTGTTTTCAATGAGAGAATCTTGGTTATTTCAAGAAGGATGTAATAAATAAATTAGTTTATTATTAGGGTGATAGGGTTAATGATGTTATAAGATATGTGGAAGGAAAATAATTACTTTGAATGGTGAGAAAACAAATGAAAATACTTTATTTTATATCAAAAGCAAAAATTGGAAAACTGGATAGCTTCATCACCCAACTTCTAGCTCGGTTTAGGGCTTGAAAATGATGAATATTGGATTAAGTTTCTCATAAAAGTTAAAGTTAGGGATGTTAGGTTTCTAACAGTCTAATCTCGCTTAAATTGGAGTTATGAAACTCCATATTCGAGTTAAGAACTAAGAGAGGATCAGATTAAATCTTGTTAGACAGTTTTTAGATGTTGCAATAACAAATAGTTTTGGATGTATTGATGGCAGAACTAGGTTGTCTTCCTTTCAATAAAATTATAGCCATATATCTTAGCGTTTGGAAGAAACAAACTATACATGAAACTAAATGATATAACTTCAAATATGGTTAAAATATTGATTAGTGTTTTTAAGCATTCAAGTTAAGTTGGTTAAAAGTAGCTAACTTTAAAATTTGTTTAGGATTGCTCTTAATGTAATATTTAAATGATGGGAATTATAAGATTGAAATTGGTAATATGGGTTAAATGGTTAATGATGATTAATTAAAATCATATAAATCGTATTAAGTCATTTTTAAATCAATAATAAAATGATTGTCTATGGAATTAAATTTCAAAATAAGTTGAGGATTTAATAGTAAATGATATTGTTCTTGTTGGCATAGGAGAGGTTGCAAGACCCACTCAACAGCAAGGGATCATTTCATATTCTCAGACATCAGATGCATGCTCGACACCTTAAAATTAAAGTATTATTTAACTGTGAATGTAATTTTCCTTAAAAGTATCTTAATCCTTTTTATAAAAATATTAAATTGTTTGAGAAACTAATTACCCTAGTAAATGGAACTAATGGTTTGATGAATGGGCAATTGAAGAAACTAGTTACCCTGATTGAAACTAGTTACCGTGGTTGCCTTAGTTAATAAGCAAATCAAGATAATAGTTCCCTTGATAATGGGATAATGCCTTGATAAATGAGTAATTAGAGAAACTAGCTCCTAAATTAATAGGATTAGTGTCTCGGCTAATAGGCAATTGGAGAAATCCATTAATGTAGTAATGAGACGAAAGCCTAGTTTGGGCTAGAGAGGACATTTGTATGTCCTTGAACTATGCAAAATTGTATTAGTTATATATGTTTAGAAGAAGTAATAATAAATACTCATTGTGTATAAGCTGATTGTATTGGGTATTATATAAATTTTTATGTACCTGGCAGCGTCGTGTCGAGTAATAGATCATGTATTTGTAATTTTTGTTTAATTAAATGCATATTTTTCTATGTGATGTAATTATGTATCCAAAAAAGTATATGAATATAAATTAAGTATGAATAATATATTTAAATTAGTTTTTCTTTGAAAACACATGATTGTAATTATGTGGGCTCATTTTTAGATTTATTTGTTTTAAAATGAATATAAGTCTTGAATTATGTCGTAATTAAATTAATTATCTTATTATTTGTAATATTTCTTGAATAATATAATAATTGATTCATTTGAGTAAATATTGAATAAAAAAAAGAAGTTGTTCTTATGTTATGTTAGGTTTAATATAAATAAGGAAGTCCCAAATAATGGGAAAACATTGAAATTTTTATTTGCAGGATATGAAAATTAGTTGAGTCAATAACTTAGTATTGAAAAATTAAAGGAAACTCTGCTGGATTTTTAATAGAGATTGAAAAAAAAATTATTGTACTTTCAATGATAATACAATATACATACATGAAATATCGTGTAAATTAAAGTTATTATAAAGGGTGTAATTTGAGTCAATCACAAGTTCAAGTGCCGTAAAGTTAATGGAGGCATTAAATGAGCTTGTTTAATATATTTGAACCAAGACTAATTTCAAGGAGGCTACAACACATATGGGTCAGCCTATGATCAACATGACCCAAGTGGAGGAAAAGCCCAATTCTTCCACGACATTGGCTTAAGGTTGTCCTTATGATGGTAGCCTTGTTTGAACAATTAATCCTAATATTATAAGAATATTTTGGAACTTTCCATATTCTATAAGGAAACTAACTGGCATGATTTTTTTTTCTATTGCACAGGTTTACGCTAACAAATATAGGTTTTGTTCTGACTAATGAATTAGACTGAACTTTTACCAGAAGTTTTCAGAGATCTTGTTTTATAAGCAATTAAAATTCCAGGTCAATCGAACATCGAAAAGGTTTTGAAATAAGATCCCTAAGCTACTAAGCTTCTATTTGGATCTTGTTTTATAGCTTGTATTTAGATTTTTTTACGGACCTTGATTTGAGAATAAAATTGCTTGTGTATGTGAAGTATTCTCGTATTTTTTGGTTCTCTAGAATTGATTTGACTTATCAAATAATAATTGTATTCATAATGTCTTCCTTATACATTTCATTTATGAATTGGTATTCGTTAAGTGGAGATTTATTCTAATAGTATTAGAGTTTTAGTTCATGTAATTTTTGTGTTACACTTTTATCAAACCTGATTATTTGACTTTCTAAGATTTTTCTTTCTTACATATGGGTTACATGATTATGAGGTTCTTATATGTTGGTATCAAAACTGGGTTCTATTTATCAGATTAAATCCTTATGTAATTCTTATTTTTCTTGCTCGGCATGTTGAAACTCATTATTTTAAATTTTTATCTATTTCTCTTGAAAAAAGTTATAATTTATTATTGTTATTAATACATATATCAGTAACATAAAAAATAAAAAAAAAGTCATTAAAACAAAGATGTGATCACAGGATTCGCGTTACAAAAAGCATTTATTGCCTTAATAAATCAAAACAAAGAGCTATATGTAAAGGAATTTAAGAGGATGAGTTGTTAAATGATGATACCATATCACATGTCAGAGAACCGATATCTACACGAAACCCGTATCACTTCCTTTCTTATAAGTTTTGAAGACTGCCTCTTTTTTTCAACAGATTACTTTTGTACATCTCATTATAATATTGATAGCTTTCAAAAAGCTAATTATTACCATTATATTTTTAACACATTTTTTTATTTCAATTTTTTTTATAGTTTTTATTTCTTTTTAATTTTTACTCAAGTTAATATTAGAGCAGGCTAGAGCTTAAGGGCCAATTAAGCAATAGTTCAAGACCTTCACTTAACAAAAACCTCAAAAAATAAGTAAATAATATTTTATAAAATGAAAATTTCTACCACTTAACAAAAAAACTCCAAATATAAAAATAAAATTACTTAAAACACCACTTATATACATAAATAAAAAATAATAATATAATATTTTAAAATATCACATGTATAATTAATTTTATACAAAACATTAGCTTGAATTATATTTGTGTCGGTGAGAACATCTACTGTAGTTATGTATGAATTCTAATGACTGTTGGATTAATCATTACTTAAGATTGCACGACGTGCTGATAATGATGATCCACTATTCCAGTGGTTAAAAAATTGTCTATAAATTCTTTTTTTTTTTCCTGTGATATACTAATTTTCAGGGCTAGTTTTAGGTTAAAGATTTCAAAGGTTAATATTAGCTAATTCAAATTAATTTAATATTTTAATTTATATAAATATAAACCTTTTACTTTAAAAAATTATTAGATTTTAACTTGATTTTTACTAAATTTTCTCAAGTTAACTGAATTACAAATCAACTTAAATTTCAATTCTTTTTTTATACTTTTTTAAAAAACTCAGCTTCACCTAAATTCCAGGTCGCATGAGTGCTATATCAAGGGGTTGAGTTGGGATTTAAAACAGTGCTCATTTCTATGTTTATTTCTCGCAGGTTTTTTTATTATTATTAATATGGGTGTCCGAGCTAACTTGTGTGTACCTCGACTAATTTCACGGGCTCTGAAGTTAACGACCATATAAGCCTCTAGTGATCATTATATTAGCAACCACAGGTCTCGAATCTGAAATTACAGGAAAAGCAAACCCTTTAGTTCAAAACTCTTATCATTAAGCTATCTAGTATATGATTTTTTTTATTTTTTGAAGACATAAAAAGTGGGCTCGACTATCTTTTCCCTTTTGTTTTTGTCTTTACTTTTTTTCCCTTCACTGAGACAGTCAGCATCTTAATGTTTATGATCGAATGTTGTGTATGGCTTTTGCCAATGACTAAATTCTATAGAGAAGATTGGATTTTAGTATGAACCCAGTAGTAGTATCTGACCTAAAATTTGGGATTAATTTGTCTAAATTGGACCAAGAAATGACAAGCAGAAGGCTGGCCATGTAATACTGTGGCATGATTTTTACACTATTCCTCAAAGTTGCACTTCCATTTAAAGTTCCTCTTTATTTTATTAATGTCACAAAAGCTTTCAGTCGTCTTTGGAAAAAGGCCACTAATATTGTCTCTTCATAATGACACTAATTATTTCTATAGCAGTCCTGGATAAATGAATAAATAAATAGGCGTATATTTCTTTATAAAACAATAATGAGACGGCTGCTTGAAGAACTAATTACCAAACTTGCCCTCAGGTAATATGTACAATATTTGAGTATTTATTAACATATTCTAAAATAGTTTGGCTTTACATTTAAGTTTCATAATTTGTTTTAATTTACTTTCTATAGAGTTATCACAGTCTTATGACCCGAATCGTGAGTTTTGCAGGTTATCTGTGTTGACTCGGGTTATTTTTTGTCTATTTTTTTAATTACTTATTTTTTTAATTTCATCATTCGATATTGGATTCATTAAAAATCAGACTTTATAATTTTTTTTCTATTTGCTTTCTATAGATTTATCTCTGTCTCATGATCCGGGTCGCAAGTTTAGCAGGTTAATCTTGTAGACTTGGGTCATTGTTTTGTCTATTTTTTTCAGTTTCATCTTTCAATAATAGGTTCATCGGAAATGTGACTTTAAAATCTTTTTTTTAATTTTATTTCTATGAAGTTATTATAATTATCTGACACAGGTTTTACAAGTTAACCTTGGTTGACTCGGGTTATTTTTTTATTTTTTTATTTTTCAGTTTAATCCTTCAAAATTAGGTTGATTGAGAATTAAATTTTATATTTTTTTTATGAAATTATCACGATCTTATGACCTAGGTTGCGAGTTAGGTCAGTTGACTCAGATTGTTTTTTGTCTTTTTTTGTTAATTTTTTTTTTAAAAAATTATATCCTTCAATATTAGGTTGATTAGAAATTATACTTCATAATTTATTTTGGTTTGTATTTTATGAGGTTATCCCGGTCTCATGACCTGAGTCATGGGTTTGGTCGGTTTGCTCAAGTTGACTCAAGTAGTTTGTTGTATTCTTTTTTAATTTCACCCTTCAACATTGAGTTGATTGGGAATTGAGTTTCATAATTAGTCTTGATTTTCTTATTATGGAGTTATCCTAGTCCTATGACTCATGTTTGACAAGTTAACTCGTGTTGACTTGACTTATTTTTTAGTAGAATTTTATTTTTAATTTCATCATTCAACATTAGGTTGAATAAGAATTGAATTTAATATATTTTTATTTTCTTTCTATAGGGTTATCAGGGTCTTATAGCCTAGGTAGTAAATTTTATTTTAATATTTTAAAAAAAGATGTTGTCCTGGTTTTTTTAAGTCGAACTACATTTTATAGTTCATTCAGGTTGTCTTTGAATCTGTAAAATTGACCAGATCAAATCAGGTCAATGCCCATATATAGTTTTATTTTATTTTATTTCGCTAAAAAATGCATTAACAACACCTAGATATTTTTTTACATAAAAAATTAATCTAACCAATAGCGTTACACAGACAATAATATGTTGCGGGCAATAATCTAGTTTCAACTATTAAGCTATTTACTATTTTTTTTTGCCCATGCGATGTTATTGAGCAAATCTCAAAACTCGTTTTATTTAATTTTAATAAATATTTTAAGGAATTTTAATTATTTAAATTATGGAGTGAAAATATATTTTTTAAAACTTAAATCCCCTCCTCTTCTTATATATGAATTTTTTTTAACAAAGGCATAAAGTTTTCATCAACATGGTTTTTGAAAAAAAGAAAAAAACTTAAAGCACTTAAAATAAAAATTTGTAAGAATTTAAAAGATTTAAATATAGGAGAGAAAATGCATTTTCTTTTGGCAAAACTACATTTTCCTTAATTATTTATTTCTTTTTTTATTTTGGTAAAAAAAACATTTTTTTTACAATAAACATGTTCTTTCATATAAAAAAGTTATCATCATCTCTAAAATAATTTTAAAACAACATATAAAACGTAATATCTCAATTATTTATATATGATTGTATGAAAAACAAAATTAAAAGAGTAATTAATTTGTGGAAACAATATAAAGATTTAAAAATAAAAAATACAGAACAATATTTTAATCTCATAATATTCATGTGTAATTTTTTAAGTAATAATTATGTGCCTAAAATGCTAGGCATGCATGTCTAGTCTCCCATTTCTTTAAAAAACCTCAAGTGGATGGACATGTTATCCGCTTGAGTTTTTTTTTTTAAATAAATGGATGATTTATCATTTGATGGAATACATAACAGGACATCTACTAAGATAGCTTTAAAAGAAGGTTTCAGGGTATTTAGACTAAAAAACAATTTCAATTCAATTTATTTTCAACTAAAAACACCTTATAAATCTCAATAACTCCATTAACAATCCCAAAATACCCAACAATCAGTCTATAAACTAAAAATCCAACCAAATTAAAAAAGCATTTTTAACCTCAATTTACCTTTTCCAATAAGATTAATGCTTAGATTCATGTTCATAAAACTCTTTTATCTAAGGCAAATTCATTGGTACAAACATCACTCTCTTTTTTATCAGTCAAAACCTTTATTGTCCTTTTTTTTATTCAATAAGATTAATGACTTTCTCTCTTCTCTTTTAATATTTATGAATTAAAATATAAAATAATAAAATTTTTAAATCAAAGCGTAAAAATCTAAAACTACATAAACTAAATATAAAAAAAATCACAAAATTCAAGCGCCTATCACATTTTTTTCCACCTGACAATTGAATTGTGGATTGAATAGTGTAATCCATGATACACTTGAGACTTAGACTGCAATAGTTGAATAATGAAAGCCAAATCTTTTAATTTCTTTGTAGATGGCCCTGCTTCAATAAACCAGATTTCATATCATGTACAAAATTAGTTTTTTAATATTTGAAATTTTCACTTAAGTATTTGAGATTTATATATTTAAAAGGATATGATAGCATTTAGCAATAAAGAAGTATCATTAACAAACAAAATATACAAGGCATCACTTTTTAACTTTACTAGTAATCAAATAGACATATATTATTATGAATTGCTATAGTTTACTCTTTCATTTAAAAGACATTAGCCATGGATGTAGGATGGTCTTTTTACATGTACCGGTTGGTTATTGTTGATTTTGGTTTGTCATATTAATCTTTTCACACAAAAAGATAAACAATGAAAATACTATAATGCCCTTAAAAGAAAGTGAAAAATAACTTCCATGGAAAGGTTTTTTTGGAACTACAATGGAACGGTTTTTTTTCAATTCATTTTTTATGCACAGTATCATTACTACCATACCCTTATGATAAAAAAAAAATTAAACTACCATATAAGTGCTTTTCGGATTTTTTACCCTAGTTTTTTATTATATAAAATGTGAATGAAAGTTAGTTTGGCATTTTCGGTGATATAAAAATAAAAAAAAGGTGTCAGGCATATGAAGAAAACACACCTACGCATAGGGGAGAGACATTGTATTCAAGTGGCGTGTAATCCCTACTTTGGCGACCAAAATTGCCTGATGATCGCGCCACCTGCATCGTAAAGCGGCGCCGCTTTCATTGAGCTAACGCGTGTATCATGATTCTTTGTGGTTTGGTGGTGGTTGGGTTTTTTCGTAGTCTCTCTTTTGTTTTTACTCTAGTTATAACCCTCATTTTTTAATTAATCTTTGATTGTTTTAACTCATTTTTTTGAGTTAATTTTTTTTTTAAATTTTATCCCTTAAAATTAGGTTTAATTTGATTTTTATATTAAATTTGACTTTTATTTTTTCAATTGTTATTTTTCTTCAATTTCATTCATTGAAATTTAATTTGATTTGATTTTTATATCAGATTTGCTTCTCATTCTTTTAATTACAATTTTTTTATTTACAATTTCATCCATTAAAATTTTATTTAATTTGATTTTTATTTCAGATTCGGTCCTCATTCTTAATTGCTATTTTTTAATGTTATTTTCCTAATTGACTTTTATTATTCAATTTCATCCCTCGTCATTTTATTTATTTTTTCATGTTGAGCTTTTTTCTCATCCTTTCAATTGCTTTTTTTTTTCTTTCCATTTTTTTGAATAAATTTTCTTTTTATGGATTCATCCTTTAGTATTTCATTGGTTTGTAGTTTATATCATAATATTTTCTAATACAGTTATCCTAGTTTCATGACCCGAGTAACAAGTGGGAGATGTTAATCCGGATTGATTTTTTTCTTTTTTTAAAATCAATTTTCTTTTTTAATTTTATAATTTAACATTATTTTTTTTGAAGATTTAGTTCTTTTATTTTTGTCAATTTGCTTTCTGTGAAGATAGGCTAACCTCACGAGCTGATTGTTAATTTACCATGGTGACTCATATTAACCAGACCAGTGTGCTTCTACCTATTTTTTTTGAATCTATTGACTTATTTACTGTCATAATCTAATTAGAATATTATTTAATTTAGTGTGTGGCCTATTTGGTTTTTTTAAAATCTTAATTAATCATTTCAAATTTTTTTTTGTTTTTTTAACGTCTTTTTTTATTCTAGGCAAGAAATCCTTTTCTTTTTTATCATACTTTCAAAAAATTAAAACTTCTTTTTTGTTTAAGGTAATCCATTCAACCAAAGCCCTTCAGCTGCATTTGTGCTTCTGTTCTGGTTATGGTAATCCACCAAAGGTCAGGGAACAGCAAGAATCAATAAGGAATCAGCGAAAATTACAGGTATATCTTGCTGCCAGGTCATATAATATGCATTCAAAAGTAGGAGGAAATAGCGCTAATGGTATTAATTTGCTCTTTTAGTTATTCATTATTAAAGTATTTAATCATGCATGAAGGTCCTTAAAGCAAGCTTCCTCTGTTATATTTTCCAAAATGCAGGTCGGTACAGGTGCTCTTGCAGAAAAGATTCGAACATCCTCTGTTATTGTTTTTGCTACTCTACTTTGAGCTTGATATGGTAACAATCAGCCTTTTGAAAAGACGAGATCTATTTATGATTATTAGGAGTTAAATTTTGTGAAGGATGGATTGTAAATTGACCAAGCAGTGATAAATGCTTCAAAGCTTGTGAAGAGGTGAGAATCCCATGCCGTAATGAGAGTTACTTGGTGCAGTTAATTAGAACCGGTTATTTAATTACAACCTATTTTGAATCCCCCACAACAAACACCTCTATAACATGATTTTACTTCCTTGTTACACCAGTTACAACAACAGATGGAAGTGATGACCTTTAACTTTGGAAACCATTGTTGGTTGGTTAAATAACATTTTGAAAAGAGGAGTAACACTACAGAGAACAGAAGGGGCCACATCGGTCAGAATTATGAAGGGAATGTGACAGTAGAGGATGATGAAGGATTGGGAGAACATCTGGGCGCTACAAAAATAAAGAAAATGGCAGGAGTTCAGATGAAATCATTAATAGAATGAAAGTGGAAGTATTTGATTTCAATTGGAGATTGAATCCTGATGCTTTTCAGGATTGGCTAATGTCCCTGGAAGATTGTTTCGAATGATTTACAGTGCCTGAAGATATGAGGGTAAGATTTGTAAAGCTGAAATTGAAATGATCTGCTCGTGCCTGGTGGGGCAACATTGGGGAGCATCTGAGACGCACTCGACAACCTCTTATTCAAGACTGGGCATAGATGAAGGCATGGTTGGAAGTCAAGTATTTACCTGCCAATTATGAACAGTTGGTCTATGAAGACATGTTACGATGGGCACAAGGCTTAAACACAACTGTGGATCAATCCACTGAAAGATTTCATGACTTGTCTGTAAGAAGCCAAGTTGTGGAAATAGATCAACAATCCCTTGCTAGGTATCTTATAGGATTACGTACAGACATCAGGAGAAAAATGATTACAACCAAATTATTTTCTGTTGATGAAGCTTACTAGTTAGCGTTAGAATTTGGAAGGCAACAGAGAACGGCTGCAACCAATTCCACCAGAGAATGACGCAATATGAAGCAGTCCATTACTCTTCAGCAACTTCAGAAGACTACCACCAACCCACCAAAGGCTGCAGCCACGTATGGTGAACACAATAAATCAAGGTGAGGAACTGCAAAGCCACAATGTTATAAATGCAAAGGCTTCGGGCATTTTGCAGGAATTTATCCCGACAAGAGAAAAGAAGGTGATGCATGCATCTGAAATCACTTCGTAACTGATGCCAAATTCAATGATGGAAGAACAGGAAGAAGAAGAGGAAAACATTGAGGATATTGAAGAAGAAAGGGTATGAGCTTCAGAATGATCTCTTTGAGTAATTCATTGTATGTTTTCCAGTCATGTAGCAACTGAAGTGCACCAAGAGGAAGACTAGAGAGGAGGACTAGTATATCCCATACTAGAGTTTCTCACAAAGATAAGTCCCTCAATGCAATTATGAATAACATGAGTGACCTTAATGTCATCTCATCAGAAGCTGTTGAGAAGTTAAATTTTCCAATGGAGCAGCACCCAAATCCATACAAAGTGAGCTGGATTACATACAACCATTTAGAGCGTGTTTGGCAGTGTGGTTGCGGGTGCTTTTCAAATAACTTTTCGTGCCAAAATGCATGCCAATGATGTTTTTTTATTTTTTAAAAATTATTTTTGACATCAGCACATCAAAACGATCCAAAACATACAAACCATATTAAATTTTAGTAAAAAAAAAGAAAAAAATTTCAAAATTTTTGGGAACGCAGCCGCAGCCGCGTTCCCAAACATAGCCTTAGTCATGGTTCAACACCGATGTTTGTTATCATTTTCTTTGGAAAATCATTTTCAAGATGAGGTCTGGTGTGACATAATCCCTATGACAGTCTGTCATTTACTCTTAGGAAAATAGTGGCTTTATGATCGTAGAGTGAATTATGATGGAAGAAGCAACATTTATTCGTTGTTGATCAAGAATAAGAGATTAGTTTTGGAACCCTTACCAATTAGAGAGTTCCAACAGAAGTCAACTTTGCTCATTACTCCGCAAGAGTTTCAGCAAACATTGGCTATCAGTGGCATCCTCTTCATGTTTATTTGCAAGGCAATAACAACAAACACAAAGGATAAAAATGAAGATTTACTGACAGCACTTCAGCAGGTTCTCCAACAATTTAAAGATGTTTTTCTAGAAGAACTCCCATCACAATTGCCACTACTACGTGATGTCCAGCATGTTATTCACTTGGTGCCAGGATCTTCCTTACCATACCTTCCCTATTATCGGATGAGCCCTGCAGAACATGAAGAATTAAAGCGTCAGGTGCAAGAACTTGTGGACAAGGGATTCATTACAGACAGTCTTAGTACTTGTGTTGTACTAGCCCTCCTGACACCAAAGAAAGATGGTAGCTACAGGATGTGTATTGACAACAGAGCAGTCAATAAAATCACGGTCAAATATTGATTCTCGATTCCAAGATTGGATGACATGCTAGACCAAATTAGTGATGTTAAAGTCTTTTCAAAACTAGAACTGCATAGTGGATATCATCAAATCCACATCAAACCTGGTGATCAATGGAAAACAACCTTTAAAACCAAGGAAGACTTGTCCGAATGGTTGGTGATGCCTTTCGGCCTAACAAACACACCAAACACGTTCATGTTTTGACGATACACTTGTCTTTAGTCAAAACATAGAGGAGTATCTTCAGCATCTGACAAACATTCTACAAATGCTTCGCTAAGATCACTTCTATGCCCACTACAACAAGTGTTCTTTTCTTCAAACCAAAGTACATTTATGAGGTTCATCATATCCCAACAAGGTGTTGAGGCTAATCTAGAGAAAGTGAAAGCAATTTTAGAATGGCCAGAACTGCAATCTTTCTTTGAAGTTAGGAGCTTTCATGATCTAGCCACTTTTTACCGCTGGTTTATCAATAACTTCAGCACCATCATGGCACCTGTAACTGAGTTTCTAAAGGCCGAAGTTTTTAAATGGACTCCATCAGTAGCAAGGGCCTTCAATACAATAAAAAAAAAATGGTAGCAACACTTGTCCTTAAACTTCCAGATTTCAATAAGATATTTGAAGTTTCCTATGATGCATCTCATGTGGGAATTGCTGGAGTTTTGAGTCAAGCAGGACATCCCATTGCTTATTACAGCGAGAAGTTAAATGACAGCAGAAGAAAATCCTCCAAATATGATTTAGAATTCTATACATTGATCCAAACATTGAAGCATTGGAGACCCTATCTTATTCATTGTGAGTTTATCTTATTTACTGATCATGATTTCTTAAAATAACTACATTCTCAACAAAAGTTAAACATAAAGCATGCTCGGTGGATTATGTATCTTTAACAATTTAGTTTTATTATCAAGCACAAGAATGGCCATGAAAATAAAGTAGTTGATGACTTCAATAGAAGACCACATCCAGTAGCAATTGTTTCAACCAAATCGTCAGATTATGCTTTCACTTCCATCAAAGACTGCTATCAAACTGATCCAGATTTCAAGAAAATATGGCATTCTTCATAGCAACCCTGTCATTCCTATCACAGATTATGTAATTGATGAAGGATACTTGACAAAGAAAGGATGTATCTGTATTCCACAAGGGTCCTTACAAGAGTTTATCATTGAAGAGTTGCATGAGGGAGGGATTGCAGGATATTTTGGCCAACATAAGACTTATTCTTTGGTGGCAGATCGGTTTCATTTGCCAGGTATGAAGAAATATGTTAATAAAATTGTTAATAGGTGTAGAGTCTGTCAATTGAATAAAGGTAGCAAAACAAATGCTAGTCTTTACACCCCTTTACACATCCCCACACCATCCATGGCATGACTTAAGTATGGATTTCCTTTAAGGTCTTCAAAAAACTAGTAAAGGAAATGATTTTGTCATGGTCATTATAGATAGGTTTTAAAAATTGACACACTTTACCCCCTACAAAAAGACTTTTCATGCTTCTCTTGTAACTTCCTTATTTCTAAAAATAATAATTAGATTACATGGCTCACCTCCTTCTATAGTTTTTAACAGAGATGTTAAGTTTGTCAGCTATTTTTAAAAGACTTTATGAGTAAAACTAGGAACAAAACTTCTCTTTTCTAGTGTCTTTCACCTACAAACTGATGGCCTTATCAATAAAAATCTAGGCAACCTACTTAGATGCCTACCAACAAACATGGATTTAATTCTACGTCGTGTAGAGTTTACATACAACAACCCTGTCCAGAGAACCACGGGCTGCACACCTTTTGAATTTGTATATGGTTTACAACCTAGAAACCTATCGATGTTATCCCTTTACCATTATGTTACGTACCTATTCTCTAAGAAGGATACAACATATGGGAAGAAGAACTAAGGGTGCTGCAGAGTTGATAACGTCTGCAACACGCAACCCTTGTTAGCTGTTAATTCTGTTAGTTGATATTAATAGTTAGTTAGCAGGTTGTTATAACAGCTATAGTCAGTTAGAATAATCAGTTAGTAGTTATTTCTGCTACTATAAAACACACAGGAGGGGTATCAGTTGGATATAGAATATACACACAGAAAATTCAGTCTCAACTCTTCTCTCTCGTATTCTCTCTAAACAATTTCTCTGTTCTTCACCTCATTTCTTCTTCACTTGTTAAGCAACCTTAATAATTGGTATCAGAGCCTTAAGATCTAACACCATGGTTAAAAACGTGGAAGAACACTGCAAGAAACTAGAGGAACGAATTTAGAGCATTCAACAAGAATTCCAGGAGTAGCTTGGGGAACAAAGTAGGAAGACTGATCAGATTAGTGTTCAAATTGAAGCACTATCAAATCAGTTCCAGGCATTCCTTGCTCACCACGTGACTGGAAAAGAGATGGAAAGTACCTCCAAAGGTATACTACAGACTCCAGCAAGGGGCAATCCTGAAGGAATGTTTTCAAGGGGAAAAGGTCTTGCGAGGGGAGATGCAAATTATGGACAAGAACCGCAAAGAGCAATGTTTAATACAGGTTTTCCTAGGATGGATCTAACCACATTTCGAGGAGATAATCCTAGAGGATGGCTGAGAATGTGCAACAAGTTTTTCAAACTCAATGTAACTCCATTGTAGCAATGGGTGGAAATAGTGTCCTTGTATTTGGAAGGGAAGGCAGAAATATGGTTTGAAGGATACATGTGCGGACTGGATGTTAGTCTAGAATGGGAAGAGTTCTCAAGGGCTATATGTAGCCGGTTTGGTAATAGAGATGATATCGTGGAGGAATTCAATAAACTAACACAGGAGGGCGGTATGGAAGAGTATGTGGAGAGGTTTGAAGAGCTAAAATCATTGATGCACTCATTAAATCCACTACTGCTAGAGTCCTACTACATTTCCAGCTTTATTAGTGGATTAAAGGAGGACATCAAGCCAATGTTGAAGATACTGAAGCCAGGCACGTTAATGACAACCTTTGATCAAGCTAAGTGGCAGGAGGAATCAAACAATATCTTGGCAAGGAAGAACATATTCACTACCAAGCCAGTAATGGGGAGTCAAGGGGGAAGATCGTTTGGTAATCAACAATCCAACTATATGAGCAATAATCTACAGACACCAAAGGTCTCAGAAACCATGTATGAG
>Ga0307513_10000877_pt1 | contig 43518 bp, 29 predicted proteins | sample 15_EM_MG_FD_202174 | JGI IMG/M metagenome (GOLD analysis project Ga0307513, IMG submission 202174) | Populus trichocarpa ectomycorrhiza microbial communities from riparian zone in the Pacific Northwest, United States - 15_EM | ecosystem: Host-associated > Plants > Roots > Unclassified | place...
GTTGTTTTTTTTACCCTTTATGGATTATATTTTTTTTCTTTAATTTTGTCCTTCATTATTTTGTTTGCTAGAAATTGAGCTTCTATTTTTTTTTCCTTTTGCTTTTTAAGAGGTTATCATGTTCTCGTTTAATAATTTTTTTTGTTATTAAACTCCCTTCAACGTTTGATTTTTTATTTCAATTTCATTCTTTAACATTTGATTGATTGAGAATTGATATTCATGCTTTTAATTTTTAATTTCCTTTCTATGAGGTTCGTCCATTATTATACCCATGATCGCGGGGTTAACGTGTTAACCTGGTTTGACTCGAGTTTTTTTTTTCTCGTAGCTTAATTTTTTTTTCTAATTTCATCATTTAGCATTGAATCGTTTGATAATCAAGCTTAATGATTTTATTCAATTTGATTTTGACGTGATTACCCTGGTATGATGGCCAAATCATATTTTTGACGTGCTAGCTCGAATGAGATGAAGTCAAATTTTTTTTATCTTTTTTTTAATCAATTTTTTTTTACTTTTTTTTCATTTGTTATATTTTTTTTATTCATGTTAATAAATTTTTCAAGTTTATTATACTCAATTGAATCATGCACTAAAATTTCATTTTTTCTTGCTTCTGAAAGAACATTTACATTGCCTTCACATTTTTTTTTGTGTTAAAAAAATAAATTACATCGATCTATGGCATAGCTATTGCAATAAAAATGTTTGGTAATACGAGCCTTTAAAATGTTATGTTAAATAATAAAAAGTCTTCTTTCAAGAATTTTGACCTTTTGCTTCATATAATTTTGGATTTGTTTTCAAAATTTTATTTAACATCTTTTTTTTTCATTAGTTTTAGAGAAACAGTAACAAAAACCATATAATATTAGTTTTAGAACAAAAAAAGTTAAGAGTTTTGCGAGGACTGAATAATTTAGCCCCTGATTGTTTTCTTTCTTATACAGGAAAAAAAGAAGAAAATATTTTTAAAAAAAAAACAAGAGTGGGGTTTTGGTAGGACATAGTATCAGGGAGTCCCATGATCTAGTTAAAGAAAGGGGGATTTTGTAGGGCATATTTAGTGATTCTCACGAATTTTAGTGGTTGACACTTTTTTTGAATATATGTTTTATATATTTATTTAGTATTTCCTCGTTAAATTAAAAGGCATTACTGCATCGGTGCTTCTAAAAAGGGAAGAGATTAAGTCACGAGAAGGTGTCGGTGATATAACAATATCAGACCGAAAGGGACCAGCTTAAACAAACTAGGAATAGATCCAAACCACTTAGGGTAGTCAGTCTAGTCTCTCTCTCACTCTCAGCCCCAAAATAATGTCAGTCTATACGTGACGATTGTCATGGGTCCCTAAGATCTTCGGCCCTTTTGTTTCTTTCTTCTTTCTCATGGCTCCTTCACTCATTCATTCCCGTGGTGGTGGTTCTACTGGTGGTGGTGGTGTTTTTTTGATACCGAAGCTTCAAACCTGGTTGGGTGCCTGGACAATGAACAGCGGTCGTTGGTTTATTTTCATTAAACCATGATTATCACTGTTAACCTTTTCGCACATCACATGTGCTCCTCCTAGTACTAGTAGCAGTATTAAGTATTAACTACTATGGCTGGTTGGTTGTGGTGACAAGAATATCCTTTTCCATGTGGGTTCTTGTATTTAATATCAACTAATACACACGAAGAACAAAAAAAAAACATAAAGTTTGTTATAAATCAAAATATTTAAAGATCAAGAACATCAATGTTGTATGAAGATCTGTTCATCTGATTATAACTATTTATATAGAAAAACTGGAATACTTAATAATACTCAATAAAAAAATTATTTTACTAAAAAATACTTAGAATTCCTCTGGAGTAAAGGGTGTAAGGGTAAAAGATGCATTGTTGATGTTGGGGGTTGCCCACCAATTCAATTCTCAAGTACTGCGACTTTATAATCACAGTTGAGAGAGAGAGAGAGAGAGAGAGAGCTTTTAACTTTTCATTACCATTACCTAGTTAGGGCAGCCATTGAGAGGGGAAAAAGAGCAGAATCCCGGCTTTCTCGCTGACTCAGTGTGTTAGCTTGGGTTCTATCTGCATTATTCTCCATTTGCAAGCAGCAGTTATAGTATTAGTACTAGTACTCCTGCTATGCATTTGCCGCTCTTAAGAAGTAAATCTAAATCTTAAGTTGTAAATGTATGGTAACTGAATTGAAGTGAAGTGGGGAAGATGCTTTGTCTTAAAACGGAAGTCCTTCACGATGACCTCGACAACAACCATCCTAGTAATGTCGATGCTGAAACTGGAAGTGCTGCCACTTCTGGTGGTTTTGTTCTTCCTATGAACCTGTTAAGATAACAACCACACCCCTCCTCTCTCTCTCTCTCTCTCTCTCTTTTTCTCTTAAGTTTATTGTTCTCACTTCCATTTTCTGTTTCCTTACAGGGGAGGTTCGATTCATAAATATTTGTGGAGGATTGGAAAGGCGACTACTACCACTATCACCAGCACTCGATCTGTTTCTTCTGGAGATGGGTCTCCTACTTTTTCTGATCTTGAGGTACCTTCCTCCACCCCCAGTTACTTACTGCTGCTGCTGCTCTCTTTCTTGTTTGCAAATTTCTCAAATACAATAAAGCTGAACCCCAATAATTTATAATACCTAAGGTCAATTTTTTTTTGTAAAGATTGCCTTTTCTTGCAACTTGTAATTCATTTATCCACTCCCATTGCTCTGGCAACAGCTGTGATTTCTCAATGTTTTTTTTTTTCCAACACCTGCAATAGTGTCATTTGACATAAGATGCTAGACCCAAATGGGGTGGGGGGGCGGCAAATAATTTGGCAATCATCAAATTTTATTTGATGCTTCATGCTTCAAGTAATCAACTTGTGGATTGGTGAAATGGAACTAGGGGAAAATGTGAACCTTATGCCATCCATTCTAATGAAGTGTAAGACTTCATCACTTAGGTGCTAAGCAAATGCTCCCCCCTACCTTTCTTTTTTTGCTGCTTAGGAATTTACTGTTTTTTTAAGAAAAAAGGAAAAGAAATTCGAAGTGCATAGTGTTTTCAGGATGCTAGAACCCGCAACAAAAGAGGTGGGAAAATGAAAGATGAGGATACGTCTTTTTACAAACACCAGCTTGAGCAAGAAGTAAGCTGATTCAATATCTCTTCTTCTGTTCTTTGATCTTCATTCAAGTAGACTTGCGGATATGTTAGATATGATTGATCGATGATGTTGTTTGACCATTTTAGGTAAAAAAGTTGCAACAACAATTGCAAGAGGAGATTGCCGTGCGCTTAGCTTTAGCAAGTGCTGTTGAACACTCAGATTCATCCTTATCTAATTCACCTTGTCAGCTTCCTGATAAGGTCACCATCCCCGACAACATTTTTTCCTGTTACATTTTTATCTGAAACCTCTTGTTTTTCTTCTCACTGCGAGGTTCTTGATGTGGAATGCAGGCTCAAGAGCTCTTGGATAGCATAGCTATTCTGGAAATCACTGTATCAAAGCTAGAACAAGAATCAGTTGCCCTCCAATATCAGCTTAGTCAAGAGAGAAATGAGCGTCGTCTTGCTGAGTACCATTTGAGGCATTTGCCGTATCCAGCATCATCAACATTTGATTGTTCTCAGTACAACTTTACAGAGATGGTATTCTCTTGCGCACATTAAATTTGCAGTCAGCCTTAAGTTGCTTTCCCCCCCCCCCCCCCCGCATTTGAACATCAAAATCCGACTACATTTTTTTACCTCATCAGTGGAGTGCATTTTCATATTTTCCCTTTTATAAGTAAAGAATAATGAAGAAATGAGGCAATAAAGTCTATGATTTGTTGCAGAGCATGAGAACCTGCAGCATGGAGAAAGCGGAAGGAAAGGCGGAGGATAATACCCTCCTGCCAGATGTAATTAGAGAGCCAGACAAGGATCATTTTGTTGAGAAACTTTGTCACCATCCTAATTGGTTATCAGAAGAAATGGTCCTGTGCATGAGAGATATTTTCCTCTCCTTGGCAGATCCGTCCAAACTTTCTTCTCCTGAGTGTTTAGCATCACCATCTTCACCTCAGGGCCACCTTTCTTATTCTTCTTTGGCATCTTTCTCAGACTCGCCCATAAAGAACTCCTTGATGAAGAGTCCCCCAGATGACATGGAACATGGTTTGGAGGTCTCTGCAAGATATTGCAAGTTAGATCCGTACAGAGTTCCTGGTAAAGTAGATTGGATGGAGAATATTGGAACCTACTGCAATGCAGTTGAGGTGTCTTGGTTGTCTGTTGGGCAGAAAGAGCTGGAGTATGCTTCTGGAGCTCTCAAAAGATTTAGGTTAACTTTGTAACTCTCTTTTAAGCTAATTAATTGAAATCCATTTTCAAGCTGCTTGCAAGTGTTAGCATTTTTACCCCGGTAAGATTGGAGCACTGCAATTTGTCTTTGGATTCTTTGGTGTGATTAATTATGCATTGCTAACTGATACTCAAAGACAGTCTGAATTCACTTAGTTGAGTGTGGTTGAATGACATTAGAACATGTTTTCAAGTAGATCAATTGCTAAATGCATAAAGCCGTCTACCTTTTTAAAAATCCATTTAAATTGTTTCAGCTAAAGGCTCTAACTTGTTATTCCTATACGTTGTGCTCTACAGGTTACTTGTTGAACAGTTGGCTGAAGTTGACCCATCTTGCCTGAGTTGCAATGAGAAGTTGGCATTTTGGATCAACGTGTACAATGCATTGATTATGCATGTAATTCTTTTTTCCACACCTTACCCATTCATTTTCCAATTTATGCATTGTAATGATTCTATACATGTACATCCTTTTCCAGAATTTCTATCTACCTGGTTTCATTTTTATATGTATTGTGCTGCCTCAAGTAAGACACTCTGCAGAAAGGGGCAGACCTTCCCTTGAAACTTGGCACTTTACATCTCGGTTTCTCACCATTTGCTCATACTAGCCAGACCTTTGATTAAAATAGTCCTAATTTTACATCTCTCATTGTTTCTACTTGGTTTTCTTCTCATGTTTCTCAGGCATTTCTAGCATATGGAGTCCCAAAAAGTGAAATTAAATTATTTTCCTTGATGCAGAAGGTTTGATACTGTAGTTCTTTCACCACTAGCTCCTATCCTCTTACCTTCAGATTGTTCAGGTTGAAAACAACATAAACAAAATGATACACTGCTATGCAGGCTGCTTACATAATCGGAGGGCATTCCATCAGTGCTGCTGACATTGAATACAACATTCTGAAGATGAAACCCCCAGCACATCGCCCACAAATAGTACGTCACATGTGTAATTCCCCCTCAATCCCTTGTGAAATTCATCCTGTTCCCCACACAAGTTCTGGACAAGGCTTGCTATTAATTGATCCAATTTCCTTTTTTAGATGCTCTAGAATTGATTATTCAGAGGGACCTTGTTTCCAATAGATAACTAAATTTTGAGTTTTAGCTTTATTTGTTGATAGTATTCTCTGCCTACTCACGTGCACACTGGCCTGCTGTGTATTCAAGTCTCTTTCATTTAGAGGTTCTGTGAAATGGACTAAAATGTTTAGGTGGGTTTTAATCCTTTTCCATTATTGATTTAACATACATATCTCACTTCCTTTGCTTTCATTTCAGGCCTTGGTTCTTGCACTTCAGAAATTTAAGATAACTGAGGAGCAGAAGAAGTTTTCCATTGATCAACCTGAGCCTCTCCTAGCTTTCGCATTAAGTTGTGGGATGCATTCATCACCTGCAGTAAGTTCCATTGGCTTCTTGTTGGTTCTTGGGTTTGTTAGTTATTAAAGCAATTATCTTAGCATAAAAGCAGTTAGCCTGTCTAAGGAAGTCAGAACGAAGACATAAGTTTTCTCAATCTTCTTCTGAAGAAATTTTAAGAATATTTATTCTCTGATGATTGCTATAAGTCTTATACCCCACAAGTTGAATGTAATGTTCAGGATGAAATATAGCCTGCTTTAGATAATTGATGTGGATGTACCTGTAAATTGCTAGTTGTTTACAGCAAGCAACAGTATGTTAGAGGAGCATCAACAATTTTTTAGAGAAACGGAATGCCACAGATTGCCATGTGGTCTGATTATAAAGGATTTCTTCGAGTATAACATGATTGCAAAATGAAGAGACTGATAATTACTACCTAGTTGTTTCGTGTGATGTACTGATGTGGCTGGATTATAGTGAATGTTAGTTTCTTTGGTATTAAAAATGTTGTCTAGGTATTTATCTATTATGAACCATCCATAATTTGTAAGGTATTTTTATTAGCCCCACATTTTTCTTCTGTAATCAGGTGCGGATCTTCAGGCCTGAGAATGTGAATGAGTTGCTTCAGAATTCGTTGAAGGATTATGTCCAAGCATCTGTTGGTATAAGCAATAAGAGTAAACTATTGGTGCCAAAGTTGCTGTATTGTTTTGCCAAAGGCAATGTAGAGGACTTGCTACTGCCTGACTGGATCTGCCAATTCCTAACCCCGGAGCAAGCTGTTGTGGTTAGAGATCGTTTATCAAACCACAAGTGGAGACTCCTTGGTGCCCGAAGCTTCTCTATCCTACCCTTTGATTCAAGGTTCCGCTTTCTCTTCCTGTTGTAGAACATTGGAAAGGTTTATTAGTTTTTCTCAGGTCAAACATTTGGTTCTTGCAAATGTACAGTAGATTCCAAGTACATAACCGCTTACTCAATGTTCATGCAAGTTAAGGTTTTGCAATACCATGAGCCTGATTTGAGCGACCTTGTGAGTATAGAAGCTGTTACAAAAATGTGTATTTTGAAACTGTATTGTACAGTCACAATTTCTGTTACTAAATTCTTCCGTGTAGAATCTGAATTGGTGAGCTTACGAGGTTGCAAGGACACTGTATTTTGCTTGTGTCTTGTCTCAGGTATAGGAAGAGTGGAAGACAAAATCATATCAATTTCTTCCTTTCACATGCATGAAGTGAAATGATCAAATAATAGAGATTGATAATAGCGATTGCCTCAACTTACACTCCATCATAAGTGATGAGACGCATCACTCATGATTGAGTTTCAGGTTAAGTAAATACACAAATTAGGGTTAGCGAGCATCAATTAAGAAAAGGCTATGAATTCTGAAACCATCAATGATAGAATAGTTGTCCCAGATTCAAGTTCATTCCAATTTAGCTGTATCACAAATGATTTAGCATCATTAATTGTAATTCCAAGTATGTTTGCTACAAACTTAGCTTCCCTAATTGTAGAATAACAACTCGAAAACAGATTAAAATGAATTTTCCTACAGAAGGAGAAAGGAAGGTCGTTGGATCAAACCAGTGTACCATCTAAATTCTCTTTCATAAGAAGTTTCTTAGAAAGAACATTACTGATCTGATTCTGTGGTGCAGTGTACACACAAAAGCCTTCTTCGCCTTAATTTTTAGTGGTTCAGAAGGTTGGTATCTTATTCCAAATTCCAAATTTTGATTGTTAGACTGGTCCTCTTTTTTGTATGATTTTTTTTCTGCTTCTTTAGGTGGTCCTTCACCTGTAAGAATGTCATCGAAGCTTCCAAGTTAATGAGGTTTACCTATCCTATATTCTGCTTTTTAAAAAAGTTATTGGACATGAGGATCAAACCATCCTTTTGATTGCTTCATCGTTGCTCTAGAGGTTTTATCCATCATAGATTCTAAAAAGTAAGAATCAGAAAGTGATAATTCAGCTATGTTTAACAGTGGTAAGACTAGCTCTTCTTTCATTTTTTGGATATCTTTCTTGGAAAGTTGGACTTGAGGATTTGACATGAAATTTTGGGTTAACTTTATCAATGCTTCATCCTTCTTTACTTGTATCTTATCTTTTGAATTAAGTGTGGTTTCTAGCTTCAACTTTTTATCTTCTTTGAAATAGAACCTTACATCTATATAATATAATTCTTCAAAATAGAATGGTTATTTTTGCAGCCACAACTCACTTAACTTCACCGTCACGGCTATACTTAAGTATTGATGCCATGTTGATGGAACCACGCCATTCTCGTGTAACCAAATTCTTCCCAAGAGTAAGTTATAGAAAGTCTTTGCCTTGATAATATGGCAAAGTGCTTAAGAGTTCAGCTCTCCAATCTCAATCTGGATATGAATCTTTCCAATAACACGTCCTGTTTGGTTAAAGCCTTGGATCACCATAATATTCTTGGATATTTCATCCAGGGATATGCCAATTAAAATAAAATAATCTAACCATCATCAATTAAGATGCGTCTAATTCCTTAGTCTCAAACATATATGTTTACATGAAATGATTTATTATGTGGCTTTGCTCCAAGATACAACTCCTTATCCAAAAATAAAATTGTTGTTAAACAATCAATATTGGTTACATCATCAACCTTTGAGAATGATTTTTCTTCAAATTTTTTGGGGCCAAGGAAAACTTGGGCAAGAGCCAATCAAGTCTCTAGAGAGATCTTTATTGCCTTAAACAAACTTGTGTTTGATGAAATATTCTCTAACTTAGAGATAATTCCTTTTATAATTGGATCTATTGCATTTCCTTTTGAGGATTGACTTTTCTTTGGAGAAAATTCTTCTATGGCTGCTAGTTTTTCTTTTTGCCCAACAATTACAATATTGACCGTGATAATTTCATCTAAAAAAATGTTTTTGAAAAATGTTTTTTAAGGGTGACAAACTTTCTTGTTGCAATGCCTGACTCCCCCTTCCTTGAATGAATATTGATGAGCTTGCTTTATTTATGGGTTCGTTTGCGCCTTAGTCTTGACTGCCTCACCTTCTTTTCAATCATTCTTCTAGGTGGAGCTACCTCAGGAACTGGTAAAGTTGGATGGCTTAGACTATGTTTTCTTCGCCTTTTTTCTACGATCCATCCTTCATTATCATGCTCAAGCATAGTTATGTCACCAGACAATCCTTATTTTTTTGGTTCCACTTTCATGAATTTTTCTTCAGTAATGCTTGACAAATCATATCTTTTATATTTTCTTTAAATGAAAGTAGACAATCCATCTCCAATGTCATCTTCATATTTTGAGGACGACTGTAGATCTTCAAGATCTTCAATCATCAACTCGTACAATGGTGTTCCTAAATATGCCCAGACTATTTTCTTTATCCCATCCATTTTGAATTGAACAGGAAGTGCTCCTTGTGATAGATGATTAGATGAATCATTAGCATCAATGATGATTTTTTTCTTTTTGTAAAGCAAACTTGGAAGGGGAAAAGGATTGAAAGATCCAAAGGCAACCATTATCATATTCGTACTTATGGTTTCTTATCCTTATTCAAGTTGGATCTTTCCTTCATTCTTCATATGAATAATTAGATTCTTAAGGACAAAGCATTTCTTAACAGAATGGTTGACTATCCGGTGATACTTACAGTACCTTGGATGATCAACCATATCAACTTCCTCGGGCTTTTAAGGTATATGAAGTTTGATCAAACGTCATTTTAGAACTTGATCTAGAATACTCGAAACTTCAGAATTAGAAAAAAGATATTTATTTTCTTATAATTGCTTCAAAATGGATTTCTTTTCCTTCTTGAGTTTGGTTTTTCTAGAGTTTCTTCAATCTTTGGCTTCAATTTGGCTTGTTAGCTAGAAACCTTTATAGGTGTTGTGGAGACAACCATGACTTCCTTTGATTTTACAAGCGTTGCATTGTTCTTAAATTCTTTTTTTGCTTTCTTCTTTTAAAGATCACTTGGGAAATAGCTTTCATGCCTTATTATTTGGATCTCCAAGTCATGGGCTCTTGTAGCGAGTTATTCAAAAGTGAATGACATGTTCATTAGGAGACTATATAACAACTCTCACTATATTCTCTCGGCACGCATGTCTATAAAGGCAGCTTCATTTATCTTTTCCTTACAGCTAATAACTAAGTTCTTTTATCTCTCAATATATTACAAGACTGACTCTTCTTTCCTTTGCTTGGTATATGCAAGTTCTGGCAAGCTTACAATTTACCAAGTGTTGTAAAAGCGAGTTAAGAATTCTTGCTCCAATTGGTTTCAGCTATATATCTTTCTAGCATGATCATAAATTAAGAATGTACGAGTCAAAAGTGATTTTTTTTAGGGACCAGACAAACTGTTTCACCATCAAATCTCTATAGGTTCCTGTATTATTAAAAGTCTCAATAAAATGAGCAATATATTGCTTCGAATTACCTTTACCTTTAAATTGTTAGAACTTTGGAGGTTGATAGTTTGGTGGTATCCTCATTTAATCGATATGCTTAATGTATGGCTTGGCATACATAAGAGAAAACTAGGGAGCACCTTTGTACTAAGCACGAATAGTATCAACAACCATATAATGTAGTTGTTGGAGAGTAAGTTAGCCCACTGATAATCTAACAATGTCTCTAAGGCAATTTTGCACTATTATTTGATTATGTTGCTCTTGTTTTTGTTGCTCTTTAGGAGCATCTTGTCTTTCTAAAAAATCTTGATGAGTATTATTCCTAGATGGATCTCTAATCCTTTAGGTGCTTTCAACATGTGGGTTTTTTTTAATTGGTTCATAAATATGGCAATTTGAGCATCCTTTTCCTTTATGGATATTTTCTGCTCCTCCATTTCAAGAGACATCTAATAAACAAGATCCTCAAAAAGTGATGACTCAATGGCCATGACTGATATTTAAGAGTTAATCAGATGAGGATGAGTAATCTCTTTATTTTTAGAAAAAGTCATAAAATGAGTTTTAGACTTCGTTCGTATACTTCAATTTGAGTCATGTGATGGAATCTCAATCATTTCTTGTATAATTAGAAAGGGAGAGTTTCCAAACTCATATTTTAAGGAAGTTGCTTTCTTATTTTCTTTTTCGCAGAATTTTCTCAATAGAGAGACTAACTTGGACTTTCCAAACCAAGTTCTTAGGCAAGTGGCTAGCAAGGTATCAACTTTAGCACCATGTTTTCACATTAGCAATGGAGGAGTCATCACTTGACAAAATTTTGATACCATGCTTTCTAAGGTATCAACTTTAGAACTGATTATGGATATTTTATCTCACACGGTTCATAAAATCAAGAATTGATTGGGGAGTTGCTTACATGCTCCATGTTTTCCATTTTGAATAATAGATCTATTGACAAAAGAAATGAGAGGAAGAGTGGGTCCTATTAGGCGTGCTAAAAATTTGTATATATAAAATCTCGTGTATTAAAAATAGAATAAAAATGGTGTCAAAATTACAATAATGAATTTGATTATAAGAAAAAATAGAAACTATCTTGAAGTGCTCTTCACGTGCACAAATCCTCTAATTAATGGTCAGTTATGGATCTTGTTTTGGATGAGAAGATACTCACACAATTCCGAAAGCTTTAACCGTGTGAGATATTAACTTGATTTTACTTGATAAATATAAAGATTATTCACATTAGCCCGAAAGCTTTAACCGTGTGAGGTCTTTAACTTGACTTGATTTGATGAAGGAAAGGATTATGATCTTATGTTTTCTTGGTTTGATTTGATGAAGAAAAGGAATTTGATCTTTTGCATCTTGATGGACTTGAATTTCTTTGAGAGAATTTACAAGTATTTGTGTTTGTGTTCGGTCTTTAATCTTTGCTTGTTGTCCTTCTCGTTTATCTTCTACTTCTTCTTGTATTTGATTTGGTGGTTTTATTATCTATTTATAAATAGATCAGGTACAATTTACCTCAAACATCTTTCATCTAAAGGATATTTTAGGAAATTTAATATAAAAATTACTTAAAATACCTTTAATTAGAATGACATTAAAGTAAGAACCATGAAAAATATTTAGACTGAGTTTTTAATTAATTTTAGATCCAAACCTAATAAATTTAATTTGTTTAGTCATATAGATATCCGGATCCGGACGGTGTCAAACTTGTTGAAATTTTAATGTGTACATCTAGAATGCAGTGACAAATGGTCAAACACAAACGTGTAGAAGTTTGGATGTAAGCTATCAGCGGCTGTTTTCCACAAATAATGCATTTGGAAAAATTCATGTTTGTTGATTTGGTTAACGATTCCCATTTAACCTAGTTGGTAATTGATATTCTATGAAAGTGAAGCACTATTTAACATTATAGCACATCTTCAATACTACTATATAAATTCCGCTCACCTCTAATTAAGGAAAAGGAAACCAATATGATATTAAAAAAAAAAAAAAAAGCAGTCACACACACATGCATGCAAGACACCCACATGTGTGCGTGTGTATATATATATATATATATATATATATATATTACTAGCTATTTTATGTCTATAATTTTTATTTAAATGCAATCAAAATTATTTATATGTTCTAACAATTAACATATTAATCTAATTACAAATTGTCGATCTTTATATAAAAATTGTCAGATTTTAAAAACCAAACATTTTAATTTCATAAATGTTAAAGATGTTTACTTATAAATAATTTAAAATAATATATTAGAGATTATAAGAAAATATTACTCCCTTCGTCTCCTAAAAAGAGTCATTATTTCCTTGCTCAAATGTCTCAAAATGTACGTCTCCTACATAAAAGTACAAAAAAAAAAGAAGTTAAATTTAACTACTTTATACCTCTTTAAAAATTGAATTCACATACGTTTTTGCTCAACTATATTTAAACCTCTTTAAAAAATGAGTTCACATGCGCTTTTGCTCAACTATATTTAGTGTTCAAGGACGAGTAATAAATACAATTAAGAACGATATTTAATGCATTTTCTTAATCATGCGTGACAAGTTTAAGATAAGGGAATATTTAACAATTGAATAATACATTCGCAGATCACTTTTTAAAGACCTAGTGTGCGCGAGCGCGTGCGTGCAGGCGTTGTTCTTAATGTAGAAAGGAAACATTGCACGAGCAACCGAGCTCTTGCGAGTCAATACCGAGGTGTTACGGGACTTGATAAACCACTACACACATACAGAAGAAAACATTGGGCAAGTAACACGACACTTTTTCCTCCTTCACAGGGCCCCATGAAATGAAAGCATGGTTTAGGTATTCTTTTCAAGTCCAACACGGATTGAAAGAAGAAAGCTTTGTGTTCAAAACACAATCGAGACTGGAAAGTCCTGTTCAAAAAGACAAAGGCTGGATAGACAATGGTGCAAGCAGCAGACATCAACATGCTGATTCTCGTTTCTTATGAATAGCAACATGCCATAATTTCAATTAAATCACCAGCGAAAAAAAAATGGTACAAAAAGAAGGAAAATTTAATCCCTGTATCTTCTTACTCTACATACCTTCTGTTTGTTATGCTTGAAACTCGGGTCCCTAGAGGTATATTTGCTTAAAAAAACGGAAGAATCTACAAAACTTCACAAATGAAATTAAAACGCGTAGTCGAGCGCAGGAAAATTAGCTGAACATTAAGACAATCAGACCTCGAATGTTCTGCCTTGCTGAAAGTAATTCCTCCACAAACGGACACTAGAAAAACCACTATGGCAGTAAAGCTTTCAGCTGCACCCTGAAAAGATCACCGAGTGCCCCGCGAACATCCATCTAAAAACCGAATGAACAGATAATTAGTTTCAAGCAAATGCCAAGATTCTAAACTTTAAGATAAAAATGAAGACAACACAAGTAAAACCAATCTCCCATTAAGCATCATGCTAAGTAAAACCAATCTCCCATTAAGCATCATGCGAACTGATGGATATGGAAGTTAAAATAAGATCTTAAAAATTAACTTCCATTGCTAAACATTCTTTAACTCAAGATACCTGATCACAGCACACAAGTTTTGTAAGCAAGGGATAGAACTCTCTCAGGTGTCTTCTGAAAATCTTGTTGTTCATAAAGCACATGCCCTTGAGCACCTGAAAAAAAGCGGTAAAATTCCCAGTGACCAGTGCAGTTTACAGAAAATAAAGAATCAAGCAAAACTTGTTTATATTTTCAAACAACCACCCCACTTTGATGGTGGAAAATAGATTGTCACCTTCAAATAAGAAAATAGAACCCTAAAATGTAAAATAGTTTGTACACACAAGCGAAGGGAATACCATTACAGATTGTGAGCGTCATCTCCCTACCTTCCTACTTTTGTCATGTGTGTCTGTGCACGCATGGGCTATTAACAAGGAAAATTCAAATTGATTGAACAAATCCCTACCAGTAAAAACAGTATGAGGGCACCCAAGGAAGAGAAACAAGGGAAAAAAGAAAGAAACACCCCTAGTGGTAACATGGTATATACAATAGAAAGCATCTGTGAAGCTAGTTATTACCAAGACCAGGATGTGAAATCATATGGATCGAAACTCAAATTTATCCAAAAGAGTTGCAACAAGTGGAGCAAATAGGAAAAATATTTCTTATCAGAGACACATGATGGATACGTGTGCTAAATCAGCTCTTGCAGCATGTTCTGTATATAATGACTTTTCAGAAACAAATAAGAGATAGATTCCATACCTTAACAATGACTGGGGAACGCAACTCAAGGACTCGGTGAACATTCATGTTAGTAGTCTCTCCTACACTGGATTGAAGGTCGGACGCTTCCCTTAGTACCTGTTCACAGAAAGAAACGAGTTTCTCTTCTGCAACTCCTTCAAGTTTCTCTTCCCCACTAGAATGCCCAGCAAAGCTTGAATCATTGTGAACTCGAGCAACATCAACATTAGATTCCTGCTGTTTCTCGTTGATGGCATCAAAACCTGAAGTTGTTTTCTGCAACACATCTAGATAAATGCTAGTTCCAGCTAATTCTTGCCGAAGAAGATTTAGAGGAGGCCTGCCAAAGACGAACTAGTATTCAGTGTTCTTCCAATGCCAGGATCAAAAGCACTAATGCAAAAGAAACAAGAAAAGAAAAATAAATTGCAGCAAGAAATTGCTTCCCACCTCTCAACAGGAATATGGTGCATACGCATTCTGAGATTCGAATATGAATTATATGAAGCCGCAAACTCTAACATGGACAATAAAACATCCATTATAGCAATCTTTTGAGAAGCTTTCAATTTGCTCCAATACTTCTTCTGCAAATTTTAAGAAGATGCCGCTATTAAAAAGGAAAAGACATGTCACAAAGTAAACTTCTCTCTTCTAGTCTTCCCTAAACCTTCAGATGCACTGAACAAGATCGGTACTTCCAAAAAGAAACAGCATATGTGAAACAACATTATTCAGAAAATTAGCAATTGTCCTAACAGATTTTCATGGCTTGAAGAAACTGGCTTTCCAAATGTACATAAGAACAAATTAAGTTGGACATAAGGTAGATCTAGAATGTTCCGTGAAAAGGGAAAGGAATGATGAATAGAATTCATACATCAAAATTTAAAAGAAAGTTATACCTGAATACTATCAATGGCACCAAGAAGTAATAATTGAGTGATGCACTTGCCCCTAACAGTTGCCATAAGTGGACTTTCCACCTCTTTGGCATCAGACTCCACAGCATCTGGAATCTATAAAAGCACCAGACAAAGAACAGAAATAAGGGGAATGGAAAATATGTAGAGTGCATTATATCTCAAAGAAATAGATAATGGTATATAATAAGATTTCCTTTTGATGATTCATTTGGCTGACCATAGATGAGAATTTGGAAGACTTGAAAATACAATGGCTAGCATAAATAGCATACAAAGACAGTAAAATATAATGATTGGAAACACCTAAAAAGAATTGGGTTCTATTCCTTTTAATCTTTATAATAGGTGAATATCTTCTCAAATAAATCCTGGAATCAATCATGAAAAAAAAAATCATGCCAAAGGAAAAACCACATCAGAAATACAAAACTGAAAACAAATTTTGCTACTGAACTGATTAAGGAATTAAATTTTCAAACAGCTTCTAAAAAGCAACTCTTTAGCGATCAATTGGGAAAAAGGAGAAGAGTACCTTGATAGGAGAAGATGGTGCTGAGGCATCAGAAACACGAGCCTTGGATTTGGAGGTAAAACTTCTGATAAACAGATTGTCCATCATGTTTCCCATGATCTTTTGACCTATAGTTTGATTCCTTTGAAGATCTTCAGCAGGTTTCTGGGATCTTCCTGAAGGTGATGGTAGGCCTACAAGAATAAACATATTCAGCTTTTTAAGAATTGTGACTGAACACATTTCAATAACTGGCTTTGGCTGTGCTGGCAATAGTATAAAGGGGACCGCACCACCAAAACTACAGATAACGTGATTTATTATTCGTCTCTGAATGGTTATTAGAAAATCAATTTGGAGAATCACTTATTCTAATTTCATTCCATGCCACTTAAATCTGTCAATCTCATCAATAATTTTTTGCCCTCACTTGACCTAACCTCAGTAGCTACTTTCTTAGTTTTGTAGTTTTCCTTCACTTCTTTTGTTCTCTCTTTGCTTCTCTAGCTTACACAAGGAGAAGTTCTTGTATGATACACTTTGTTTCTCTTAACATAGATTTTTACTTGAGAGAAAAAAAAATTCAAACATAAGATGAACTAACCTTCTGACCCTTCCAAATTACTTTGCAGTCCAAATTCTTGGTTGTGATCCAGTAAGACCATTGCATTAGGATTCCCTCTAGTGCCATGAGCACTGATACTTGGCGATGGCAGTGGAGATACATGTCCATTATCACTGGCATCAATCTGATGGTTATCTGTGCCAACCTCTGAATCTGTAACTAGCACCATAGAACCTTCAAAACCCAAAGCATTGAGCAGCTCAAGTGGTTGTGTTGTGTATGAAGCATCTCTAGTGTCCAAAAAAATTTAAAGAAACACTGATTAGTAATAAGAAACTACAAAAGGTTTCCGCATCGTCAAATAACCCAGATAATAAGAAATGAACCTTATGCTTTTCAACAAAGTATCCCAGTCACTCTCGCTGAACTGGTGGCCTCCAACTTCTATAAGATGTACTAATGCACCAAGAGAGATGGAAACCACCGTCTGATCAGTCTTTTTTGCGCAGTCTAAAAGCAAACCCAGAAGTGGTGGCAGCATGAAACACACTTCCTACAAATTAAGAGGAGCAATGATAATTTCCACAGATAAATGACATGCATAACTTTCTAAACGATATAGTGATAGTATTGTAAATGCTAACACTCAGAGTCTGTTCAGAATATATAAAATTTATCCAACTCTAACAAATGTGCCTTGGATATATATTCCAGCAAACATGTGTATCAAATTGAAAGTCATTTCATGTTATCATCCTTTATAATGATTTTTTCCAATAATACTAAAAAACATGCTTAATTTGTAGTGTCTTTCAATATTTCAACCTTATGATTCATCGCACATGATGTCAACAAATTGGCATGCTACGTTTTTTATATTTTCAAAGAGCAAAAGAGATTTCCGAATGCCAAGAATTAAGCTCCAAGTCCAAGAATTCACCCAAGCAAGGATCTCACAAAGCCTTCAGGGGATGGGGCATCATAAGGTTTAGAAGTATAGCGTTGAAATAAAAGAGCTCCTTACCAAAAATATGTATGGAAGCAATAGTCCAAATATAGATAATGAGAAAGAAGAGAGAAAATGAACAAACAATTAATACCTTATAGAAAGTGTTAAAGAGATTGCACAGCAACTGAAGCGAATGAATGCTGGTTTCTCGAAACAGTTCATCATCAGAAGAGATTAAGCTTTCCTTTCCAGCATGTCTAACATGATCAAAAATGGGGAACAGGACACGATGGAATATGCTCTCCCAAAATGATGATGAGAACTTGCTACCTCTCTCATTTAGCAAATCAAACAAAACTTCGAGTGCACAGCTTCTGACCTCAGGTCTTAGATCTGATGTCAAATCAGATAAACCAGCTAGCATCGGGAACCAATAATGTTCAGTCACATCAAAGTTTGCATCAACAGAAACATCAATAGGCTTCAAAGCACCACCAGGTATAAGGCCCTGAAGGTTGCCAAAACATTCAGAAACAGTAGTGGAAGAAAGTTTAGATAACAAAGCAATCAAAATAGTTGGTGATAATAAATATCATGCCAAACAAGACTAGTTTGCAATAATTATACAGCATTGTCATAAACTTTATAAATACACACAGACAGAGACAAACTTATCCTTGATATACAACACAAGCTTATGGCTAGGAGAAATACATAATTGTAGAAAAAGATATGATTAATGAAGACCATATAACAAACCTCTGCAAGACGGTCCTCGCATATGCGGAGAAGTGCAATAGCCTTCAAACTTATACGGTGAGAAGTTTTATTGTTGGCAAATCTTATAAGACAGTTTACACAGTCCATGAAACAATCTCCAACAACCTGATCAAAGTGTTCCAAGATAACTGCAAATGTTCCATTGTATTAGAAGTGCTTAATTGAAAAAGATAAGAAATAGCATGAATAAATCAAGGTAGTTTAACAGAAAGAAGAAGAAAATGGCCCCTTTCCTACCCTGCTCAACATTTTCAAATGCACTTTCAACAATTGATTCCATCTCATCATCAGCAGCAGCAGTGAAAATCATAAAAACACTGCGCCATCCAGACTTAATGTTTCCAACTTTAGATTTGATCATCTGCAACAGACACCAGGTAATTAATTCTAAATGGAAGGTGTGATAGCTTATAGCAATTCTCAAGATGAAGTATTATTTCAAAAAAAAAAAAAAACTCCAGGAAAGCTAAGTGCACACACTTGAACAATGCAATCAACAATTAGCCTCCTTATGGATTGACTTCTACTATTCCGCATAAGAACAACAAAGGGTTTAAGAATGTCATTCTGGAAAGTGAAATTAGCAAGTTCAGCACGCTCCAAATACTTCATTCCAAGCTGCCTTAGAGAATCTATGGCATACATGGCAATTTTCTCATCATGATGACTCCCGGCAGAGATAAAGTGATTTGCCAAGACAGACCAAATTCTAGCCCAGACCTGGAATAAATACCAAAGAAAAACCTTAAAACCTGTAAAAAAATCAAAATGTAATTGATGGTGCAAGCAAGAGATCATTGTTGAACAGCATGCTTTCATGAATAATCACCAGTAAAATGAAAATAACACTGCTCAACATTGGAAAGTCCATGAAGGCAAACTTCTCATTAGCAATGTACAAGTTCATCGCAATAGCTAGCCATTCTAAATACTTCAACTGGCCCACTATATACAATATTTAGCTAGTTTATGGAAATATGCAGCCTACTGTTTCTCCTTCAGGAGTTGATTGCGAAAGGGCACACGTGTACACTCCATTCAACAATGTTCGAGATCTCACCCATCATAACCGTAAAATATCCACCTACTTTATTGAATCAAGAGGGGTGTCGACATTTGGAGTTCGACTTTCCCAATAGTAGGAACTACCATTTAACATAAAACTGTAGCAGTTGAGCTTTAAAGGGAAAGAAAAGAAAAGGAAAAAGAAAAAAAAAACACTATCTTTAATTGAATCTCAAATTCATTCTTGGTTAATTGAAAATCATATTAACTTGTGGTAAGTGAGCCCTATCCCAGGGCCCATGTGCCTACCTACAGCAAGGAACCATCTCTAATCTTCGAACAAGTTTCTACTCAGTAATCCAAGTTCTTAAAAGAACAGAAAACATGGAACTACATAGAAAAACAAGAATGGAGTACACCAATTGTATTTAATGGGCCAATTTACCATAAGACAATAACTACATCCATAAATAACCAAGCACCAAAATAAACAGATATAGGAATTTGAATGAACAAAAAGAATACCATGCGTATACGAGCCATATTGTAATAGCTGATCTCAACAAGCTTTTGCAAACTAAATACACGAGCAGGAGTCTGTCTTAGTTCTTCTGCTGAAACACCACATAGAGCATTGAAGAACTCTACAACCGAATCACTGGGTAATTTAACACTATTGACAAAAACTTGTTCAGCAGGTTTCCCAGCCAATTCTCTTAAGGATTGAAGAACAGCATCCCTGGAAATTTGATTTGATCCAAGCATGACAGTTACTGCAATAGAAGGAGTTGAAGTGATGTATTCAAGCCGAGAAACACATTCTAAGACTGCATTCCATGTGTCTTGAAGGGAATCCGTTTCTGAGTCACATAGTGCAAGCAGAGTCCTCAAAGCTTCTACATTTTTACTACGCATCTCCTTTGGGGCATGCAAGAAAGTAAATCTGACATATAAATTCAGAAGCTTAAATATCAAGAAAGTAAATATCTTTAACATAATGATAAATAGGCTTGAGTCGTGCTTCCATTAAGTAAGGTTAAACACACTGACCCTATAAATTGCCCAAGTAAGAAAACAAAAATAAATGTAGATATAGATATAGAAAGTAAAAGGGCAACTGTTATGGCAGAAATGAGACAAAAAAATAAATAAATAAACAATAAATGAGAAAGGATGGTGAAAAGGATCTTACCGGACCAGAGATGTTAAAAAAGCATAACGCATGGTATCCATTCCCAGAACATGTGTAATGTGGATTCCAGCTTTAAATCCCTCCATGCAGAGAACAACCCTTGGCTTGTTATCACCTTCCTCCATAGTGACAGAGAAAGTAACAAGCAAAGGCCATCCTACAGCTTCAACCATGGGCCTTATAATTTCAATCTGTTGTACCGTATGGAAAACTCCTCTTCTAGCTCCTTGTTTCCGGAATATTGCCTGTGTTTGCTTAATTATAGCTTCATTCTCTGACTTGGCATCAGTTGATGACTTTCGTTTGGGAAGAGCAAGATTAAGAATACTGACAAGGCCGCCTCTCTCTTCACCTTCTGGCTTTTGTTTGCTGTTTTTCCCAATCCCAGCTGCATCATCTTTCAGTTTTATCTCGTCCTTGACAATCGAATCATATATCTCTTCCAGTAGATCTGTTGGGGCACAATCTTCAGCATCACTCATGGCATTCATACGTATAAAATCTGACTTAGACATTTTTGGCCACACCATTGGATTATGTGCATCAGTGTTCAACAGTATAACCGCATATGCAAGAACATATGCGGTATCAGCATTTTTGAAAAGACCTGGATTGTCTGCACAATATCTGCACGACACACAACATACAAAATGAATAAACTTGAAAAAGAAATGGCATGTGACCGAAGTATTGACTGGATGCGTGGATTATGTTCAGTTGAAACTTTGAGACCATAGGTTTATCAACCTGATAAGGATGAGACATAATAAATGCATCTAATGAGAAAAAACATATGTTCAACTTCTTGATCACATAGGACGCAATCACTGAGTTTGAAAACAAACACCGGTAGCACTAGCACGAAGATTAAAAGAAACAGCACAAAAAAAAAAAAAAACAACATAATAATAATAATAATAATAATAAAGTCACTAGCAAAAAACATCATCACATCCAGATAAAACTCAACCCTGTACCCATCCAAATGTCTTGACACTTTGTACAAAGGGGCAAAGATGTTTAAGTCAGTTGCTATATTTTTTAATGCAAGTTCCCTAAAGTAGAGAATAGCTGCAGTAGCTGTGAAGAAAATTGCCAGGGATTTTAATTATAGCTATGCAAGACTTAGGAAACATACATATCAATGCATCACATAGAAAGGAAATGGAAAGACAAAATTCGCTTAGAGGCAGTTTGCTGCAGCCTTAAAATTACTATCAGATAATGCTAAGAAGAGAGAAACATAAAACTCAAGACATAATATTTGTTTTCACACATTGAGGGGGGAAGAAAACTTTCCCTTTATAAAGGCTAATACTTGTAGAGCTGAATCATGGCGTGGGATATATCTTAAACGAATGGAAAGCCTAAATCCATAAAGTGACATGAGCGCCCATTAAGGTAAAATGAAACCAGACAATGTCACAGATATGCAACTTCATAGCATGGCTTGGAAAGGAATAAAAGGAAGAAAACAGCACATTTACAGCATACTCTGACAAGCATAAGCATTCACATTCAATTTTTAACATGACACGTAAAACAAACACAAATATCTCTTACCTCTCTGCAAACTTTTCCATGATACGATCTATCTTTTGAGCTTCCCCTGGAAGTCGAAATCCTTTCAGGAACTCGCGAATTGCTGTATCAAACTTCATTTCTGAAAACTTCATCGAATCTACATAAGCATGCATGACAGCAAGGGGAAACTCTTCGTGTTGGCCCAAATAATCACCAATCATGGCCTGAAAATTTATAAATGGTTATAGGAACCCAAAACAATATAGAAAATAATAGAGAATAGATATTCCACCTTGTTCAAACTAGGAGTATTTCTCAGAAATTGAGCAACTGAAGCAGGATTATTTTCCACCAACTTGTTTGATATCATATACTCTAAGCCCTTAACTGAATGCCTATTGAACTGCAAAATAATAAAACAACCAATCAACCTTCACTATACCATGAGCAAATTAACTATGACAAATAATCCATAATTCTATGTCTCACTCAAATCCTCAGGTTCAATTTGCAACAATAACTAAAGGTCGCTCACCTCTGAGATAGCAGCTTCCATTGTAGATTTATGAGCCTTTGCCTTCTCAAAGTTATTGGGCACATCTTCCCTGCCTTTTACCTCTGCAATTTCTCTAGCTGAAACCTCTTCTTCAAGAGATTGGGTGTTTTTACTTTTCTTTTCCAATTCTCTACATGATCTCTCCCAATCAAGCAGGGATTTAAGTACATTCACAAGACACTGGAAAGGCCAAAGAAGAAAGAATTGATATAGCATCGTTTGCTAACACGGCAGCATAAAACATGTAGCAGAAGAGAACAGTTGATTAACTAGCTAATTCATAGAAAGGAAAAGGCAAACCCACCTGAAGTGATGAACCTTTAATTGAGGTAGTCTGCGACACAGCAGCAGAATTTGGATCTGCAACTTGAGCCCCTTGAGATATTTTAGATAGGGTTGTAACCTACATGATAAGCCAGGAGTCAACAAAAGAGAGTTTTAGGCAATACGAATGCAAAGAGTAAACTGCAAATGAAATAATATTGGATGGGTATATACCATGCGTTCAAACAGGTTTGGTGCCTCGAGATCACAGTCATAATTCACATATACATCAACAAGCATTTGAGGATCCTTACAAACTTTTTCAAGCATCCTGCAAAACTGCACTGGATCAGAAGATAAAATAGGAAAATGAGCATAATAATGAAACAATGAACAAAATGTTGAGGCCAGACAATATAACTAATTGCAAAATGTGCGAAGTAATTGCAAAATCCAATTGATTAGACAAAAAATTATTACCGAAGAACACTCATTTTTTGGTTAGCAGGACACTCTGCACCATCCAATGATCGTAGAACTATCAAGGGAAAGAATACACCAACTTCACCCTGAAAATATTTGGTAGGCGCAACTTATGAAAAAAGAGAAAACTAATGGCATAAAAAATGGAGTCAAAATATCAAAGTGAACGATTTCATAATATAAAAGGTAGCAATAACAAGTAGTAAAGATCATAAACATACTTTAAGACTTTCCCTGAACCGCAACAAAAGCACAAAGAAGATTCCAGTTGCATACTGCCATGAGAGAAAGCATGATCAAAAGAGAGTCAACAATCTAACAGCAGGTTCTTATAGAAATGGATGCAAGAAGAAAGGCATGGTGATTTTAATGAACCTGAAATATGATTGAAGATTGTGACACTGAAGCACGCAACAGAGCATAGGAAAGATATGCTTTTACTGAGTCAATAAAATGGAAGTTCTTTGTAAATGAATGGCTAACACCTTCCAATAAACCCTGCAGCAGCATGTCAAAAAAATTTATATAAACACCTGAACTTGTACTGAAAGAAATGTAACCAACTTTGTCAAACAAGAAATCAGCTTGCTAATATACAAAAGATTACAATAATTCTTATGCTTTTTTGACCAACAATCAAAGCATTACAAAAAATCTTAATTATAATCCATAAAATTAACCTGCAGAAGCTCTAGAGACAAAATCCTTGTTTTGGTGGTGACTTCATCATTATCCTCCTTCATGCCCATCTGCAAATGTTGAGCTTATAAATTATAAATAAGACTCCAAAAAGCTAACAGCAGGGTGAATAGAATACTGGGAAAAAAAAAACACTCACCTTACAAAGGGTGCGGAATACCAATAAAGCATCCCGTTGTCCAATGTCCATGCTCTCCAGGTCAATCCCTCTAAAGATAACAGTTAGAAGCAACCAAAAATTGCGCAACAATACAATATGTAGTGTATACTTTCATATCCATACCTTGTAATCTTTTTACCATCTTCAGTATGCACAGCTTTGTCAAGAACAGCCTCCAGACCCTTTACAACGTATGACAGTTTCTTGTTAGTACCAGTACTATTCAAAAGGTGAGGTTTCATAAAAATAAATTACAGCAGCAGCCATGCACAGCAGTGGCAAAATACTAACGTTGGGGAAATAATCTTATAATAAGCGTTATGCTGTTTCAATGCAAAAAGATTTGATTCAGAGTGGAAACATGTTACTGTAGGACCAAAAAATGTGCATACTGTTGTCTGTGGTTTTAGTTTTTCTTTTGCATGGAAATAACTCCATGGGGAGGAAGTAATCGTGCAAAGGTTATCACTGTCAACAAAGTGAGGCGCGAGGGTAGAAGAAAAGCAATACAATATATGAAATATAAACCTTGATATCAGAACCGCCTGCAAGATTATGGAGTTCCTCAACAGATGCAAGAGAAGTTTCTTTGATCTGATTAAGTGCATCCCCCAAAGTCATTTCTTCCTCGTTTTGGTCAGCATTTGGAGTTTCTTCAGTGCTTAAATCTGATTTCTCTGCCAAAGCAGCTTCGTCATTCCCAGTAGAACCAGTTGAAGTAGAAGCCTGAGCTTGCTGTCAGACATGCTTAAAGTTATCAAAAAGGAGCAGCCAAATATTTTCTCCTTTTCCAACAGATAGCACAAAAAAGAAACTTAAAACAACAGGCTTAAATCCATACAGAATCAGATTCCATTCTCCTGAAAATGATGTTGATCATCTGTGTTAACATTGCCTTCGATGTTGCTTGATTTATAGGGCTCTTGCTACACAACCAAACAATAAAACATAAGCACCACGCCAAGTTGATATCACGTTACCATTCTAGTAACTGCAAAGTAAGAACCTGTGCAAAGCAATGTTGTAACATATTCTGATGACTCCCAACAAAGGCTCCCCATGTACTGCATTTAAAACAGGTATTTCAATAGCATATCATTCAGTTAATTCAGAGCATGGATATTTTAAAAGAAGAACAAAATAGACAAATGTACATTTCAACACCAATAAAGCAGCATGAATGTGCATGGTTTAACAGGTATAGTTTTTAGACAAAAAGCATAAATAATAATTCCAGACATTAGTTAGCCCGAACAAGTAACGACCCCATTCAAAGTGTCCCCTAGAGCAGTGATTCGCATCTTATATGTCATCACCTCAGGTGCAGAAATAATACTTCAAATTGTTGATAGCTTCACTTGATGATGCATATACTGCCTGCTGGGACATGCGTATCCAATTTGGAAGTCTAGGGTAAGCTCTGTATCATGAACCACTAAGGAGGCATTTTGATCATAGAATAACTCTGCCTCGGCACTCATTTTGGCCTTCAGTCTGTATTTGTCCATATTTGCATTGGATTAGGCTTACCGTGGTAATTTTCTAGTTTCTGTAAGAGCATAACTTTGCTGGTCCAAGGGTCTTAGGTCTTATATGTTATCAGAACTTTATTTTAGTCTTTACTTATTTTAAATGAGATTTCCCCAAGTGTTGCTATTTTAGGAAACCAAGTCTCGTGAGAAGTTAGAACAACCAGACTCGAGTCTAATAAATGTAAATTGACCTGCATATGATTTATTTCCCCTTCTCTCCTTTTCCTTTCTTTCTCCAAGGACTTCTATTTATCATTCACAACAAACATTCGTATTTAGTTTTTTCCCTTTATGGTCATCATCGAGGCAAACCAAATCTCCGTGTATATTTTATAGTGAAATTTTTCAATATCCATGAAACATCATTTCATACTTTTACATCCTTTCCCCCCATGAATTATCTATCCACTATTCTTCAAACAACTTGATACCCTTCAACCCCTTGACATTTTTTAACCAAATTGCATTATTCTCTTACCATTTTAAAACACCAAATGCCAAACACATGTGTCACTAGTTACAAACCTAATATTCCTAATTCATCCATAACCTAGCTACCACATAGGCAGACTACTCAAAACCTCTCTACATCACAACTTCTCCTCCATGCCAGATCTTTATAAAGCTAGATACTTCAATATACAGCAAAGCAATAGGTGAATCCCTTTAATCATGCAAAAGTGAAATGCTAAAAATAATTCTGCCATTTTATTCTAGATAATATACCTCTAAACTTTGTGGATGCCACAGCTGTCAGAAGTACCTTTAACACTTGAAGAATCGTACTGCATGCAGTCATCAGAAGTTAGCAGGCACATGAAGGAACATGTACAAAGTTAAACTAAAGATACATTTAAGTGAACGCACCTATCAGGTGATGAATTATCAATACAATTGCAAGCCATGTTCAGAATGTCCGTAAACAGCGGAACATTTTTACCACCTTCCAAACCAGGATCTCCCTCTAAATGATCATATGCAATGAGTTTCTGCACTTGGAAAAGTATACAATAAGTTATCCATCACCATGGAACTATAATATGTGCAATTATTTCTTATAGATAACACGGTTTAAAGGGTTTGGGATCCCTTCACATCATAAAGATCCCACTTCAAGAAGAAAACATCCAAAAGTGCATAGTGACAAATTAAGTTACATACATGAAGACAATCCAAAGCAGGTTCTAAGATTTTCAAATTCTTCGTCTCAAATGCAAAACGTAGTGGATTTAAAACAAGCTCCGCTTCAGCTCCTTCCAAGGTGCACCCAGCATTTGCCAGTACAACTGTAATGCTTCGACTAATGCCTGCTTGCTTACTCGCCTGCTGTGCCTCTTCAGAAGTATGTTGAACCGTTTCTGACTGATCTGATTCTGTTCCAGTTTTTGCACCTTCACCCTCAGAATCAAGTGAGCTGCAAAAAAAATGATAATGGAGGACATCTATGTCAATTTTAAGACTCGCTCGTGCTATATTCAAATCATTCTGGTTAACTAGTATTCCCTAGAATAATCCAATTACCATCTCAACATGTTTAATCTGACAACCGCTGAGCTCAGCAGCACATTACTATTAGACTCAAACAACAATCATTCGGATTGACTGAGTTTACTTGACAGTGTGTAGAAATAAAAGAAAATAGCATGAAATTTTGCGAAAATAAACAGTGGGGGGTGTGAAACACGTCTTAAAAACCAAATTAAAACAAAAGAGCATTACGTCATGAATGAAATTTTCAAATACAAACCTCCCGTCTCCAGCAGCCGATGCTGCCTGATTCGTCTCAATGGGTTTAGGCTGCTGTGTCACCTCTTTTGTATCATCTGAAGAAACACAAAAACAAATTTTCCAAAATGAGCTAAACAACACGATCAGAATTAAAGATCCAGAAGAAAGTTTTTTAAAAAAGAAAAAAAACTAACCTAAATAAGATTGGATAGCCTTTTGGAGATCGGGGAACTTCTTGCCCGAACATTCCTTTAGCATCGATTCAAATGCGCGGCTAACAAAACCACCCGCCGCCATTTCTAATTCTACAAAAAGAGAATGGATAGTTAGGATTACTGGATTTCATCGTAAAAATTACAAAATTAGAGCAAATTATGAGTCAAGTCGAAGAAGAGGTTAGCATCGTTGACGTGAAATGGAGAGATGATTTGATTTGAGAGAATTTGTTACCTTTTCTTATTTGATTAGAGAAAGAAATGATGAATAATTGAGATCTGGAAATGGAGATGCTGAGAGAGTAGAGATCTCGCGTGTTTTAGTTCTGGTTTTTCCTACAGGGCTCGTCGCGAGGAGCCCGGATTTGATTTACAGTGGAGATCGGCTCCATGTATTTGTATACGGAGTAAACTATATTCTTGTTCTTATAGATTCATCAATGTTACATTTTTATCCTTATATTTTATAATTTTACAACAATACTTTTATAATTTCTTAAGATTTTGATTTTGCCCTTCATTGCTGGTAGTAATTAATAAAAAGCTCACTTTGTATTTTATTAGACGTTACATTATATTAATAGTACATGTACTTCTCATTCTTCTTCTTTTACTGTACATATGGTAAATTTGTAATTTTTTTATTTATTTTATAAAACAAGTTTTTTTCATATTTTTTCTTCTTTATATTTGATATTTTTATCATTTTACACTTAATTTATATATTACCATTTTTTTTCTTATCTTTATTTTTTTGTAATATTTTTTTTATTTTTTCATCTCTCTATTCTTACACTTTTTTTTTAAAGAGTATTATTTTTTATTATTTTCACTTAAAATATTTATCACTCTAACTTGGTTTATTTATACCATTTTTTTGTTCTTGTCTTCAATCTTTTATGATTTTTTTTTTGTTTCTTTCTTTTGTTTATTTACACTTTTTTTAAAAAAATATTATACAAAAACTAAGAAAATGATGTTTCAATATAGCAATTTAAACATTGTCCCATTTTTTTAATACATTAAAAATGAATTTGAGATATTACATGTTTTTATTAACGCATATGATCTTCACTATACTTTATGATATGTAAGAATTAATTTTTTTATTAACAATTATATTTTTTACTCGCAATCAAGAAACATGTTAATAACACCAATACATTAATTCATTTGCATTCAAAAAACAAATATTTAACCTGCAACTAGGCGAGTTGAATAGCACATTAACACATTTTTTTTATATTTATTGGCATGGATTGTTCTTAATTTATTTAATTATATGTCTAGAGCAAAAGGAGCTAAACATTATGAGAGACTTAGAATAAAAAAAGTGTTAGAAGTAGCGAGTCGTTAGTTAATGAACAGTAAGGAACACGATGAATTATTAAGATCCTCTAGTTTTTTGTACTAAATAGGTCACTTACATTACGTCGCGAGCTATCTTTTAATGCGCAAGAGAAGTTTTGTCATGACAACCATTGAACACGGGACGAAAAAAATGTGCAAAAGTTGTTAACACATTTTTCTAGTAGTAAGAAAATTTAAAATAAATAGGTAAATATGCATTCATTTAAAAAAAAAATCAGAACAACATGTTTGGATTGACAAAGGTTAGCCCAGGTTTACATATCAAATATGTAACTTGAGTTATGGACTCCACAACGTTTTTGATGATTTTTTAAAATTATTTTTTATTTAATTATATGATAACAAAAATAGACACATGTAAAATCGAGCATTAACCTAATTAACCTAATGTCAGAACATTTGTTTGAGATTGTGATAAACCCAAAGAAAGCAAGTTGAAACAAATTATAAATCTTAACTCTCAATCAACCGAATGTTGAAGAAAAAAATTAAAAAAAAATATCAAAAAAAAATATATAAAAATCAAATGTTGAAAGATGAGATTGAATAAATAAATATATAAAAACAAAGGGAAAATACCTTTTGAAACATTTATAAAAACCCTTGTGAAGTTAACCAAGACAAATCATCAACTAAATACAAAATGATCAAATTGAAGAAAAAAAATTTTAAGAACAAAAACAAAGGAAAAAAAGGCAGGCCAAGCACACGACACTAGGTGGTCCTACATGCCTGGACCTTGATATATATATAAAGCTTATATGTGTAGAACTAAGGAATGCCCACTATCCTAAGCCATCTTAATCCTTTCTTGCTTATTTAAAAGAAAAAAAAGAAGTACGCGATATGTCGTTTTCCTTTCTAGAACCAGACTACCACAGAGGTGGTTAGAAAATCAGGAGGTGTTTTTTTTGCCTAAAAATCCATGTTTCAACCCTATTGTATCTAAAAACCCTTAGTAAACATTGTTAGAACCTAAATAAACTAATTTGTCAACAAAAAAAAAATGGTTCAAAAACACAAAATCAAATAGGTGAAAACTTTTTTCACTACTCCGGTTTACCTTTTTAAGCCATATGAAAGCTTAAAACACCCACGAACAATGAGGCGTCTGCCTAACCACCGGCTTTAACCTTAATGATATTCCTCTCGCCAACAAGAATACTTTGACACTAGGTTTGCCTATTTTTTCCAACACAATCGGACCAACCGACCTCTTTTTTTTCTCACCATTTTTTGACGACTTTCTCTTCTATCTCAAGCTTATGAATCAAAATATAAAGAAAATAAAGCCCCAAATCAAAATATAAAAACCTTATAGACATGTTTTAAAATTGAAAAAAAAAAACTAGGGACTAAAAATGTTAAAAGCATGCCTTAGCTACGGGAAAACAAAAAAAAAGGACTGAGATTTTCTTTCAATGTCAACCTTGATCCTTATAATTTTAATTATATTTAATCAAGGAAATTGAACTTGGTTTTGCCAAACCAAGCATGGATTCAATGCCAAAAACTTTTCTAAACGTTGTGAGAAACCCTTGCGAAGTTAAGCAAGATAGATCATTAACCTTAATTTTAAATTAGCTAAATATTAAAAGATCAAATTGAAAAAAAAATGATTGAAAAAAAAATAGCAATAAAAAAAATATAAAAACATTGTTATATCCATAGTGTTGTGTGAGTAGGTATATCGTGAAAATGGCACCCCAGTTAATTTTTTGTTAATAATCATTCTCTCATCTCATATCCATATGAACTAGTACAAAAGCTTCCATATATTCCGGAGAGTCAACTCTGATGACAATAATAGTTGAATTATTTTGTGATTGTAATTAAAAATATTGAATTTTAAGTTTTTTTGTCACTTAGATTATATTTGATATTGTGGTTGTTTTTGTGTTTGTGGTTTCAAAAAGTAAATTTTTAAAAAATATGTTTTTGTGTGGTTGCTTTACGTAATTTATGTGTTTGATAAAATCCGTGGTTCAAACTGCTTTTTCATCAAAAGCATGTAATTGATATTTGGTTAAAATTATGGTTGGACATGAAATTATCAAGTAGGATATCAATTGTTTCCATATTTAACATTGAACAATTAATACATATTTAATACCAACTACTTGAAAATAAAATTCTACATTAACACTAACACACTTGGTTGTACACGAAAAAAAAATTATAGGACTTGTTAACAACATATGTGGTGTTGTTTTGTGTTGATCTTAGCCGTAGAGGGTGGTCGGTGTAGATCTGGTTTTGATTGGTATGTTTTGTGGTGGTTTGTGACCGGAAAAAAAAAGAAGAAGAAGAAGAAGATGAAAACACTAGTTATAAAAAGAGGTTCTTCAAATGTTGAAAGAGGTCGAAGTAGATTTAAATCATGGAGACAGTGAGAATCTTGAACTGGATTCTTACAGTGAGACATATTTTTCATTAACCTATGGTTGGACTACAATTAAACATGGATCCCACATCTTTAAACATGTGTTTTACGCTTTAGCAAACATTTATTAATTGTGTTCAAACCGCACCACATTTTCTAACATAAAAACAAATACCTTCTTAGAGTTTTGAATACATATATTTTTATAGCTTAATAATAAGTTTTTCAAGTAATTTTATATATAATTAGAAGTCTAACACACTTGGTTGTACACAAAAAAAAAAGGATTACAGGACTTGATAACAACATACGTGGTGTTGTTTTATGTTGATCTTGGTCGTAGAGGGTGGTCGGTGTAGATCTGGTTTTGGTTGGTATGTTTTGCAGTGGTTTGTGACCGGAAAAGAAGAAGAAGAAGATGAAAACACTAATTATATAGAGAGGTTCTTCTATGTTGGAAGAGGTCGAAGTATATTTGAATAATGTGGATAATAAGAATCTTGAACTAGGTTCTCACAGTAAGACATGTTTTTCATTAACATGTGGTTGCACTACAAGTAAACATGGATCCCACATCTTTAAACCTGTGTTTTACTCTTTAGCAAACATTTATTAATTATGTTTAAACATCACCACATTTTTTAACATAAAACAACTATTGTCTTAGAGTTTTGGATACTTATATTTTTATGGCTTAATAATAAGTTTTTCAAGTAATTTTATATATAATTAGAAGTGAAAATTCTATTTAATACAATACTGACATGAACAACAACAAACAAAGTAACAAAAATTTAATATGATATAAATTGAAATGAATGAGATTTTATTCATTTCAATTAAAAAAATAGAAATAGAAATAAGTAAGATTTATTCATATGTTATTTTTAAGAAACACTTAACCCCTATTTTCGTCCTTTTCTCATCACTTTTCCACCTCATCCTTTTTTTTGCCTTAGAATCCAAAACACAACGATCCTGGATTGATCGTGATTAAATATGTCAAATCAGAGAAGTTTGTAAAGACTGAATATACGAAGAAGTTTGAGTCGACACATTCCAATTTCACGATCATCAACGAGGTGGCGGAGGGGGGCTTTGCCTTTGCCAACTCTTCCCGGAAAATTTGCTCCCTGTACAAAATAAAACCGCCCACCTCTCAAAATTCCGCCTTGCTGTAAATACAAATTGTGATCCATGACACCCTATTTTCTGACTGTTAATTTACCTGCTTAAAAAATTTAAAGGAATCAGGCTAGGATTGCATATTATTGGTGGCTTACCTTAAAATGGATGAAGGCAGCTGCCTGTTTGATTCTAAGTGAAGAGAAAACATCACAACTACGACATAAGTTTTACAAGTTACTAAAAAGGGTGTGGCTTTTATTTTTGCAGATGTTGTGTCTTATCGTATGTGTATTATGATATTATTTTTAGTATATGAATTTCTTGGTATTTTTTTTACTTGGCCCCTGTAATTTAAGTTTTTATATTTCGATCTTAAAGCTTTATTTTTATGATGTTTTCAGTCCATAGTGTTTAAAAAAATAAAGAGAAAGTTACTAAAAAAGAAAAAAAAATTATTTTGATCTATCATTAAAAAAAACTGATTTTGTTATTGATAGAGGAAAAAATTCGACGAGGATTCTTTAATTATATAGAAATAAAGATATCACAGCCCACAAAGTTTATTTCCAATCATTTTAGTTTTGAGTTGTTGAGTTGAATAAAAAATGTTTTAGGGTTAGAAATATAATTATTGAGATTTTTATAATTTATTTATTTTTAGTTTTTTTAAAAAATTGAATTTTAGAGTCTAAGTTACCTGGACCGCCTGGATGTGACTAAACTTTCTATAATTCTTTTTAAAATAAGGCTTGCGAGCCTCCTTTTTTAGGCCCATACTTGCCTAGATGGCCTCTATATATATATATAGACACACACACGTGTGTGTGTGTGAGAAATCCTTTTTAAATAAAACATATAATGATAATTTTAAAAATCATAAAATGATAGCATATTGTTAAAATAATATCAGAGTTTTTTTGCAGGTAATGTTAACAATTATTTCATGAATGATTATATATGAAACTATTATGTATAAAAAAATTCCTATGAATATCCAACGAGAATGAACTGTCTAATTTTTTATACAATTTTATCAAAATAATTATTCCTTTGTTTTCACACACTGTAACATAAAGAATATCAAAACATAATTATTTTTCTTATTTTTGAAGTTGTGAGAAGTCTTTATTAAAAAAACATAAAAAATATATATATGTTTTCCATATAAAAAATACACAAACAGAAATTATTTATAGACAGAGAAACCTTTCGAAGCGATTTATAAAAGGGTTGGACACAGTTGTGTCTCGACAGTTTCTTCAAGGAAAGATTGTTTTCATGCTAGAAACATGTTGTTACCTTCTTTATTATGAAAATAATTTGTTCATGCATCATGAAGAACTTTCTATTAAATAAAAAATAAACTAGCTTGTGTGCTTAGGTATTAAGTAGAGGTGATTATTTTTTGTTCGGTTTGGTTTTTATAAAAAAAAATAATCAAACCCAATTTTTAAAATAAAAAAACCAAAACCGGTTCAAACCGGTTTGGCTCGGTTTTTTTCGGTTTGGATTTAGTTTGGTTTTTTCGGTTTCATGCTTATAAAACCAGACTATTTCAACTATTTTATCTCTTATTCTCAATCATAATTAATCATAATTAACATTTCAACTATTTTCACTTTATTCCACTAATAATTTACCTTGAAAATTGATCTCTTTATACACGACAGGCATACATGTGAAGCTAAATATTTTTGCATAACACCTCTCACCAGCTCGATGTGTTTAAGAAAATAAAATAAAAATATATATTAAATTTTAATTTTAAATTCAAAATGAAAACTCAATTTTTTTTTTTTAAAAAAAACAAACTTTCTTGATTGCCAACCAACTTTTTTAAAATTCACTTAAATTAAGTTAAGACATTACAAGTGAGAGTCTTAGGATTCTTGTCTGTCTTATCATCAAGCAGGTTAATGCAAGCGCAAAGAGAATATAACAGTTGAAAGGCAGAGACCGTAAAATACATATATACAACTCCAAGAGACCATACAAAATTGATCCTACGGCTACTCGCCCTAATTTCTTTTCCTAATACAATAATGAGCACCACGTATTCTTGACAATCAGTTTCACACGACCAATTATTTAAAAAGAAAAAAAGGAGGAAAATTAAAAAAAAAAAGAGAGAGAGTGGAAAACAGGGGAGCAACAACGACTTGATCACATCACCAAGTCATCCCCAAAGAGGTAGAGAATTCTCTCAACAGCCCAACTAGGCTCAGCCCTGGTCCTAGCCAGGCTCTGCGAGGTTGTCAGCAACGGTGCCCTACACAGAGGGCAGGTATTGTGATTCTCATCATGCTCATGATCGTGATCTACCCATCTATCAATGCAATCCCTGTGGAACACGTGGCAGCAATTCCTCAACTCTCTGACCTCATCTTGATCCCTCAGCTGGCTCAAGCAGACAGCACATGTGTCACAAACTCCTGGCATCCTCTCTGTGACATCACCGAAAGTGGTCGAGATCAGACCGTCCCTAATTTGCTGCGAAGAAGGAACAGGATGAGATTGCCGTAGAGAATCATTGCTGGGAGAGGCTAAATGGGTTCTGTTTTTGAATCTCAGAGCCCAAGCCAAGGCCCATCTCAAGACTGCTAATACAAGAGCTGCCTTGTATAAAAGATGGGTCACTATCAACCCTGACTCTTCTACAAAAAAACCCATCAAATTTAACCAATGCAAACAATAGAGAGCAGTAGCTAAGCAACGAATCTGAAAACGAAGAAACCCTAGAGGAGAGAACGAAAACAAGTAAAAAGCAGAGAGGGGAAGAGGAGGAGGAAGAAGAAGAGAGAAAGGGGGAAGATGAAATGAGCATCTGGGTGCTTTATAAAGGCAAAGGTGAGGGGTGATAATGGTGGGAGCCTTTTGCTTTACCTTTTGTTTTTTTTTTTTGTTAGGTGTCATATCTGTTAGGAATAAAGTGTCGCTACCGACTATACAGTGATTAGGTCACTGTCATGTGCGTTCGTGTAGGTCACAACACGTATGGACGGTGGCTTAGTATCGCAATTTCCTTTTATTTTAATAAAATGTAATTGATCCTCGAAAAAGAAAGAAGGAAAAGTTAAAGCAGCAAAGCAACTAGGACCTCAAAATTTGTTCAGTAAAACTTATTTAATGAAGCCCGGTATACCATTTCTTTAACTTAAACTTCATTTATTTTCTAGGAAATCATGTAAAATCCAGTGACTATAAATAAATAAATAAAAAACTTGTCCCAAGTGGGTGTTAAAAAAACACTAATTTGAAGTTAACCCAAAATCAAGTTTGATTTTTTTAAGGCTTGAATTAATCTGTAGCTTTTGGCAGTTCAGCTCCAACGCCCTTGTTTAGACTGGAAAGGAAAACGAGGTGGTTGCATCATCATCAACCTTCGACATGGACAAGCAAATAACACCGAAGGCAAAGACTGTTAGGTGAGGGTAGGAAGGGTCCATGTCATTTGCAATTCGGAGGTCGCTTTCTTTTTTCATGGGCACGTGAGAAATGACCCCATCACGCATGTAAATTCCACTTATCCGAGTCAGAACCCACAAAAAAAGGCGTGATGATATATCTAATTACTTTCTTACAAGTATACAAGCAAGCGAGAAAAGAATTACAAGGCAAGACACCGTGTCATCTCTGTCCCTTAAACAAAGAATTAACTTACTTGCACCTAAAAGGAGTCAATAACACCTCATAATCCACCATGTTCCAATCTAATCAAGGATCGTGTTTATGCATATATATCCATACAGGGTAGGCCTTCGAGTCCACGGATAGAGGCAGGGCCATCATGTCTTTTGATTTTCAACATTGATGTTCCCATGTTGCTATCTCTACTTTTTATCACACTTCAAGTGATAATGAGCAGCTCTTGTTGATAGCGATGATGTCATTCTCAGAAGATTGTGGGTTTCGAAGCAGTCGTCAACTTCACATAAGGCTCTGAAACAGGGGGGGGCAGGGCCTCAAGCTTATCCTATGCTGTATTTCAAAAGCCATAAAAAAAAAAAGGCAAAAGGAGGAATGTTACACCCACACACACACACACAAGAAAAAAAAAAATTGGAAAGGAAAGGAAACTGTTATGACGTTTAGCAAGTGGTAGTTCAATTAGATTTGCTGACAAGTTGTGACCGCATACGTAGGCAGATACCAAGAGCACAAGAATGAGAAATATACTAGACGTAAAGCAAGCATACAGTATCTAAAACATGGAAATACCTCCTTTGTTAATATTCCATGAATACCCCAAATTGTGCACTCCGTTTACTTGCCCATTTAAATTAAATCATGATTCATGAGTATTAATCACGTTAAAGCTGACATGATTAATATAATTTTGTGAACAACAATAGTAATACTATAGAAAAATAGAAATGAAACTCATATCAACTATCATATATGATCTTCAATCAGCGGTCTAATTTAAATAAATTTAATAAAATATACAGTTTGGAGAAAAAAAACCCGCATAATATGGATCAGGCTGCAATATTGGAGGTAAAATCCAATACACAAATAGTGTTCTTTGCAAATAGTCTCCGAATATTCTCTATCTAGCTAGACAAAGTTCTTGCACAAAAAGCGAGCTTTTTTTTAATGCGATGCAAAAGGAACCGCATTCGACACTCTCCATGAGCTGATGACTAGCAGCCCATCTGCTCGGGTGCACAATATACATTGTACAAACAAATACATAACTTAACCAACACAATTTATTCAGGAAACAGACAACTTGCACATATGCAGATTAAAGACATGTACAATTTACAAGCTGGTATGTGGGCCCTGCGGTCCACTTTCTTCCACTTTCTGTTTCATCTTGTACTGCAAAGTTGCAGGAGCACAGTCCAATGGTGTTTCCCCTAGAAAAGAAGTAATGCGTTAGCATAAAGTAGAATATTAGGGACCGACAGCACTCACAACTTATGACTAGTAAGTTTATCTTGGATGAGATAAAAGAAATTATCGTCCTTGGTCATCCTAGCACATCATCATTCACTAGAACCACATTTAACCTTGCTTGCAAAGTGCAATTTAACTTTTCTTTGTTTCCCTAGATAACTAAAAACATATAATAGAGTAGAACCCTTCAATAACAAGATGATTACTCCACAAGTCCCCTTATTACCACAAGCCTGAAAGAGTTACAGGGCACATTTTCAAACTTTCAGAACCTAAAAACATGACCTGTTGCTTTCTACATGCCAATTCATTGAAAAAATTTTCAATCTTATTAAAATTGTTTCATCAAAAAGTCTACACAAGCCTTGTAAATCTTAAAAGATTCCGGCTTGCAGAGATTGTGGGTTTTGAACAGTTATATGGGATCTATTTTAAATAGATTATGTGGATAACCTAACAAATACTTGTATGAAGTTGTGGGACAAATCTAGGTCCAAAAAGAGATTTTGTTGCACCAGACTAAGTTAGTAGCTTAAAATGAAGATATCAGGAGATTCGACAATTAGATCAGGCTCAAATTTTTCCAGGTGATTATACACAATTTTCTTTTAAGAGGCCATCGCATTGCTTATCGAACCATTGAATCTCTTGGAAATAGGATCTTGGCCCGGACGGTGCTGTTTGAGCCATTTGTGATATTTTTTCTAGGTTTTTTTTCTGGATTTATTGTTTAATTCAGGTTTTTGTTTTAATTTCCTTGATACATTCGAATCCTAGTTGTTTCCTTGTAGAGGTAAAGTTTTATGATCTATTTATACATCTCGTAATCCTCTAAAGAGGCAAACTTCATTAATTTTATCTTTAGATAAATAAATTGTGAGATTAGAATGCACCATTTTCACTCATTAAAAAATGTTGTGTTTTCTATACTCTTGTTGTCCTTATAGCTTTCGCATAAATCATTTGGTATTAGAATTTATTGTTTAATTTGGATTTTTGTTTTAATTTCCTTGGTACTTTTGGATTTCTAGTTGTTTTCTAGTAAAAGTAGAGCTTTCTGACCTATTTATAAGTTATGTAAACCTCTAAAGAGGTAGGTGTAATTAATTTTATTTTCAAAGAAATAAATTGTGAATTTAGAGTTCACATCTACAATCCTTTTCGCTCATTAAAATTGTTTTACGTATTGTTGTTTTTATAGCTTTCACCTGCATCATTCCCTTATCTAATCAAACAATTTAATGAAACTGGCACCATAGCTACATATGATACTGGATATAAGATTAATTACCTTGCGCATTCTTGTAGTTCATGCTTGCTCCAGAGTCCATGAGGATGAAAGCTATATCAGTTCTATTAAACAGTGCAGCCTACACCCAATCCATCCCTTCCTTAGTTTCATACTTATAACAGGCAAGCAAAATATATTATGAAAAGAAAGTGAGAGATCATTACCAAATGTAGCAATGACATTCCTTGCTTATCATGATAGTTTGCATCCACACCCTGTCGAGATATTAATGTTTAGTTTCATTTTTCAAATCTGATTTTGCATTAAAGATGGTGAATACCTCACTCAGAAGCTTCTTGACTGCAACAGTATCACCATTCTTTATGGCTTCTCTTAAACCCTACGCAGAACACATACATGGGCACAAACAACTGGTCCATGAAACTCTTTATGAAAAAAAAAAAAAAAAACCCTGTGACTATCTTAAGTGGATTATACCTCTCCATTGACATCATAATCCATCTGAGGTTTATCAACACCACCATTTGTCATTTGGCCATGATTGAAAACCGAACTGCAAGTTTTTCACAAGTTAATGAAGAACCTTGGTAGAACACAATTTCCCACCAACTTTACAAGCCAGCAGCTAAATATATAAATGAAACAAGAAAAATGATACAACAATATGAATTCCAAACAAAGTATGTCATCTCATTTCTGTCCATCTAGTAACTTAACTTTGGTCCTATAATGTGGTTCAGCTTCCCTGCAATGCACAATTTGCATCTATTTTAGCTAATTTGTGCCCATCCAGGATCATGTTTCACAAAATAAACAATTGTGGAGTTGGAGTGGGTGCACTGGGTTTAAGATTCGCAAGTTGGAAACCCAAAAGTCACTCGTTAACTTATATTTCAATGTGGGATAATGTTAGATGACCAAAGGTCAAGAGCTATAAGAAAATGGCGGGTGGGAGAGGTGAGTCTACAATCTTATTTAAATCCATTAACAAAAAATTGTACACTTTCGTACAGTTAACTTCCATGATCTTGAAATTCCTCCTGCCAGCCTGTATCTTTTAATAAACCATTGTGCATCTGCAAGACCAACAATGACTGACCAGCACGAAACTAGTTTCCTTCACCACAAAGTAGCTGTATGGTGAAGTATTTTCATCCAAAGTAATTCAATTCTAACTTTTATCCTAGGAAAGTTATATTACAATTCACAAGATATATAATACTTGATTCCTGATTTAACTATAATGATTCTGCAGCATCCTATTATGTGAATCTTGATATTTCTTTTAGATCTTTAAAATTGGCATCATCTGTTGCACTACTAGCATGTTACCAAGATAGACACTCAATGCTCAGTGGTTTTCTGAGCTCAAGCTCAGTCAATGATGATATGCCCTATGAATAGATGTCTTTAGAATATGCAAGAGATGCTGGTTGTTTCCATTTCCTTGCGAGGGATGATTGCTACTTTAAAACCATTGATATAATTGAAATTGATGAGGTCAGCACCATAAGTTTCTCTTAAATCAGTGTCCCCCTTTGGCCTCCAATGAGGACCCATTCTAGTTGTTTACCTATTCCACAGATATGTGATAAGGTACTTATAAAGAAAAAGGAACACGAACCATATTACAGAATACAAAAAAAAAAAAAAAAAAGGAGAATGGGATGACAGGAAGAGAATCAAATTATGACAAGATGATAACCTATGCACCTGTAATTACCAAGGGAAAACAAATCAAGCCACTAGTGAACAGAATAAAGCTTTCCAGTGAACATACCTAGGCTTGCTGCTTGAAGTAGAACCTCTATTCTTTGGAGTAGCATCTGTTTTCTTTGGTTTTGGATTCGATTGGGATGTGAATGTGGAAGAAGGTTTTGTCTGTTACATAATGGATTAAGTAAATTACCTTCACGTATGGAATAAGGAATCTAAAACCATTATAGAAAAAACATACCTGCATGGGAACTGGATCTGTTTTTGCTGTTGGTGCTTCACAGATGCATAAAGGCACCCCACACTTGCACTCAATAGCACCTATGGTAGATTGTTGCAGTGTGGTCGGCTCCAGTTTTGGATGTATTTCTGCATCAATGTCTAATCTAGAAACTTTATCTATTACGGAATCAACTCCCTCCACAGAAACTTGGTATTCAACTTTCTCTGATCTGTATAAAAACAAAGTTCATGATAACAGAATAAATTTTCTGAATAAAGAAGCAAGACTTTCATAAAGATGAAAAGAAAGGACAAGAGAACGAAAAATCCTTCAGTGGCCCTGAGCTACATGAAGATCATCGATATCTACAAACAACTGACAACCCAAAGAAGAGAGAACAGGGTGTAAAAGCATCTCTTTAAGCTAAGATAGGAATCATGATAAAGCCCCATCTTGACTGAGGAATGCTTAACGAAGAGCAACAGATAAATGTTTACTACCTTAAGAAAGACAAATACATCTCCAAGAACGAGATAATTGACATAAATGTACTTTGCAAAGGATCCCTCCATCAACCGGGGCCTTAGGGAAAAAAAGACGATTCAATCTGCAAGTATTTCTATTCCTATCTCTATCCACAGGGAGTATTCTGCAGCAAATTATGAACCATATATCCACAAACCTAAAGACCTATTCTTAAATAGCAAGTACATTACTCTTTGCAGTCCTAGAGGGTGAAAGAGGAACGGCTACTGTTCACAAAATGTTAACATAACAATCCAAGACAAGTATATATGCAGAGAAGCAAGTCCACGGAATCAAAAGCATGAAGAAAATACTGCATTTTCGCATAACAGGAAAGATATGGAATGGCATGTTAGTACAATTAAATTTCGAAACTAAGAACAAAAATTCGATAAAGTTGAAGAGTAATTTACCGAGTAGAATCATTAAAACAATCAGCACAAACTCTAACATTCGAGAGTATTCCAAACTGCGGCAAAGCCTGGATTGATTAATGCGCGCGCGCACACATTAAAAAAAAATAGAAAAAAAGGAGCAAATTGACTGCCAAACACCGAGAGAGGAGGGGGGGGGGGGGGGGAAGAGAGAAAGAAACGGCAGACCAAATAATTTGATGAATGTTCATGGCATAACGTCCTCCCGCAACAACGGCAATGATGCTGCAAAAATAAATTAAAATAGAACTTGATCAATTTCATCAAACAGTTTAGATCAATCCACGATCGCGGCATAGATTAGATCGAATCAATCAGTTGTTTCTATTGTCATTGATTTTAATTGATTGTTATATTGAGAAAGGAGGAAGAAGAGGAGAATACGCGGCGACGGAAAGTGTTGAAGCTGCATTTGCAGACGTCACAGCGAGCTGCTTCTTGAAAAGGTGGAGGCTCCTCCGTTGACATTATTTTCTTCCTTGCTGGTCGCCGATCTTGTTATTAGCTCTGAGGATAGTTTCTTTCAGTCTCCAATTTTCAATTTGATTTTCTTTTCCTGGATTCTTTTGCTTATCCGTTTTCTGTTATCGGGTGGCTCGCTGTGATCGCACCCGAATGCACCGTCTACTGATACGATGTCGTGCAAGTACGAAGAAGAGTGTGTGTAGTGTGGACCGTTGTTGTATTAGGATCATGAGGGTTTAAAATGATTTTTATTTAAAAATATATTAAAATAAAATTATTTTATTTTTTAAAAATTATTTTTAATATCAATACATTAAAAACATAAAAATATTTTATTTTTAAAAAAATTAAAATATTTTAAAAATATAATTTACACCACATTTCCAAACACGCAACCCTCTCTTTCTCTGCTCCCATCTACAAGTTTGTTTTATAGTTTAAATTATTTTTTTTATTATAAAAATATATTAAATCAATAATTTTATAATTTTTTCATGTACATTAAAAATTAAAAAAATTAATTTAATATATTTTAATTAAAATATATTTTTATAAAATATATGGCATCGTATTAAAAAAATACATGGAGTATTTATGACAATCATTTTCTTAGGATTCCCAGACAATTTCTTTCCGTGGGGTGTCCTGTGTGTTTGCGGTACAATTATTCAAAAGAAAGCAAGGATTTTTTTGTTAGTGTAGTAGAACATAAAAATAAAAATAAAAATAAATTAGATTGAGATGAGAGTTTTTTTTTTCCGCTTATCTTTGATTCAGAATATCTAAATTCGTTTTCAATTCTCGCTTTCATCCTGATGGAGGATGAACGCAAAACTCCCTGTCAAAGAGTATCCAATGCAATTCTAAGTTTTAAATTAAACTATAACATAAAATATAAATTATATTTCTGTCTTTCAATCATAAAATTATGAAATAGATTCTATGTTTTAAATTTACTTACAAAATCATGTATCGCATAGAAAAATAAAATCCCAACTCCAAAAGATTTAAAAAATACATTAAAAAAATCAAGTTGTTTAACGAGACGAATAAAGCCCCCGCCAACCCTTGCTATAGACTCCAATTAAATTGGGTCTATCTCATATAAAATTGAAAAAGAAAAGAAAAGATGTCACAGGTAACATATCAAGTAATATCAATATCTAATGGATCAACTATCTAGGTGGTGGTCCAATGATACTAGCTTGGAACCAAGAGGTTTGTTCTCTCTGTGGTCTCAGGTTCGAGCCTTGTAGTTGCTCATATGATGGCCACTTGAGGCTTATATGATCGTTAACTTCAGGGCCCGTGAGATTAGTTGAGGTACACGCAAGTTGGCCCGAACATCCACGTTAAACTAAAAACAAAATATATCTAATGGATCAAATAAAATTACCATATAATATGCTGTTCTTCTAGCATTCATAACCTGAACTCTTCGTGACTGGTTTTATGTTAAATTGGTGGCCTGCTATGTACTTTGTGACTTTTTAGATGACAACTCATGATACAATTTAAGATTTAATTATTGTTTTTAGAGGAAAAAACCGAAGATAATTAGGATAAAAAGATATATTATTCTATTTTTTTTATATTTTAAAAATACAAAT